>VFQO010000399.1_pt1 | contig 47985 bp, 40 predicted proteins | sample 3512331 | NCBI WGS metagenome assembly VFQO01 (sample SAMN10412371, study PRJNA504923) | tailings metagenome | isolation source: Replicate 3 from Balatoc abandoned mine | place: Philippines: Itogon, Benguet | collected 2017-08-28 | reverse complement strand
CGTTTGAGTTGATTCGCAGCGGTCGGCTTCATGCCGACACCGAGACTCGGCCCGCCCTTTTGCCGAGCTCGGTGAGCAAGAATCCATTCAACAAGGGATCAAGCGGTTTTCTGTGCGGAACAAGTAACCCATGCCGAGTTGGCCAGAAACCGCAACTGTGACCCGTCAAGTTCAGCTCCCCAATCACCAGCCCTGTGCGATACAGGTAACCCACTCCGAGTTGAGCAAAGAACCACTCGGGTTACACCCAAGTGGCACAAGCGCGCCCACATGCGACACTGCCTGCAGTCACCACAAGAACAACACCATGTCGCCCAATCACCTTTCCCCGCCCCCCCTGCGGATGTCGTTCATCATCTGGGGCCTGGCAGCCGCGTTTTACCTGTTCGGTTTCTTTCAGCGCGTTACACCTGGCGTACTCACCGAGGAACTCAGCACCACGTTCGACCTCAGCCGCGCAGCACTAGGCAACCTCTCTGCGTTTTACTTCTACTTTTACGCAGCCATGCAAATACCTGTGGGGCTGTTGGTCGATCGAATTGGTCCGCGCAAAATTCTGACTGCGGGCTGTATGCTCGGCGGTATGGGTGCTCTCATGTTCGGCTTTGCACCCACCCTGGGTTGGGCGGCAGTGGGTCGCGGCTTGGTGGGTGGCTCGGTTGCAGTGGCCTGGGTGTCCATGCTGATGTTGGTGGCCCAGTGGTTTTCGCCGGCGCGTTTCGCCAGCATGTCCGGTGTCAGCCTGGCCGTGGGCACCATGGGTGCCGTACTGGCAGGCGTGCCCTTGCGTGCACTTTCCGATTTGTTTGGCTGGCGCATGGTCATGGGCGCCAGTGGAATGATTGCCGTGGCACTGGGCCTGCTGATCTGGATTTATGTTCGCGACATGCCCTCGCAGCGCGGCTACAAAAACCACGTGGCCAAACGCCCCGCCCATGAAGTGACCTTGCCATTGCTTACCGCTTTGGGCCACACACTTCGCTTTCCTGCGGTGTGGTTGATTTTCTGGATTCCCAGTGGTGTTTGCGGTGCAATTCTAACGTTCACCGGCCTGTGGGGTGTGCCCTACCTCACCACCTGGCATGGGCTCAGCGTGAAAGAGGCCTCACTGATTATCACTGGCATGCTGATCGCCTTTGCCGCTGGCAGCCTGTTTTTTGGTGCGCTTTCCGACAAGCTCAAGCAGCGCAAACTGCCCTATTTTATAGGCGCGGTTTTGTCGATCAGTGGCTTCATCATTTTGGGTATTCAACCTGAACTTCCGATTTCACTGGTGTCGGTTTTGTTGTGGATCACGGCCTTTGGGGGTGGCTCCATGGTGCTGAGCTTCGGTTACGTGAAGGAGTCGGTGCCCCACCATTTGGGTGCCACCGCAGTGGGCATTGTGAACCTGGGTGTCATGGTCGGCCCATTGGTGCAGCAGCCTGTACTGGGTGCGATTCTTGACCACTATGCAGCCGTGGAAAACATCACCGGTGCTTATTCAAAAGCTGGCATGACTGTGTGCATGCTGGTACTTGCTGTGTGGGTGGGCTCGTCAATTGTCAGTTTGATGTTGAGCCGCGAAACTCACGCCAAACCAAGATTCGCTTGAATTGGGATTGGGAAGGTGGCCTCTGCCAGAACAGCAGAGGCATTTTCAAGACACGTTCAGTGCAACGTAACCGGGTGTTGCATCCAGGGTTTGTAGCTTTCAATAAAAGCTTCGATGTCGTCGATATCGGGTTCTTGGGCGGCAAGGTATTTCACCTCTTCGCGGAATTTTTCAGCCGCGTCGCCCTGCAAAAACAGTTCGCGCTGATTGTTCTTGTCCACGATTTCAATGCCAAGGCTGGGTTGCCCCTCGCTCATGACCAAATCCACCACGCAGTAAAAGGGGCTATCAATCATCATTAACATCGCAAACCTCCAAATAATACTTTCAGGTTGAATATGGTGATCTATCTAGCAATTTCAAGGCCACGCCTTGGGCGTCTAACCCCTTACGCAACATCCTCCACAAGTGTTATATCGGCAAACCAGTCATTCCATTGAGGCTCTTTTAATAACTGTAACACCTGTTCCGGGTGGCTTTGGCTTTCCAGTTCCATTAACAATACATTGGGTTGATTCAATCTTAAGGTGCGAGCTAGGTGAGTTGTCAGCACCAATTTGGAGGAACAACACAAGCAACCGGGACTTAAGCGCAGCACGTGAATACCGCGCGCTTTGCGCTCAGAGTCCAGACGGAACAACTCTGCCTGAGCCTCCACTGAGGCGTAGGAAAAAATCTCGGTACTGGCCATCAAGGTAATCTTGCCAACGCCAGCCTGCTCGGAAAGCAGTGCTTCAATTCGCCGGGCTCGTGCTTCCGGGTCGCGGCCAGGCACCAGAAAAAGCCGCGTTTTCATTTGCGCCAGAATGCTGGCGTGAACAGCACCAAGATGGTGAACATTTCCAGGCGGCCGAGCAACATGGCAAATGAACAAAGCCAGGTTTGAAAGTCGCCCAAGGCACCGTAATGATCTACCGGGCCAAACTCGCCCAAGGCCGGGCCCAGATTGTTGATCATTGAAATCCCCGTGGTCAACGCGGAAATTGGATCAAGGCCTGTGAAAATTAATAACATGGTGATGGTAATCACGCTCATGCCATACATCAGCATGAATGCGAGCACACCGAAAATCACCTGCGAGCTCACTGCCGAACCTCGAATGCGCACCGGGTTGATTGCGCGCGGATGGAGAATTCGGGACAGCTCCCCAATCGCGTGCTTGAACAAAATTACAGCACGCAACATTTTGATGCCACCACCTGTTGAGCCTGCTGCGGTCGCAAACATGCTCAAAAAAATCATGAGCAAGGGGGCAAACAGAGGCCATTGACTGTAGTCCGTGTTGGCATAACCCGTGGTGGTGGCCACTGACACTGTGTTGAAGAGGGCGTACCGGAAGGCCTCACTGAATGTGGTGTATTCCTGATGCGCGAGCAAATACATGGTGATCAATGACACCGAACCCAACATGAGCAAAAAAAACCATTTGGCTTCCGGGCAATTGGCATAGGGGCGAAAGGATTTGCCGCGCCAAGCCAAAAAGTGAATCGAGAAATTCACGGCTGCGATCATCATGAACACCACTGCCACCATTTCAATGGCTGCAGAGTCGAAGTAAGCATAGCTTGCATCGTGTGACGAAAAGCCGGAAAGCGACACCGTAGTGCCGGTGTGCAAGAACGCGTCCAGCCAAGTCATGCCTGCCAGTTTGTAACTGATGGCACAAGCCACTGAGAGCATCAGGTAGACCATGTAAAGCGACTTGGCTGTTTCTGTAATTCGCGGGGTCAGTTTGCTGTCTTTCATGGGCCCAGGGGTTTCGGCCTTGAACACCTGTGAGCCACCCACACCCAGCAGAGGCAAAATGGCCACGGCCAACACCAGAATGCCCATGCCGCCCATCCATGACAACAAATGTCGCCAGATATTGATACTGGCAGGCATGTCGTCCAAGCCACTCAATACTGTGGCCCCCGTGGTTGTCAGCGCAGACACCATTTCAAAATAGGCATCCGTGACACTGAGATCATCAAAGAACAGCACCATCGGAATGGTGGCAAAGGCAGGCAAACCCGACCACACCGTAGACACCAACAAAAAACCGTCTCTGGGTTGAAGTTCCCGGCGAAAGCGGCGGGTTAATACGTGTGCTGTGACCCCAATACCAAAGGTGACTAAAAAACCTGTGGCAAATGCCTGCACAGTGGGTTCATCGGTTACGAATGCATAAGTCAGCGGCACCAAAAACGCCACCGAGAACAGCGCCACGGCAAAGCCCAATACACCCAGCACTGGAAAGAGCGAGTTCCTCATGCTGCACGCGCCACGTTAGATAAATCCCACACCGACCTGGAACAGTTTTTCCACCTGCGGTATCAGTTTGCGGTTTTCTACAAAAGTAATGATGTGGTCTTCTGCCTCAATGACTGTGTCGTGGTGCGCCATGATGACTTGGTCACCACGCACAATTGCGCCGATCACGGCACCCTTGGGCATGTCAATTTTTTCAATGGCCCGGCCCACCACTTTCGACGACTTGGAATCGCCGTGCGCAATGGTTTCAATTGCCTCGGCTACACCTCGGCGCAGGCGATGCACTGCCACCACATCACCCCTGCGGATGTGCTTGAGCAATTCACTGAGTGTTGCATTCGAAGGCGCCAATGCAATGTCAATTTGCCCGCCCTGCACCAGCTCGGCATATACCTTGCGCTGAATCAGTGCAATAACCCGGCGTGCGCCCATCCGCTTGGCCAACAAGGACGACATGATGTTGTTTTCATCGTCGTTGGTCAGCGCAATGAAAGTGTCCACGTCCTGCACATTTTCTTCGGCCAGTAAATCTTCATCGGTGGCATCGCCGTACAACACCAGGGTACGCGAGCCCAACTGATTCGCCAGGTCTTCACAGCGCTTGCGGTCGGCATCAATCACCTTCACCTGGTAATTGTCTTCAAGGCTACGAGCCAGGCGCAGACCAATGTTGCCGCCTCCGGCGATCATCACTTTGGTGACGGGTTTGGACATGCGGCGAAGTTCAGCCATCACCGTGCGCACATGTTCAGTGGCAGACAAACAAAACACTTCGTCACCGGGTTGAATCATCGTATAGCCCTCAACCGCCACAGGCTGGTTTTCGCGAAACAGGGCCACAATGCGAACATCGACTTTGGGTAAGTGCTTGCGAATGTCTTCAATGGGGTGCGACACCAAAGGCCCGCCCGCATACGCGCGAACCGACACCAAGGTCACTTTTCCATCGGCAAAATCAAGCACCTGCAAAGCATCGGGAAATTCGATCAGGCGCTCAATGTGATTGGTCACACTTTGCTCAGGACAAATCACATGGTCCACATTGAAGCCTTCATCACCATGCAAGTGGGCCTGCTCCATCATTTCGGGCGAGCGCACACGCGCAATTCGGCGGGGCACATTGAACATCAGCGCGGCCATTCGGCAAGCCACCAAATTGGTTTCATCGCTGCGGGTAACCGCCACCAGCATGTCGGCATCCTCGGCACCGGCCTGTTTCAACACGCGCGGCAAAGCGCCATTGCCTGCAATGGTACGCAAGTCGTAGCGGTCTTGAAGATCCGCCAGTACTTTGGGGTCTGGATCGATCAGGGTAATGTCATTGTGTTCGGACACCAGGCTTTCAGCGAGGCTGGCCCCCACGCGCCCGGCGCCGACGATGATGATTTTCATGCGATATTTTTGCGCGCGGTGCGGCCCACTTCCACGCCCAGCTGCTTCAGTTTGCGATACAAATGCGTGCGTTCAATGCCTGTGCGCTCGGCCAGCCGGGTCATGCTGCCGTTTTCCAGACGCAGGTGGTATTCAAAATAAATACGTTCAAATGAATCACGGGCATCGCGCAGTTGGGCATCCAGATCGAGTGTGGACAACTCGGCCAGGGCCTGACCCAAGGGGCTTGAATCGGGTGCAGCAGCCGAGCCACTGTGTGTCGTGGCGGGTGCCCCACTGGACAAACTGGCAGCGCTACCCACGCCATTGGACTTGGGCTGCGACTGCATCAGCGCGCGTGCAGATTGAACCATCTTCCCGCGGGCCAAACCTTTTTCAACGGCGCCCAACAGTTTTTGCAATGAAATTGGTTTTTCCAGAAAGTCGAGCGCGCCAATTCGCGTGGCTTCAACAGCGGTATCAATAGTTGCGTGACCACTCATCATGATCACGGGCATGGTCAACAGCCCCTTCACCGACCATTCCTTTAGCAAAGTCACGCCGTCAGTGTCCGGCATCCAGATGTCGAGCAACACAAGATCAGGCTGCTCTTGGTCACGCAATGCACGTGCCTGGCCTGCGTTTTCAGCAAGCAGCACCGCATGCCCTTCGTCGCCGAGAATCTCGGACAACAGTTCTCGAATTCCAATTTCGTCATCAACAACGAGAATGGTCGCCATGGTTAGAAAGTTCCTTCTTTATGCGGCCTGACTATGTTCGGCATTGTTCAAGGCGTCCTGCAGCACGGGGAAGGTCAATTCCACCGCTGCACCGACAACCCGCCCTTGTGCATCTACCCTGTTTCTAATGGCTATTCGCGCCTTGTGTTCATCTGCAATTTTTCTAACGATTGCCAAACCCAAACCGGTGCCTTTGGTTTTTGTAGTGATGTAAGGCTCAAAGGCTTTTGCCAGCAAGTCAGGATTAAACCCCGGCCCGTTGTCTGCCACCACCAGCTTCACACCCACCAACTGTTCGAGCTCGCCTTCGGGCGCTTTCAAACCTTCGGTTCGCACTTCCACTTTGGGTTGATCGCAATCGACACATGCGTCTAAAGCATTTTGCAACAAATTATGAATCACTTGGCGCAACTGCGACGAATCTCCAGCCACCAGCGGCAAATTTTCAGTCAATTTTGGAATGAAGCGGGTTTCAGCCTGTTCTTCAATGCCCACATGCACATCGTACAGCGCCAAGACATCGACCACCAGATCATTCAAATCCAGTGGCTTCAAATCTGCTGGTGGCAAACGTGCGTAGTCGCGGAAATCATTGACCAAACGTTTCAGCGATTCCACCTGGTTCACAATCGTGCGCGTGGCACGCTGCAAAATTCCAGACTCTGGCTCTTGCAGTTTGTCGGCCAACTTCATTTGCAGGCGCTCGGCAGAAAGCTGAATTGGGGTCAACGGATTTTTGATTTCATGCGCAAGGCGACGCGCCACTTCACCCCAGGCCGCTGTGCGCTGGGCAGAAATCAATGCAGTGATGTCGTCGCACACCAGCACGTAACCGGCTTTTTCACCCGGCAAGCGTGAACCTCGAACAAGAATCGACTTTGAACTTTGCGAATCAAAGGCTCGCGGAATCTCCAGCTGTTTTTGCCAAATGCCACTTTCTTCACCTTCATTGCCCTGGTTGTCGGCCACGCTGGCGCGCACCGCCATGGCAAACCCCTCCAGCCCGGGCATGTCATCCAGCGGATGGCCCTGGTTCTCGGCCAGTGAACGATCAAAAATCCGAAGCGCGCCGTCGTTGTACATTTTCAGGCGCAGTTTGTGATCGAGTACCAGCACACCGGCCGACAGGCTGGTCAGCAAACTTTGCAAGAAGTCGTTGTTGGCCGCCAGCTGGTTTTGATTGGCCTGCAAGCGGCGCTGCGCCTCCGACAGTTGCCGGGTCATGGTGTTGAATGAATCAACCAACTCACGCAATTCATCGTCCGCATTCACAGGCTGCATGGTTTTAAAGTTGCCACTGGCCAGGGCCTTGGTACCCTCGGCAAGCCACAACAAAGGCGATGACAAGCGCGATGAAAGCCAGAACGCCGCAGCCACCGATACAAACACCGTGAGCAACAGTGCCAGGGTCAGTGTAATGCCATAAATTTTTCGCAAACCCGAACGCGACAGCTGCAATTCCTGATAATCGCGGTACACGCTTTGCACGGCATTGGCCCGCTGTGAAAGCGTAGTAGGCACCGGGTGCATGATTTGTACATAGCGCTGACCCAAATCAAAACTGGTCAGGGGCGGGGCAATCGGTACCACCACACGCATGTACAGGCGCCCATCAGGGTCTTCGGGGTCAGGTTCAATTTGTTGAAAGGGTCGCGTCATCAAGGCCTGGCGCAACATCACCTGCGTGGGCAAGCTGGGCAACAGGCTATCAAGTGCGCCTCCTGAACTCCCCAAAATTTGCCCGGTTTCTGTCAGAAGGGTGAGTTCTTGCACATTGGCAGCATCGCGCAGGCGGGGCAGCTCCAGCAATTGCTCGCTGGGTGTAGCACGCGATAGTTCGATTGAAATGGACTGTCCTTTCAGGGCCAGTTCATTGATCAAACTGTCCAGCGCAGTTTGGCCCAGGTTCAAGCCTGATTCCAGTGCGCCGTCCACCCGCACGTCAAACCAGCTGTCAATACTCTTTGCCAGAAATTGCACCGACACCAAGTACAACACAAAACCGGGAATCAGCCCCATCAGCGCAAACGACAAGGACATGCGCAACATGAGCCGCGAGCCAAACACACCTGCACGGTACCGGCGCACCATTCGAACAATCAGCAAGGCCAAAATGCTGAACAAGCCCGCGGCGATAATGCCGTTCAGCGTAATCAGCAAGGGGTAATTGCTTTCAAAAAAATCAGTGTTCGAAGAGGCCGAAGCCAGAAGAAACAGCAACACGCCACCCAGGCTGCCCAGAATCAGCAGCGTGTAACGCAGCCACCGGGTGTTCTCCAGCCAGGGATTCATTTCCAGGCCTCGCGCTTGGGCGTAAATTCAAAGGTGAGCCACTCAGAGGACAAATCCCATTCGCTGTTTACCAATGCGCTGATCTGGAAAGGCTTGGGCAGTTCCGTTAACAACAAACGGAAACGCACTTGGGCGGTGTAAGGTTGCCCAATTTCGATTCGATCGCGAGGAATCACCGCCCAGTCCCGCACCTTGGTCATGTGCTGCATGGCGTCTTCAAGCGTGGGGGTATTGTAGGTGTTGGTGGGGGTCACTACGCGGTAGGTTCGGGTCAGGGCGTTGTAGGACAGGTTAAGCGGGTAGGTGGTGCTGACCACTTCTTCATCAACCCAATACCAGCGGGAACGCATCAACTGAAAATCGACCGTAAACTGCAACGGTAAGCCCCGATCAACCGCCTCTCGCAACTTGTGGCCCAATTCAATCTCGAACTCGGCAGCCAGGTTCCATGCGGCAGCCGCCGGGGGCTTGCTGGGCTCGAGCTTGACCGCGGTGACCCGCGTTGAAGAATCAAGCTGGGCCAGCCCCACAGCCAGCACGCACATCAGCACAAGGCCCAGCAGGCCATGCAAAGCACGTGTCCATAACGAGGAGTGGGCCTGGCTAAATTTCAAGGCACTTCCTCAAGAGGTTAGGGATTTTTCAAACTTGGCGTAAAAGAACCCGTCGGGAGATGCATCAAAGCCTTGATCAGGGTTGGCCGCTGCAACTGGCAACACCCAGCCGGGCGCGGTTTGCGCCAGGGCATCGGAATGATTGTCGAGAAATGCTTTTGCCAACAGGGGCCCCTCTTCAGGAAAGATGGAACAGGTCACCAGCAAAAGTGTACCGCCCGGCTTTAGGGTAGACCACAAGGCATTCAGTATTTTGTGTTGAATCTGCGACAACTTGGCAATATCGTCCGGTCTGCGCGACCACGGAATATCGGGGTGACGGCGAACAACGCCAGAGCCCGTGCATGGTACATCGGCCAAAATACCGTCAAAAGGCACACCATCCCACCACGTGTCGAGCAACTCGGCCTGCGCCACTTTCAAACGCAAATCCCATTGACCATTCAGGGTGGGCGCAATACGGCGGATGTTGTCTTCGACGCGGCCCAGGCGCTGCGGACTGGAATCCAGGGCAACCAGTTCAATGTCGGCCAACTCTAGCAAATGCCCGGTTTTACCGCCGGGTGCGGCACATGCGTCCAGAATGCGCTGACCAGTTTGAGGATTCAACAATTGCGCGGCCAACTGTGCTGCGCTGTCTTGCACCGACACCTGGCCCAAATCAAATCCTGGCAGCGCAGAGACTGGCACTGGCTTGGCCAGCAACACGGCCTGCTCGCCAATCACTCGTGCTTCCAGGCCCGCTGCATTCAACTGCTCCGCATAGGCGGATGCAGAACTGCTGCGGGTATTCACGCGCACCACCAAAGGCGGGTGGCTTTGCGCCTGTGCCAACATCGTTTCCCAGTGTTGCGGGTGACTGGTTTTCAGTTTTTCAATCCACCAAACAGGCAAGTTGTGCTGCGCCAGCGGATCTTCAAGCGCCTTGCTTCGCCAGGTGTTTGAATCACGCAGAAAGTTGCGCAAACAGGCATTTGCCAGGCCCTTGGCACGTGCAAATTGCTCGCTGCCCGTGCAGGCATACACCATTTGGTCTACCACAGTGTGCGCCGGGTACTTCGGGTTTTTGTCATCCCACAGCAAACCGAAACCCAAGGCCATCAATTCATTCAGGGGCTCGGGGTTCAGCAGCGCTTTGCCGCTAATCAAGCGGGTTAATACTTGCCCACGGCCAAGGTTGCGCATGCCGAAGTAAGCCAGGTCTTGAATTGCACCCAAAGCCTGCGGGGTTTTAACACCTTTGGTTTCAGCGGCCAAGGCCTGGTCGAGCGAACGGCCCTCCCGCAGTACACGGGTCATGACTGCTGCAGCCCGAAGCAGGGCAAAGGCCAAGCTGGCTTCTGTCAGTTTGGGCGGTGTGCTGTGAACCGGCTTCAACGTGGACCGCCAGTGCGGGCCATTTCCATCAAGCGGGCGATTCGTTCTTCAGTGGGTGGGTGAGTAGAAAACAGGCCGGCAATACCTTGGCCGGACAGTGGGTTCATGATCATCATTTGAGCGGTTTCCGGATGCGCTTCGGTGGTGCGGAACGGAATGCCCTTGGCATACCGTTGAATTTTGTCCAGTGCGCTGGCCAAGGCTGCCGGGTCGCCGCAAATTTCTGCGCCTCCACGGTCAGCCTCGTATTCACGGGCGCGCGAGATTGACATTTGAATCAGTGATGCGGCCAGCGGCGCCAGAATGGCCAAGGCAATGCTGGCAATCGGGTTCATCGGCTGGCCGTTCTCATCTCGCCCACCAAAAAACAGCGCAAAGTTGGCCAGGGCCGAGATGGCACCTGCCATGGTGGCCGAGATGGTGGAAATCAGGATGTCCCGGTGCTTCACATGGGCCAGTTCATGGGCCATCACGCCACGCAGTTCACGCGCGGAAAGCACCTGCAAAATACCCGTGGTTGCAGCCACAGCCGCGTTTTCCGGGTTGCGCCCGGTTGCAAATGCATTTGGGGCGCTGTCATTGATCAGGTAAACACGCGGCATTGGCATGTCTGCGCGCTGCGCAAGTTCAGCCACCATGTTGTAAAACTCCGGGGCATTGCTGGCATCGACTTCCTTGGCTTTGTACATGCGCAAAACCATTTTGTCGGAAAACCAGTACGCACCAAAGTTCATCACCAGTGCAAAGCCCAAGGCCAACAACATGCCGCCACGGCCGCCCATCATGCCACCCAGCACCACGAAAAGGGCGGTGATGGCCGCCATCAACATGAAGGTTTTCATCCAGTTAAACATGATCTTATTTATCCTGGCCAATCAGCGGCCTGTTGATTCGACAACTTGAAAATAAGGCTTTTTCGCGCAATTTCAAGTTTTGCGCGTGCCACCTTTGCCTAGTTGGAGGCCGATTCGCTCAATTGGTTTCCGGCCTGCAAACCCAAAGCCTGTGCCACCTGCTGCGCAGGTTGGCGTTTGCTGCCAGCCTTCTGAAGGGTTCGAATACGCAACACACCCTGCCCACACTGCACCTCTATGCCTGCGGAATCAACGGACAACACCTCGCCCGGTTTACCCATCAAGCCAGCCAACGCGACAGTTTCAGGATCAAAACACTTCACGGGTTCACCACCCCACGTTGTGTTTGCACCAGGAAAAGGGTCGAAGGCACGCAGTGTACGCTGAAGTTCAACTGCACTGCGATGCCAGTTGATCACGCCCTCCGCTTTTGTGATTTTCTCTGCGTAGGTCACTCCCACTTCAGGTTGTGGAACCAGGGGCAGTGTTGCCACCTGAAGGGAGTCCAGCGCCTCTACCAGCAAATCACCGCCCAGCTCGGCCAGTTTGTCGTGCAGGGTGGTGGTGGTGTCGGTGTGTTCAATCGGCAAGGCCCGCCACAGGCGAACGGGGCCGGTATCCAGCCCGGCCTCCATTTGCATGATGCACACGCCAGTTTCAGCATCACCCGCTTCAATACACCGCTGAATTGGGGCAGCGCCACGCCAGCGCGGCAGCAAGCTGCCATGAATGTTCAAGCAACCCAAGCGCGGAGCATCCAAAACCGTTTGCGGCAAAATAAGCCCGTAAGCCGCCACAATCAACACATCAAGAGGTTGACCATGCACCGCAGTTTTCAAGGTATGCAAGGCGTGTGCGGCTTCCTCGCCTTTTTTTAGGCTGACCGGTTGCAACACGGGGATACCGTGTTGCTGTGCCAGCTGTTTAACAGGGGAAGCCTGCAACTTCATGCCCCTGCCAGCGGGGCGGTCGGGTTGGGTCAGAACCAGGTGCACTGGGTAACCGGCAGCAATAAGCTTCGCCAGCGCAACCCGAGCAAACTCGGGTGTGCCAGCGAAACCCACATTCAGGGTTCGATTCATGGGGGGTTGGGCGATCAAGCGGTTTGAAGCTTTTCTTGCTTCTTCATCTTGGTTTTGATGCGGGTTTGCTTCAACTGCGAAAGGTATTCAACAAACACTTTGCCATTGAGGTGGTCAATTTCATGCTGAATACACACGGCAAGCAGCTCGTCGCAATCAATTTCAAACCACTCACCCTTCACATTTTGTGCGCGTACCTTCACCGTATCGGGGCGTTCAACCTTCTCGTAAATGCCAGGCACGGACAAACAACCTTCTTCGTACACTTTGCATTCTTTGCTGGCGTCGATGATCTCGGGGTTGATGAATACCGTCAGGCCCGATTTGTCATCAGTGACATCAATCACGATGATTCGTTTGTGCACATTCACCTGCGTAGCGGCCAGACCAACGCCTGGCGCATCGTACATGGTTTCTGCCATGTCTTCAGTCAACTTGACAAGCGCGTCATCAAACTGGGTGACAGGGGTGGCAACCGTTTTCAAGCGCGGATCCGGATAACGCAAAATTGGGAGTAAAGCCATGCTTTCAAAAAACCTTCACAGTCAACACTAAAAGGATATACCTTCTGTGGCAAAAATAGTTCGCAAATTCCATCACTTGTTGCTCGGCACTTTGCATGGGTGAGCTGCTCAAGGCCATGAACCTGGCTTACAACACAACCATCAAAGCGCGTGCACGCTACGAGCTGGCCCAACAAGGCCTAGGTTGCAGTTTACCCGCCCCATGCGAAGCAGTCCGGCTTTGGCATGCACTGGCCAGCACTTGGTTGTTGCAAAGCAACAAAAGATTCTGGGTGGGCATTCACAGCCCGGCTTACCCGCAAAGCCTGCTTGCACTGAAAGACCCGCCGCTGATTCTGTTCGGTGAAGGCCGCCTGGATTTGTTGAAAACCCGGGGCATCGCGATTGTAGGCAGCAGAAATGCCACACGCACCGGCTTGAGCAACGCGCAGGGTTTTGGCAAGGCTTTTGCGCAAGCCCAATGGGTAGTTGTCAGCGGCTTGGCCGAAGGCATTGACGGTGCAGCACACGCGGGTGCACTTCAGGCCCTGGGTGCCACCATTGCCGTGCTGGGTTGTGGGCCTGACGAGGTTTACCCCCCGCACCACGCCGGTCTTAAAAAGCAGATTGTCGAACAAGGTGGTTTGGTGTTGTCCGAATACCCACCCGGTACCGCGCCGCAAGCTGGCTTTTTCCCCCGTCGAAACCGCATTATTGCTGGCCTGGCCGATGCACTGCTGGTGGTCGAGGCAGCCATGCGTTCAGGTTCCTTGATTACAGCCCGGGTTGCCAGTGAACTGGGGCGCCCGGTAGGGGCCATTCCTGGTTCCATTCACAGCAGCCAAAGCAAAGGCTGCCACGACATGATCAAAAAAGGCGCCTTGCTGGTAGAAACAGCCCTGGAGTTGATGGAAGAAGCCAAGGCCAGCCTGCCACAGTACAAGTTGCTCAGCGTGTTGCAAGAAGATGACAGCGATTGCCACACCGAAATGACCTGCACCGTGGACACTGATGCTGAACCCGATGAAGAACTGGGCCGGGTATTGCAACACCTGGGGCACGACCCGGTGCACACGGACACATTGGCCCGGCAATTGGGTTTGGACACTGAAGACACCCTGGCTGCACTGACCGAACTGGAGCTGCTGGGGCTGGTGCTGGGTGAAAGCGGTAACCGCTGGGTGCGTTCAAATGGTGTATTTTAAAAAAAGGCCGTTGCAACAACAGAATTGAAGATTCTAGAGAAAGCCTTGATTTGTTGAAGGACTGACACTTACACTTCGGCGCACAAGGCCTTGAAATTACACACACCGACGAGTTGGACTAATTGAGTAGCGAAAACCCCAAAAAACTGATCATCGCGGAAAAACCCTCCGTGGCCGCCGACATTGCGCGCTCGCTCGGTGGTTTCACCAAACACGACGATTACTTTGAAAGTGATGAGTACGTGCTGTCATCGGCCGTGGGCCATTTGGTGGAAATCAAGGCGCCCGACGAATTTGAGGTGAAGCGGGGCAAGTGGAGTTTTGCCAACCTGCCCGTGTTGCCAACACACTTTGACCTGAACCCGATTGCGAAAACAGAATCGCGCCTGAAGGTGCTGAACAAACTGATTAAACGCAAAGACGTGGTCGGCCTGATCAACGCCTGTGACGCGGGCCGGGAAGGTGAGCTGATTTTCCGCCTGATCGCGCAATACGCGAAAAGCAGCAAGCCGGTTGAACGCCTGTGGTTGCAATCGATGACACCCGCAGCCATTCGTCAGGCCTTCTCGAGCCTGCGCAGCGATGCCGAGATGATGCCACTGGCCGATGCAGCGCGCTGCCGCTCGGAAGCGGACTGGCTGGTGGGTATCAATGGCACACGCGCCATGACTGCATTCAACAGCAAGGAAGGTGGGTTTTACCTGACCACGGTAGGCCGGGTGCAAACCCCCACACTGGCCATTGTTGTGGAACGCGAAGAGAAAATTCGCAAGTTTGTGCCACGCACTTATTTCGAGATTCGCGCCAGTTTTGGTGCGCAGGCTGGTGCCTACGAAGGCAAATGGTTTGACCGAGACTTTAAAAAAGCAGAAGACCCTGAGCAACGTGCAGACCGGCTGTGGGACGAAGCAAAAGCCAAAGCCATTGTGGCTGCCTGTGACGGCAAGCCCGGCACAGTAGAAGAAGAAAGCAAACCCACCACGCAAATTGCGCCTCAGTTGTTCGATTTGACTAGCCTGCAACGCGAGGCGAACAGCCGTTTTGGTTTTTCAGCAAAGAACACCTTGGGCTTGGCGCAGGCGCTGTATGAAAAACACAAGGTCCTCACTTACCCGCGTACGGATTCAAAAGCGTTGCCCGAAGATTACATGGGCACAGTGAACCAAACGTTGAAAAGCTTTGTAGGTCTGGATTCAGGTCATATTGCAGGGGCATATGGCCCATTCTGCGAACAAATTCTGAAAAACAACTGGGTCAAACCCAACAAACGGGTGTTCGACAACAGCAAGATTTCAGACCACTTTGCGATCATTCCTACCTTGCAAGTGCCGAAAAACCTGAGCGAACCTGAAGCCAAGTTGTACGACCTGGTTGTGAAACGTTTTCTGGCAGTGTTTTTCCCGCCCGCCGAGTTCAACGTCACTACACGCATTACCACTGTTGAGGGCCATCCCTTCAAAACCGAAGGAAAGGTGCTGGTGAAACCGGGCTGGCTGGCCATCTACGGTCGCGCAGCCGCGGTTGCCGGCGATGACAGCCTTGTCGCCGTGGATGCCGGTGAAAAGGTAAGCACCGATGAAATCGATGTACACACTCTGAGCACAAAACCACCCGCACGCTACAGTGAAGCCACTTTGCTTTCCGCCATGGAAGGTGCCGGCAAATTGGTCGATGACGATGAACTGCGCGATGCCATGGGTACGAAAGGCTTGGGTACACCAGCCACGCGTGCGGCGACGATTGAAGGTTTGATCAACGAAAAATACCTGGTGCGTGAAGAACGCGCATTGGTGCCCACCGCCAAGGCATTTCAGCTGCTGACCCTGCTGCGCGGTCTGGATGTTGAAGAACTGACCATGCCGGAGTTGACTGGCGAGTGGGAATACAAACTTTCCTTGATGGAGAAGGGTGAGCTCTCACGCGAACAATTCATGCAGGAAATCGCGAAGATCACGCAGAACATTGTTGATCGTGCGAAAAACTACACAGAAGAGACCATTCCTGGCGATTACGCCACACTCGTGACGCCGTGCCCGAACTGTGGCAGCGTGGTGAAAGAAAACTACCGCCGTTTCGCATGCACACAATGTGATTTCTCGATTTCCAAGGTACCGGGCGGTCGTCAATTTGAGGTGGCTGAAGTTGAAAAGCTGTTGCAAGACCGTGAGTTGCCAATGCTCGATGGTTTCCGCAGCAAGATGGGGCGGCCATTTGCTGCCGTGCTCAAGCTGACGGATGAGCACAAACTGGAGTTCGATTTTGGTCAGGCCAAAGACGATGACAATGGCGAACCCGTCGACTTCTCGGGCGAAACCCGGCTGGGGCCTTGCCCCAAATGTGCATCCAATGTGTATGAACAGGCCACCAGTTATGTGTGCGAAAAATCAGTCGGGCCGAGCAAAAGCTGTGACTTCCGCTCAGGCAAGGTGATCCTGCAACAACCCATTGATCGCGAACAAATGGAAAAGTTGTTGCTCGACGGTAAAACTGATTTGCTGACACGGTTTGTCTCGTCGAAAACCCGCCGCGCATTCAAGGCCTTTCTGGTCAAGAAGCCCGATGGTGCGATTGGTTTTGAATTTGAGGCGAAGGCCGAGAAAAAGCCAGGCGCAAGCAAAAGCAAAACCGCCGCCAAGCCAGCGGCAAAAGCCACAGCCAAAACCAAAACCGCCAAAGAAGCGTCTTGATTCGAATCGGAATTACGCCTTCGCAGCGCGGGGCGTAATTTTTTTCAAGAGTTTCGACTCGATTGGGCTGCCCTTGAAGTAGTCAGCCACCACACACCCGCCCAAAGCCGCCCACAGCAATCCACGCGACCCAAAGCCAGTGCTCATGTACACCCCTGGCATATTCGGTACCGGGCCGATGGCGGGCAAGCGATCATGCCAAACAGATCGCACGGCGCAACGGTGATCAAGCCACTCTCCAAGAGGTAAATCAGGAAATGCTGCCTTGAACCGGGCAATGTTCAACTCATCGGCTTCTGCAGTGGGGTTCAGGTGCAATACGGGTCGCTCGTAAGTGGCCCCCAACACCAACCAGTCTTCTGCTGCTGGAGCAATCGCGTAACTTTCACCCGACAACACGACACCGGGTTTTACTGCACACCGAAGTTTGCTGATTTGGCCTTTCACGGCATTGGCGCGGGCACCAGGGATCGGTACCAATTCCAGTGCGTTTTCGGCCACACAAACGACCACTGCCGAGTACTGTTCCCGCAACGGGCCGATGTCATTAATTGTGCTGTTGTAATGGGTACAAAGCAGATCACCACAGGCCTGCAGATTGGCCTCTACCCAACGCGCTGGTTTCACCCAGCCACCTTGCGGGAAAAACAGACCGCTCAGGGGGGTGGGCAAAAGCGAGTTGGGCTGCGCCCACTGCACCAGTGTTTGTGGGAAATTCAACAGGGCCAGGGTTTCCCGCGCGCGGTCCGCTTCCTCGGGGGGTAGGGTTTGCAGGTGTCCTGGCGTGTCCCAATCAGCACCCTTTGCCAGCAAACCTTGTTCGGTCAAATTTTTGAGTGCCTGAACAGTGTGCTCAAACCCCAAACGCGTCAATTGCGACAAAGGCGAATCACCACGGGTGATGTGGGGGTGAAACGCACCCACCCAGTTGCCAGAGGCACCCGCTGCGGGCCCGCTTGCGCAGTCATACAGATGCACCTGCACACCCAGCTTGCAAAGCGCAAGGGCCACACTGCTGCCTGCAATGCCGGCGCCAATCACGGCAACCGAGGGTGCAGGGCTGGCCTCAGTCAATTGGGCTTTGGAAGTGGATTCCGAACAGGGCATGGCGTTGTGTGAGCTGCAAGACAGACGCCGCATTGTAACTCACACTCAATCTGGTGATTATTTTTTGGCCATGCTAATATGAGCGGCCAATCATATTTAAACGAGTACCTCATGTTGACTGTCAATTGGGAAGCCTTTGCACCTTATCCAGCTTTGCTTGGCGGGTTATTGATTGGCCTGTCAGCAGTCATGCTGATCCTGTTGACTGGCCGAGTGGCTGGCATCAGCGGCATTGTGGGTGGTTTGCTAAAACCGCAACATGGTGAAACGCTGTGGCGGCTTACCTTCGTGCTGGGCATGGCCGCTGCACCCTGGCTTTACCAAGCAGTCGTGGGCAGCTTCGAATTTGAAAGCCCACGCGGCACAGTGGCCTTGATTGTTGCGGGCCTTTTGGTGGGCTATGGCACTAGGCTGGGCTCGGGCTGCACCAGTGGACATGGTGTCTGCGGCCTCTCGAGGCTGTCATTGAGGTCATTGGCGGCCACGGGTGTTTTCATGGTCACAGGTTTCGTGGTGGCCTCGGTGATCATGCATGCAGTTTGAGGAGCAAACATCGTGAAGAACAACAAGATTGGTTTTGGATTGGCCAGTGGTTTGGCAGGGTTGGTGTTTGGTTGGGGCTTGATCATCTCGGGCATGGCCAACCCGGCCAAGGTGATCGGATTTCTTGATTTGTCCATGCCTTGGGACCCCTCGCTGATGTTTGTCATGGGCGGAGCAATTGCCCTCGGGTTGCCTGGGTTTTTGTTGGCGAAGCGATTGAAAAACAGCCTGATGGGCCTGCCGATGAATTTGCCCACCAACACCCGCATCGACAAAAACCTGTTGCTTGGTGCTGTGCTGTTCGGTGCCGGTTGGGGTGTTGGCGGTTTTTGTCCAGGTCCCGCAGTGGTCGCTGCAGCCAGTTTGGCCACGGATGGCCTGATTTTTATTGCGGCCATGCTGGTCGGCATGTTTGTGTTTTCAGTGCGCAGCTGATAATTGTCGAGCCAACACCTGCCGCAACTTGGGCACGTCCACTGGTTTGCTTAAAAATTCGTTCATGCCGGCTTCCATACAGGCCTGTTCATCTTCAGGCAGGGCTCCTGCAGTCAGGGCTACTATCGGCAAACGACTGGCCGGACCAGGCAACTGGCGTATTGCGACGGCAGCGTCAATTCCGTTCATTACGGGCATGTGAATATCCATCAAAACAAGGTCAATCGATGAATCGACCAGCACTGCATCAACAGCCATTTGCCCATTGTCAACCAGCAGTACATCGGCCTGCATTTTCGACAGCAGGGCTTTGATGACGTGTTGGTTCAGCTTGTTGTCTTCTACCACCAGGATCTTTTTACCCTGAAGCGACACGGCCTCGGAAGACAACCCTGCGGTGGCAGCATCAGCATGGGCAAATACAGTTTGAACCCGCAAGGTGAAACCGAATGTGCTGCCCACCTGTGGCACAGAGGTCACGAACAACTCACCACCCATTAACTCGGTCAACCGCTTGCAAATCGCCAGACCCAAACCGCTGCCGCCGAAGCGACGGGTCGCAGTGTTGTCTGCCTGCTCAAAGGGGCGGGTCAGGCGCTCAAACTCCTTGATATCAAAGCCAATGCCCTGATCGTGAATTTCTGTTCGAATCACGGCTTCTTGTGTGTCCAGCCGGTCGACCTGAACTTTGACGCGCACGACACCACGGTCAGAAAACTTGATTGCATTGTTTAGCAGGTTTGACAACACCTAGCTGTATCGCGCTGGGTCACTTTTCACCCTCAAAGGCGTCATCGAGTCAATTTCAAGCTCAAGTGCGACACCCTTGTCTTGCGCTTTTGCGGTGAACAGGCGCAAGGTTTTGCGCACTCTGTCGTGCAAATCAAATTCGATGTTTTCGATCCGGATTGAGCCCGCTTCGATCTGGGAGAAGCTCAATACATCTTCAACCATCCCTAGCAACTGCTCAGAAGCCTCCTGAATCTGTGTCACATATTCCTTGGATTGGGCATCTTTCAACTGCTCTCCGAGCAGGGTGTTGAAACCGAGAATTGCATTCAGCGGTGTGCGGATTTCATGGCTCATGTTGGCCAGAAACTGGCTTTTCGCTTTGCTTGCACTTTGCCGCCTGCGCTGTTGCACCAAGGAGTAGATGGTGAGAAAAAGCATCACGTCAATCGCACCGCCGGCAAACAGAATGAGATTCGGCAGGGAATTGTGAACGTCCCGATCAAAATCAGGCGTACTTTCAAAATGGGCAGTCCAGGTTCGTCCAGACAGCTCCACAGGCACAGTCACCGCATGCGAGTGGCCGAACAAACGAGATTCGACCGGACTTTCAACACCCCCAGCAGAATCGTAAATCAGCGATTCGGGCGCCATATTCTCGCTGTCGTACAATTCAAAGTGAAGGGGTATTTTTTCGTTGCCTAACACGTTTTGCATCAAATCAGACGCAAAAAAGGGGCTGTACACAAAGCCTCGAATCGCTTGGCGGCGGGAATCCACGGAGTTCAAATCCACGCCAGTTTTATACACTGGCAGGTAAATCAGGAAACCCGCTGCCGGGCTTTTTCCATCACCCTGCTTTAACTGCACCAAACCCGATACAGTGGCTTGACCCGTGTCCATGGCACGCTGCATGGCCTCGCGGCGTATGGGTTCGGAAAACATGTCAAAACCAAAAGCCCGCTGATTGCGTTCATCAAACGGCTCGATCAGGGTGATGGGAAAGTAAACCTCGCGTTCACCAGGAGGGTTGACTGAATAATCTGGAAATCCCTCAGCACGAATGCGGTTTTCGTATTGCTCTAAAGCATCTGGTGACACATGTTCGGCAAAAGCAAAGCCTTGCACACCAGGCAACTCACGCTGCAAGTTCAGCGACGCCACATACACGCGCCAATGATCACGATTGACCATGGTGTGCGCATCAAAGAACGCGACGCCACCATGCAACAACTGTTGATACTTTTGGATGCGGCCCTGGATACGTTCTTGGGCATCTCGAACCTCGAATGAAAAACGATCATTGGCGCGTTTCTCAATGGCTTCGCTGGACAGCCACCAGCCAAGTGCCGTGATGACAACCGACAAGGCCAAAACCAGCCAGGCCGTGACCTCGTTGTGAAAAAGATCGGCAAAATTCTTTTTGTTGATTTGGGTGGTCAGACCGCTGGGTTTTGACATGTTCGCTACGCTTCTGCGGCTAATGCTCATGGCTCATGCCACACAGCATGCGGATCCAGTATGCGCTTAAATAAGAATTCCAGTGTGGTTAAAAATAAACCATCTCCCATGAATTCAACAGATGAAGTGACACACCATCACGTTCTGAAAACATCTTTAACAATTCAAGAGATCTCGGAAAGTCATCCAGCAACTTGGGCATGGGTTTCAAGGCCAACGGCTCGCCCTGTTTCATCAAGGGTTGGGTGAAATCATCCCAGTGAATCAGGTACACATGTGTGGCCCCGGGAACCAACACCATTTCACGCCAATAGTTCTCGATGTACGCATGGCTTAACTTGCCCAAACCCCCCATTCCCAAAAACACATGTTTTACCGAGAAACCTTTATTTTGACCTTCGACAAAACCTGCACTGGGTTGAATGAGTGCAAACGGGCCAGGCCCCAGGCCAGGGTGGGATACCACGAAGGAGTAACTGATTCCCTCTTTGAACTGCAGGGCATGGGCCGGAAGAAACACCGGCTTCGTGTTGAACCCACCCGTAAAACCTGTGGGTGCATGGGCTGACTGAATCAGCCGAACTTCAAATTCGCCAAACTTTACCTGGCCACCACCTTGCAACACCTCAATCTGAGTCGACGGCAGATCTTGACCTTTGGCAATCTGCGAAGTGGATTCGGAACCCACTACCTTTGCACCGTATTCTTTGGCCAGAAACGGCGCGTCCATGGAATGGTCGTAATGAGAGTGCGCTACGACGATGCCGCCCAGTACGCTGGGCATGTTCAGACGCTTGAACATGGCTGCAGCAACCGCCCTCACCTGCGAATTATCAACGTTCAAGCGAGTCAATGCGACCTTGGACAAAGGTTGACGCGAGAAAAAACCGTCCACCAGCCAGGTGGTTTGCCCATCGGTCCATGCCATGGATGACGTTCCCAGGAACAAGGTTCGCACCCCGTTGGCAGACTTTTGTTGCAGCGGCTGCGGAAATTCAACTGTGGGGTGCGACTTCAACATGAAAACCAGTGCGCCTATGCCTACCAATGCAGATGCACACAAGGCATACAAAATGAAACGGACAGTACGCATTGGATACCCCAACAAAAAAGCCACCCAAAATCGGGTGGCTTTTATTGTACGAAAAGTGCTGTTGAATTACTTGGTAACCAAGGCGGCCAAGTGGGCTTCTTCAACAGACATGGCTACTTTGCCAGCATGACCGTCCAGAATCTGGGCGCTCTTGCGTGTGTCAAAATATTTGTCGTAGTGGAAAATGTAGTCTTTGTCGGCCAGCGGCAGGTGGCAACCGCGGCAGGTGGCGTAATCCACCTTGGCAGGCTGACCATTGGGTTCAAACGCTGCATATACCCAATCGCCGGTCTTCATGCCTTCCGGAGCAGTGCTGCCCCAGTTGTTGCCCTTGTACATGACAAACACTTTTTCAAGGCCAGCTTTGGTCATTTTGTCGCCGGTTTTGGTGGCTTTGTAAATTTCCATCACGCTCACTGTACCGTTGGCAAAGGCTTCGCCCTTTTTAGCAGCAGCGCCAGTAGGGTTGATGTAAATGTCACGAATGTGGCCAGTGGGCTTTTCAATACCGGCCAGGAATACAGGCCAGGATTTGTAATCAGTGGGCTGAGCCAGTTCACCGTCTTTCGGAGCTGGGCCAAACATACCACCAGCAGCACAACCGGCCAATACAACAGCTGCAGAAGCAGCAAGCATCAATTTTTTCATTTTTTCCCCTTTTTTGTTTGCGCAACAGTTGTTACCAAGCTAAACATAGCGCCAACCCTTGTTCTACGCAACTGTTGCGTCAAGCCTTGAACAGATGCAAGGGTTTACCCTAACACCCCCCTCCAAATAGACCAACGAATTTTAGTAAGACCTATTCCCACTGCTTATTAACTAATTGCATTGAGAATCAAATCCTTAACCTAGATACATCCCCCGTATGGAGGAAAAAATTTAACAATCAACCGATTGAGACCCACGCTCAATCTCATGGAGCACAGCTCCAGAATGCCCTGATCACCATCGGAATCGTGTGTATCGCTATTGTGCTGTTGTGCGGTATCACCGTGGGCTTGGTGGCTGCATCGCTGCGCAAGCAAATCGGTGGCGAACCCGCCAAGGCGCTCAATGTTGTGGCCACCATAGCGCAAGGTAACCTGACTCAGTCCGTTCCGAAATGCGAAAGTGGCTCACTGATGGACGGCATGCAACAGTTGCAAGTCCGTCTGCGGGAGATCATCAACCAGGTGTCTCAGGCCTGCAGCACGTTCAAAACCGCTTCAAGCGAACTGGTGAATGTGGCGTCAGGTTTGTCAGGTTCAGCTGAAAAACAAGCGGACAGTTCCAATGCCACGGCAGTCAGCGTAGAACAGATGAGCACCAGCGCCAAGTCAATTTCAGATTACGCCCACAAAACCGAGGTTCAGGCCAAGTTGTCAGCGGATACAGCCAAAAGTGGCATGGCTTTGATGCAAACCCTGCAAGGCAAAATGAATGACATGGCAAGTCAAATGCAAACCACCACACAGGAAATTGCCGGGCTTGTAGAACGCTCTGACCGAATCAATGGCATCGTGTCCGTGATACAGGGCATTGCCCAGCAAACCAACCTGTTGGCCTTGAATGCCGCCATTGAAGCAGCCCGCGCCGGAGAACAGGGGCGTGGCTTTGCCGTGGTCGCGGATGAAGTACGTACCCTGGCGCAAAACACCGCCACGGCGACCGATGAAATTCGCACACTGATCGGTGAAATTTGTACCTACTCCGAACGTTCCAACAAGTCGGTAGAGCAGGTGGGTGAACACATGAGCGAAAACATGCAGTACGCCGACAAGCTCATGGGTGGCCTTCAGGAAATTGTTCATCACTTTGAGCAATCTGTTGAATATGCGCTGGCCGTGGCCAACTCGACCAAAGAACAAGAGGCCGCCAGTGCGGATATCTCTGAGCGGGTTAGCGACATCTCGGCATTGTCGGAACAACTGAAATTGGCCAGCATGCAACTGGAGGGGCAATCCCGCCAGGTGGAAAGCATGTCTGAAGACTTGCATCGGGCCGTGTCTTATTTCAAAACCTGAAGGGCTGCAATTCAGTGTGACAGATCAATGACGCGTCACACTGAAGATGGCTTCGGAAACCAAAATTCGGTTTGGCGGGTATTACATTTTGATGCTGTTCAATCTGGATGCCCGCCATGTCGTTTTCACCCGCTTTGCCTTCCAGCGTTCGCCGACGCAATCTGCTTAAAACATTTTTGTATGGCGCCAGCGCCAGTGTACTGCCTTGGATGGCCGGCTGCGGCAGTTCCGACAATCCACTGGGGTCGACTGGGGGGCGTGTGGGAGCTTCTGAAACCAACCGGTTTGGCGGCACTGCGCTCAGCAATAACCAGTTTCGATTCCGAAACATAGGACCCTTGGGTGAACCCGATGCCAATGGAGTTCGCACTGCGGCCGGTTTTTCAACCCGCGTAGTGGCCATCAACAGTTTGCCGCCAGCGGCCGGCGCAACACCCTGGCATATCTTCAACGACGGCGGCGGCGTGGTTCCCCGTGAAGATGGTGGCTGGATTTACTGTTCCAACAGCGAAGTTCCCGGCGTGGGCACAATTGGATTTCAGGTTCCGCAGCTGGCCCCGCTGACCAATCCGATCGAAACACTGGTACCCGGCCTCGGTGGCGCCAGTGCGCTGGTGTTTGGGCCAGATGGTACTGTTGAAGACAGCTACCGCATTTTGCGAAACACCACATTCAACTGCGCGGGCGTGGTAACCCCTTGGAAGACCTGGCTCAGCTGCGAAGAAATCCCGACCGGTCTGGTGTGGGAATGCGATCCATTTGGCATACAAGCCGCACGCCCGCTTCCGGCGCTGGGTGTATTCAGCCATGAGGCGGTGGCTATCGACAGCGAACGTCGTGTGTTTTACATGACTGAGGACATGCCGGACGGGCGCTTTTACCGCTGGGTTCCCACCGCAGGCGATTGGCCAGCCGGAGCCGCGCGCGCCAACATGAATCAGGGGCTGCTGCAAGTATTGAAAGTGGAGGGCGATGTGGCCGATGCATTGAATGGCCCCGTTCGCTACAGCTGGGTGAACGCAGCCAATCCGAATGCACCCCAAATGGAAAACCGCTTGCCTGAAACCACAGCATTTGATGGTGGTGAAGGCGTCTGGTACCAAAATGACCGCGTGTTTTTCACCACCAAGGGCGACGAACGACTTTGGATGCTGAATACCACCAATCAGACCATTGAAGTGGCTTACGACTTAACGACTGCCAAAGCACCCAACAACATACTGTCGGGCGTGGACAACATCACGATGACGCCATTTGGTGAAGTGTTGGTGGCCGAGGACGGCGGTGACATGCAAGTGGTGGTGGTGTACCCGGATGGCGTGCTGGTTCCCCTGTTGCAAATCGTTGGTCAAGAGCAGTCCGAAATTGCGGGGATTGCATTCAGTCCGGATGGCCGGCGCATGTACTTCACCAGCGACAGGGGGGGCCCCAATCTGCAAGGCGGCTATGGCCTCGGCTTGGGCATGCTCTATGAACTAATGATCCCCAATACACTGCCCAACGCATAAGCAGCAAATTCAAAACTTTCAGGAATACTCGCCATGTCAGGTCCACGCCGCAAACGCAGTCGAATTCAAAAACGCCCGGGCATTACCCGCCGCTCATTCCTGAAAGGTTTGGGTCTTGGCACCGCCAGTGTCGGCGGCCTGGGCCTTTTACAGGGCTGCGGAAGCGACAATACCAGTGCTCTGACCGATGGTCGCACCAATCCCAGCGAAGAAACCCCCACGCAGAATGTGCAGTTCTTGCACAGCGTAGCCAGTGGCGACCCCGCTTTCGACAGTGTGGTGCTGTGGACCCGCATTACACCTGAAAACACCAACCGCACCGTGGCTGGTCGCGTGGATGTGTTCAAGGACGAAGCGCTGACCATGTTTGTCAAGTCGATGGACTTTCAAACCACCGCCGCGCAAGACTTCACCGTGAAGCTGATTTGCAACGGGCTTGACCAAGACACGGTGTACTTCTATCAATTCCGCAGCAACGGCAAAACCAGCCCGGTGGGCCGCACGCGTACCACGCCAGCCGCTGGCAACAAGCGCCCGCTGAATTTTGGCGTGGTGAGCTGCTCCAGCCTGGCGCATGGTTTTTTCAATGCGTATGCCAAACTGGCTGAACGGGATGACATCGACGCCATCATCCACTTGGGCGACTACATTTACGAGTATGGCAACGGCCAGTACGGCAATGTCCGCGAGTATGAACCGGCGACGGAAATTATCACTCTATCCGACTATCGCACCCGTCACGCCCAATACAAGCGAGACGAAGACCTGCAAAAGCTTCACGAGCGCTTCCCGTTCATCACCATTTGGGACGACCACGAATCCACCAACAACTCCTACCGCGATGGTGCAGAAAACCACACCGAGGGAGCTGAAGGTGTGTGGGAAGAACGCAAGGCTTTTGCACAACGTGCCTACGACGAATGGATGCCGATTCGCCTGCCTGAACCCGGCAACCAAGCCAAAATTTTCCGCCGTGTTCAGTTTGGCGACATGGTGGATCTGTTCTTGCTCGACACGCGCCTGTTTGACCGCGACGTGGAAGCCGCCACACCGGTCAACCCCACCGATGGCGTGGCCAGCCAGCCCGACCGCACCATGATCGGGGAGGAACAATACAACTTTTTGATCAACGGCATGCGGGGATCGCAAGCCCAGTGGAAACTGATCGGCAACCAGGTGGTGTTTCACCAGTGGATCATCAAACCCGGTTTAAACAACCCGGCCCCCGCACAACTCGGTGAGTTGCTTGCGCCATCGGGCCTGAACGGCGACGCTTGGGACGGCTACAGCGCCGAGCGCCAGCGCATCATCAACGCCTTGCGAGGCGACGACGGTGGTGATGCAATCAACAATGTGGTGATTTTGACTGGCGATGTGCACACCGCCTGGGTGGCCGATATCACCGACAATCCCAACCAGCCGATTGATGCGGTGGGCGGCTACAATCCCGTCACCGGGCAGGGTAGCGTGGCCACGGAATTCGTGGTCACCTCTGTGACATCGCCGGGCCTTGATCTGCCCAACCAGATCATTCAGGCCATTCGCCTGACCAGCCCACACATTAAACACGTGAACGTGACCGAGCGCGGCTACAGCATATTGCGCATGGCGGAGGATAAAACCACTTGCGAATACTGGGCTGTCAGCACCATTCTCGAGCGTGGTGGCTCCGAAAGACTGTCCGCCACATTCGAGGTGGCAGATGGTGCCAACCGCATTACCCCGCAAGGAATATACCCCGTGGATGTGGTCACCGGCCTGTTGGGTGTTTAAGGGTTTCTGGGGTAAGATCCGGGCTGTTTGATTGAACAGCCCGCAAAGCTACCCGCCCTGGATTCCCAAAGTGCCTCTGTCCAAAATTCTTCCAGCACCCGTCGTTGGTGTGCTCACTGTCACCATGATGAGCCTTTGCATCACTTTCTGGTTCATCGTGATGTTCCCCTTCATCGTGCTGCGCCTTGTGCCGGTTTACAGGGTGCAACGCGTGGCCTCGAACTGCTGTGTACAAATTGCAACCTGGTGGGTTGGCTCAGACAAGCAACTGTACAAACTGCTGCATGGCCAACAAGGACAGGTCGAAATTCATGGCGAGTTCAAACCGCACAGCAGCTATTTGGTGATCAGCAACCACACCGCCTGGGCCGACATTGTGGTGTTGTTTGACGTACTGCATGGCCATGCGCCTTTTGGTCGGTTCTTTCTGAAGAAAGAACTGATCTGGGTCCCGATTGTGGGTGTCGTGTGTTGGGCCATGGATTTCCCGTTCATGAAGCGCCACAGCCGCGCTGCCATAGCGCGCAACCCGGCCTTGGCCAGCCAGGATCTGGAAACCACCCGCAAAGCCTGCGCCGTGTATAAGGAAAGCCCGGTCACCGTGATCAACTTTCTGGAAGGTACCCGCTTCACACCCGCCAAGAAAGCCAAAACAAAATCACCTTACACCCACCTGCTGGGCCCCAAGTATGGCGGCTTGTCCGCCTCATTGAACGCCATGGGCGAACAGTTCGCAGGCATGGTGAATGTCACCATTGCGTATGGGCCCAGCCAGGGAAACATCACCTGGAGCTGGTTGTGCGGAAAGCAACCCCGTATGCAAGTGCATGTCGAAATTCTGCCCATTCCAGCCGACATGATCGCGGGCGACTTCCGCAACGATCTGGAGTTCAAGAACCGTTTCAAAGCCTGGATCGGTGACATCTGGACCTTGAAAGATCAACGTCTGGAGAATATGCGCCGCAAAGCCGGGCACTAATTGCTGGCCCCGCTTGACAGGTTTGTTAAACTACACTTATTGCAGTTAATCGAATTGATCTCCCCGATGCGCATCCGCTGGCTCCAACACATGCTGATCGCGCTGGCCGTTTTGGCCACGCAATGGGCAGGGCTTGCCCACAGCATTGAGCACCGGGACTCACTGCAGGCCGAGTCGCAATACGGCCATTCACACGCACATGGGCACAGCGCTTCCAGCGATATTCTCCATTCTTGCTTGCTGTTCGATGGGCTTGCCAATGCGCAGGCTGCGGTTTCCAATCCACCAACAGGCTGCGCTTTGCCGGTGCTGGTCGAATTGGGCAAGCCACATATTGCGACTCAAACACCTCGCAACACACTGTTTGCACAGCGTGTGCGTGTACGCGATCCGCCCGGTTTTTCCTGAAGTAAACAATTCCCTTCATTTTTTGTCGCTTTCCGGGCCCTGGTTTTGTCAAAACCGGTCGGGGTAGCGGCGTGCTGTATTTCAGGAAACAACATGAACAAATCCCAATTTCAGCGCCGTGCCGTGGCGCTGGCCGGCGTGCTTTTCATCGCCCAAACCCAAGCCCTGGCCCAAGAAGCCCTCCTTGAATCCGTTGTGGTCACCGGCACAGCCGAGCAGCCGGAATCCATCACCAAACCTTTCTCCGTGATCACAGCCGATGAGCTGAATGCCAGTGGCGCCAGCACCTTGGGTGAGGCATTGCGTTACGAGCCCGGCGTTTCCGCCACCGGCTTTGGCCCCAACTCAAGCCGCCCGATTGTGCGTGGCCAAGACTCAGACCGCATCAAGATTCTGCGCAATTCTGCTGCCACCGTCGATGTGTCTGCACTCAGCTTCGATCACGCTTTGCCAGTCGATCCATTTTCCCTGCACCAGGTTGAAATCCTTCGTGGCCCCGCCGCACTGGCCTACGGTGGCAATGCGGTCGGCGGTGTAGTCAATCTGGTCGACCAACGCATTGCACGCACGCCCGTTCAAGGCCTTCAGGGTGAGGTTAACTTGCTGGGCGGTGGCGCTGCGGATCAAACCGCGGGTGGCTTTAAGCTGGATGCCGGTTTGGGGCAGGGGGTTAGCATTCACCTCGATGGATTCAAGCGCACCACGCGCGACCTTGAAACCCCCACCTTCACCGACCCCGACGGTGTCACGGGCAGCCGGGTTCAAAACTCCTCCTCGAAATCCGATGGTGCAGCCATCGGAGCCTCGTTCCAAACCGGCAATGGCTACATAGGCGTATCCGCGGAACGTTACAACAATGAATATGGTGTTCCGAAATCGCTCGATGTACGCATTGGCATGGAAAGCGAGCGCTACGCACTGGAAGGCGAGCAAAACTTCAACAACGCCGCCTTCAAGCAAGTGAAATACCGGCTGGCCAAAACCGATTATCAACACCAGGAATTTGAAGATGGTGCACCCGCCACCCTGTTTGTAAACGATGGCGTGGACGGCCGCGTGGAAGTGGCCCTGCAGCCATTTTCCATTGCCGGTTTGAATTTCAACACCAGCACTGGGGTACAGTTTGAACGCACCGACTTTTCAGCCATCGGTGATGAAGCCTTTGTGCCCAGCACCAGCACCGACCAGACAGGCATCTTCACCATCTTCCGCGCCAGCCGCGGACAGGAAAATAGCGGAGTGTTCGAATTCGGTCTGCGTGGTGACCAAGTGGATGTGAATGCAGCCACCAGTGGCTTATCGCCCTTGAATGGCCCGGTGGCGGGTGCCGGTGTAGATGCGGGTCCTGCCATCAACCGCAGTTTTACTCCCAGCTCTTTCTCACTGGGTTACACTGCGCCCATAGGCAATGGCTGGTCGCTGGGTGGTTCGGTGTCTCGGGTGGAGCGTGCGCCCTCTAGCTTCGAGTTGTATGCCGACGGCGTGCATGTGGCCACAGACGCTTACGAGAAAGGCAATCCGAATTTGCAGGAAGAACGTGGTCGTCACCTCGAATTAACCAGCACTTGGGCACGGGGCGAATCCAAGTTCAACGCCACAGCGTTTGCAAGCCGGTACAACAATTACATCGCCCTGATTGGGCGTACAGGTGCCAATTCCCAGTTCATTGAACCGGGCGAGCCTCCCATTCAGGTATTTGATTTCACAGCGGTACCTGCTGAGTTTCAAGGCATTGAGCTCGGTTATCAAACTGCCTACGCAGTGGGTTCTGGCAAATTGCAGCCCGCAGTTCAGTACGACTTGATCCGTGGAAAACGCACCGATGGGGGAGGCAATTTGCCGCGCATCAGCCCGCAACGTGTGGTCGCCAGTGCAGCCTACACACAAGCCGGCTGGACCATCACGCCGGAGCTGATCTGGGTCAGCGACAGCAAAGCTGGTGCAGGTGATACCAAAGTGGAAGGTTACGAACTCGTGAACTTGAGAATCGGCAAGGCGTTCACTTGGGGCGGCACAGGTGGTGAAGTGTTTGCCAACCTGCAAAACCTGACCGACGAACTGGCATTCTCAGCCACCACGCTGAACACCGTGCGCGGCTACACTCCGCTGGGCGGGCGCTCCGCGCTGGTGGGTGTGAAACTGGCTTTCTAAATCTGCTGGATGACCTTAGTGCTTGTGATCACCACCGCCGCCATGGCTGTGGTGATCACCTGCCGCGTTTTGACCCGCCACGGCTTTCACGGGCATTTCAACTTTGCTGCCATCTGCTTTTTCAAATTGCAGGCTCAATTCAATTTCCTGACCTGCCTCTATCGGTGAAGTCAAAGCCATCAACATCACATGGTAGCCACCCGGCTTCAGTTCCAGCGGCTCACCGGCTTTCATTTCAATGCGTTCGGCCATACGCATGCGCATGATGTCGCCATCCATTTTCATTTCATGCACTTCGGCAATTTCAGCAGCGGGCGTGGCCACACCCACCAAAGCAATCGGTTCCTGACTGGTAATGGTCAGATACGCACCAGTTGCATCCTGCTCACCCACAGTGGGGCGCACCCAGGCGTTTTGAACCGTGATGCCATCCTGAACTTGTGAGGGCGTTGCCGCCTGCTCCACAGCGGAAGGCGAATCATGCACATGCCCAGCCTCGTCACCATGATCATGGTGTTCTGAACAGGCCAACAAGGCAAACACCGCAGACACTACGGCCAATTGAGTCATTCTTTTCACTTCAAACTCCCAAACACTTTCTTAAGCACAGCACTGCCAGCCGCAACGGGATTGGCACGAATCGCTTTCTCTTCTTCGGCCACCATCAAAAACAACGCATCAAGCGCCTTGTTGGTGACATACCCCTCCAAATTGGCATCTTCAGCCTTCACCAATCCAAAGCGGCTGCCCTTTTCGGCCAGTGCATTGTATTGCTGTGCCAAACCCACCTGCGCGGTTTTGCCCTTCACAATCGGCAAAAGCTGGGTGTACAAATCGGCTTGCGTCTTGCTGCGAAAAAAATCTGTCACTGCGGTGTCACCGCCACTCAGTACCTGTTTGGCGTCTTCAACCGTCATGTTTTGTATCGTTTTCTTCAACACGGCTTTCGCTTGAGGCACTGCGGCTTCTGCAGCACGGTTCATGCTGACCTCCATCTGGTCCAGCTGTGAACCCATGCCCACCATTTTCAACAAGCCTCTGCTGTTTTCCAGGTACTCCGGCAGCTTGATTCTCACCGCCGGGTTGCCCAAAAAACCATCGGTTTTGCCCAAACTGCCCACCGCTGAATCGGCCCCTTTGCTCAGGGTGGTGCGCAACGCAGTCACAGCCTCTTTGCTGGTAATGCCACTTAAATCCGCCGCGGCCACTGTGCCAGCGAATATCAACGCAAGCAAAGCCACAAACAAGGCCCGAACGGAATGCATCAAATGGATCATCTTGGCCTCCCCAGCCATCGCGGTGTTCAAGAATCGAGTAAACGCGCCTTGCGTTCCGCCCGAATGAAAATATCAACAGCCTGACCTTTGTTTTTGGCGCCAAGCCGCAAGAATATCTCTTTGATGTGCCCACGCACCGTGTCTGGGCTAATGTCCATTTCCCGCGCAACCTCTTTGGCTGACAAACCTTCTGCCGTTTTGCGCATGATTTCCACCTGTTTCCAAGTCAGCGGTTTATCCGACCCCGGGGCATAAATGTTGGAATGATATTCGTTGGCAGCCTTTTCCGTGCCTTTGGGTACGTCGTCGAGTACACCGGCCTGTATCAACAGGTTTTGAAGGGCACGCAGGAGCTCGGGGTAGGTGCTGGCCTTGTTCACATAAAAGTAGCCAGCTCGCTCGGCCTCGCGCGCCAGATGTTTGTCCAGCACACCGGAGCAAATCAGTTTTGGGCACTGGGGAAACAACACAGCGAAAGTGTTGATGGTGCTTACACCTTTGGAGTCGGGTAGATCCAGGTCAGCGATTACCAAATCTGGGGTGACCTGAACCCCTCTGGCTTTTTCCATGCTCTCCACCACAATGATCTCGCTTTGATTGACCAGCTGATCAATCATGTCGGCCAACATGATTGAAATCATCGGGTGGTCTTCAGCGATCAAAATCGTGGGTTTGTCCGTCTGCGAACCCATGTCTGAATGCCCTGATTTTTTTTGTGTCATCAGGGCATTGTACTGCGAAAAATTACAGCCGTGCCTGCGGGTTTGATTGTGCCATCAGCCGTTCACGGCTTCCCTGTATGGCCGCTTGAATTTTCGGGACCAGCTTCTGCGCCACTTTTTCGCCCTCCAGCAAAAACTCGTGGCGCTGGTCCAGGTTCAATGCATCCGCATGCTGCACACTGGGTTGTATCACCACATCGGCGCGGGCCAGCTCGGCACGAATGGCCTGTTGGCTCAAAATATTTATACTCTGGTCGAGCAACCCCCACCATCCCATGGCACCAGCCCCAGTGCGGGGTTTGGCAGAAATATCCACCGCAATCACCACATCAGCACCCATTTCACGGGCCGTGAGCACCGGCACAGGGCTGACCAATCCACCGTCCACAAACTGACGCTTCCCAATTCGAGTGGGTAAAAATACGTTGGGGATGCTGCACGATGCACGCACAGCCTGCCCGGCGTTGCCGTAGTTAAAGGCCACTTTTTCTCCGCTTTCAAGGTCTGTGGCCACCGCTGCAAAACGAATCGGGAACTGATGAATGGCTTTATTCTTCACTTGCGTATTCACATACTGCTGCAATTTGTCGCCTATCAGAAACCCCTGACTGCTCAAGGTCAGGTCGCGAATATCGGCTTCCTGCATGCCCAAAGCAACGCTTTGCAAGGTGTAAGCATTCATGCCGCTGGCATACAAAGCGCCTACAAAGCTGCCCGCGCTGGTACCCACCACAATGCTGGGTTTGATACCGTGGCTTTCCAGCACCTTGATCACACCCACATGGGCAAAGCCCTTCACACCGCCGCCCCCCAGCACCAAAGCGACCACTGGCTCGCGGGTTTTTGGTGCAATTGGGTCTTGCGCCTGGGCAGCAGGTACAGGTTCAGGCAAGGGCGCCACTGGCGGTGCAACCGTGGCACAGGCCGACAACACCAAGGTCAACATGGACGCCAGGAAAATGCCAAAAGGCTTGTTTTTCATACACATTTTTCGAAAACTGATTCAAGAACAGGATGCTACCGCAGCGCAGCAAACTTGGGTTGACAGAATGCACTAACGGCAATTGGATAGACAGGTTTACGATGAACTTCACCACAAGCCCTTGGTCCTAGAAAGGGCTGTGTAAGTTCAATCACGGCCTAATAGGGCGAACAACAGAAGGCGGAGAAAAGATGAACCCAGCAATCATACCGATTGCAACTGCTGTTGACTTTGCGCAACAACACCGCAAAAAGCCCAAAGGCCGACAAATTGATTCGCGCAGCATGTCCGAAGTCCTTGCCGTTCTGGGCGGGGAAACATTGCGTCGCGACCTGCTGATTGAATACCTCCACCTGCTGCAGGACCACCTCGGCTACCTGCCAAAAACTCACCTCGCTGCGCTGGCTGAATGCCTGAAGCTGTCACAGACCGAAGTGTTTGAAGTGGCTACTTTTTATCACCACTTTGATGTGGTCGATTCGAAAAGCTCGGTGAACCACACCCTGACTGTGCGCCTTTGCAATGGACCGGCTTGCTGTATGGCAGGTGCACAGGGCCTGATCGACCAATTGCCGGCCTTGCTGGGCAGCACAGTGCGGGTTCAAGCGGTACCCTGCATTGGGCGTTGCGAGCAGGCCCCGGCTGCGGCTGTGGGCCAGCATGAAATGGGCTGGGCCAATCATCATGACATCATGGAAGCAGCGTTCGGTCAACACACCAAGCCCTTGCCAACGCGCCACACTGGTTTGGCCCAATACAAAGCCGAAGGGGGTTATCAACTTTTGCACGAATGTGTAACTGGGACACGCACAGTTGAATCGGTCATCGACACGCTCTCGAATTCAGGCCTGCGCGGCCTAGGTGGCGCGGGTTTTCCAGCCGGTAAGAAGTGGGCCATTGTGCGCGAGCAACACGCACCCCGTTTGATGGCTGTGAACATTGATGAAGGCGAACCCGGTACTTTCAAAGACCGAAGCTACCTTGAACACAACCCACATCAATTTTTGGAGGGCATGCTGATTGCCGCTTGGGCCGTTCAAGCCAGCGCCATTTACATTTACCTGCGCGACGAATACCACGCCTGCCGGGCCATGCTGCAAAACGAACTGGTCCTTCTGAAAGCCAAACCGCCGATAGGCAACATGCCCGCCATTGAACTTCGTCGTGGTGCAGGCGCCTACATTTGCGGTGAAGAATCGGCCATGCTGGAGTCGATTGAAGGCAAACGTGGATTACCAAGACTACGCCCGCCTTACGTGGCTCAAGTGGGTTTGTTCAACAAACCCACACTGGTTCACAACTTTGAAACCTTGTACTGGGTACCCACCATCCTTGAAAAAGGGGCCAGCTGGTTCTCCAAACAGGGTCGCCACGGGCGAAGTGGTCTACGGTCATATTCTGTGTCAGGACGCGTGAAAAAACCCGGCGTTCACCTGGCCCCAACAGGTATTACCCTGAACGAGCTGATTTCCGAGTACTGCGATGGCATGCAACCCGGCCATACACTTTACGGCTATTTGCCAGGCGGCGCGTCTGGCGGAATATTGCCAGCGGCACTGGCCGATGTGCCACTTGATTTCGACACCCTGCAACCCCACGGCTGCTTTATCGGCTCCGCGGCCGTTGTGGTGTTCTCTCAAGCTGACAGCGCCGTGAACATGGCCCGCAATCTGATGCGGTTTTTCGTGCATGAAAGCTGTGGGCAATGCACGCCCTGCCGCACCGGTACTGCCAAAGCCCTGGCCTTGATCAATCAGCCCCGATGGAATGTACCGTTGTTGCGGGAGCTTTCTGCCGTCATGCGCGATGCCTCCATTTGCGGCTTGGGCCAGGCCGCCCCCAATCCGATTGACTGCGTTATTCGCTACTTTCCTCAGGAATTGGAATCCGGGGCCAGAGGCAGCCAATCATGAACGCCTCGCAAATGATCCGCTTACAGCTCAACGGACAAACTGTTGAAGCCCTGCCCGGTGAGACCCTTCTGCAGCTTGCCCAGCGCGAGGGCATCGACGTACCTCACCTTTGTTACAAGGCCGGCCTTGAGGCTGCGGGTAACTGCCGCGCCTGCGTGGTCGAAGTGGAGGGCGAACGTACCCTGGCCGCCTCGTGTTGCAGACAGGCCGCAGCGGGCATGGTGGTACAGACCAATTCAAACAAAGCCATCGCCGCGCAAAAAATGGTTCTGGAACTGTTGCTGGCTGACATGCCCAGGCAAGTGAACCCAAACAAGTTGAAGGCCGACAATGAATTAACCCACTGGTGCCAGCAAATGGGCATTCAAAGCACCCGGTTTGAGGCGCGAGCATCCGTGTCCGCCGACCTGTCGCACCCTGCAATTGCAGTGAACATGGACCAATGCATCCAGTGCACCCGCTGCGTACGCGCCTGCCGCGAGGTGCAAGTGAACGATGTCATTGGCCTGGCTTTTCGCGGTGAACATGCCACCGTTGTGTTCGATCAAGGTGACGCTTTGGCCCACTCCACCTGCGTGGCCTGTGGCGAATGCGTGCAAGCCTGCCCCACCGGTGCGCTGAGCCCAGCCAGAGCCGCAGCACACCAGCCCGCGGATAAGACTGTGGATTCTGTATGCCCTTATTGCGGTGTCGGCTGTCAGCTCACCTACCACGTGAAGGGCAATACCATTTTGCATGTCGAAGGTCGCAAGGGACCCGCCAATGAAGGCCGCCTGTGCGTTAAGGGGCGCTATGGCTTTGACTATGTTCACCATGAACAACGGCTCACCCAACCGCTTATTCGCCGTGAAGGTGTTGCCAAGAATCCGGTCAACCTACTGAATCCTGAAGAGGTGAACCATGCGTTTCGCACCGCCACCTGGGACGAAGCACTGGCCTTGATTGCTGATCGGTTCAAGCAGATAAAAACAACCCATGGCGGCCACGCACTGGCTGGGTTTGGCTCCGCCAAATGCAGCAACGAGGAAGCCTATCTGTTTCAAAAACTGGTTCGCACCGGTTTTGGTACGCACAATGTTGACCACTGCACCCGCCTGTGCCATGCCTCGTCGGTGGCTGCATTGCTGGAGGGCATTGGGTCGGGAGCCGTGTCCAACCCGGTGATGGATGTAAACCAGGCCGAAGTGATCTTCGTGATTGGTGCCAACCCCACTGTGAATCACCCTGTGGGCGCCACCTGGATTAAAAACGCGGTAAAAAACGGCGCCAAACTGATTGTGGCCGACCCCAGGCGTTCAGATCTCGCGCGGCACGCCACCCACTTTCTGCAATTTAAAGCCGACAGTGACGTCGCACTGCTCAATGCCTTGTTGCACGTCATCATCGAAGAAAACCTGATTGATCGGGAATTCATAGATCAACGCACCGAAGGCTTTGAGGAACTGAAATCGAATGTAGCCAGTTGTACGCCCGAGACCATGTCGTCCATCTGTGGCATATCACCGGCTGAATTGCGTGCAGTGGCCCGCCTGTATGCCACATCCAGTGCATCCATCATTTTGTGGGGCATGGGCATTTCACAGCACACCCACGGCACGGACAATGCGCGCTGCCTGATCTCACTGGCACTGATCACCGGGCAAATCGGTCGACCTGGCACGGGCCTTCATCCCTTGCGCGGTCAAAACAATGTGCAGGGTGCATCAGACGCCGGGCTGATCCCCATGATGTACCCGGACTACCAACGAGTGTGCAATCCCGAAGCACAAAAGCGGTTCGAAGCCCTTTGGAACACACCGCTTTCCAACACCCCCGGGCTCACCGTGGTCGAGACCATGCAAGCAATTCTCGCTGGTGAGGTAAAAGGCATGTACATACTCGGTGAAAACCCCGCCATGTCTGACCCCGATTTGAACCATGCCCGAAAAGCACTGGCCGCACTCGATTTTCTGTTGGTGCAAGATATTTTCCTGACCGAAACGGCAAGCCTTGCAGATGTGGTTTTACCCGCCAGCGCTTTTCCTGAAAAAACCGGCACCTTCACCAATACCGATCGCCTGGTGCAACTTGGGCAACAAGCCATCGACCCGCCAGGTGAAGCACGGCAAGACCTTTGGATTATTCAAAGTATTGCTCAAGGACTGGGGCTGGACTGGCGGTATAACAGTGTGGAAGACGTGTTTGATGAAATGCGCCGCGCCATGCACAGCATTGAGGGCATCACCTGGCAACGCCTGCAACGCGAGCACGCCGTGGTTTACCCTTGCGCTCATGAAGGAGACATTGGCCAAGCCGTGGTGTTTACCGAGCACTTCCCGACACCCAATGGAAAAGCTCGCCTGGTGCCAACCCAATACCGTGAGGCTGCTGAAACACCTGATTCCGAGTTTCCCTTTGTATTGATCACCGGACGACAACTCGAACACTGGCACACTGGCAGCATGACCCGTCGCGCCAGCGTTCTGGACGCCATTGAACCCGAACCCACTGCACTGCTTCATCCCGAAGATTTAAAGGCCTTGAACATTGAAGCCGGCAACACAATTCAGCTTCGATCCCGCCGCGGTGAGGTACAACTGTTTGCGCGCGCCGACATGGGCACACCACCGGGCCATGTGTTTGTGCCTTTTTGTTATGCCGAGGCAGCCATCAACAAACTGACCCATGCAGCACTCGACCCTGACGGCAAAATTCCAGAATTCAAGTACTGCGCTATTGCGGTGCACAAGAAATAGGGGAAACCCTAGGTTTGTCAAACTTTAATGAATAAAGTGACACACAACGGGGGACACCTATTTGCCCGCTTTTGGACAAATTCACAGTTTGTGACATGTTGAGGGTCAAAGAAAAAATGAAATGCACTTGAACTGTGCGTTCTGGAGACCCGTTGTGGCCTTGCAAATTTCCTCCTCACCCAACTTGATCACGCCTGCGCTTGACCGCAGCATCAAGAACAACATTGCCCGCAAATCAGGCAACAAACATGTGCACGGTGACACCTACAAACAGCGGACCATGTGGAAAAAAATTTGCGACTTTGTGAGCTCGACACGCGCCATCAACGTCGTCGGCAAAGCGCATTTTGAATCCAAACAATACTCCGAAGCAGCCATTCTGCGAAAAGACTACCAAGCCAAACAAAAATCAAACGCGCTGGGCCGCGACCTGACCGATGAGGAATACGACGAGGCTGTGTGGAATTCCAGTGGTGTTCAAAACCGCTTGATGCGTGAAGACTATATTCGCTACAGCCCAAATTATTACAACAAGGACAATGGCCATACGTCACGCAATCTGTGGGCTCGGCGTTTCTCCAAGCTGAGCCATATTTTGCACGGATTGTGTGAAATGAATGCAGCACCCACAGGCATGACTTACAACGTGATGCGCAATACTGCTGCCAGTGGTGTGGATGAACAAAGCACCAAAAACAAATTTCTCATGTTCGGCATGCTTGGGTTCATCGGTGTAGCCACCACCGAATTGTTGACCGCAATACGCGGCCTTTCAGGCAACACGGCCACTTTCCTGGGGCAAGGTATCTTGAACTTGCTCATTGCATTTCCAGTGGCCTCTTCAGCCTTGGGTTTGCTGGGCTTCTGCGCAGGCTTGGCCAGTCAAATTGCGGTTCAAAAACACAAGGTCAACACAAAACAACAGCAGGAATTGTCGAAAGACGTCAGCGACAATCTTCAAAAATTACTGTCGCAACTCAAAGCCATCAAAAACAAACCCGAACTGATTCAAATCATGGCCAAGGCCATGCAAGGCAAGCACCATCTGCTAAAGAAAATCAAATCGGATAGCCTTGATACCCAAGGTATTCCACACATTCTGAATTCTGCCCTGGCCGCAATCAACCCAGCCAAAACCGAGCTTGAAAACATGCAAGCCCTTAGAAATGCTTTGGGGCAATACATGCAAGTTGACAAGCCAACCGGCGACTCGGCAACCCTTTGGGCACGCTATCGTTATGCCAAAGCAGTCACGACCAAAGAAAGCCATTATGTGGCGCTGGTCAGCACAGTGGACCACATGGAGATCGCCAACCCGCATGCCAAGGCAATGAAAGATGCGCGCCGACAAACCGAGGAAATCGCCGCGCCGGCCTTACACAACGTTGCCCTAAAAGCATTGGCATACCCTGCTGCTCTTCTTGATCGCGTGGCCAATACTCGTATTGCGCCCACCTTGCGAAAATGGGCCAGTGAAAGTTACCAAAAAGCACAAACCCAGAAAATGAGTGACCCCGGCCGGGCCTCGAAAAACTGTTTCAAGGGTGAATACATGGCCAAAAATATCCACCAATATGGACCAGTGACCCGCGCATGCATAAAAATTGCTGAAGGCATGCGTTTGTTCAACATGAACGTGGTTTTGGCATCCAACGCAAACCTGTCACGAATCTTTAACAACATTGCCCTTCTTGCACACAACGCTGTGGGCACCAGCCCGGCTTCACGCTCCATGTGCAACAGTCTGGGGCGTTTTTTCGGTGGTGCAGTGCTGGCCATCATCTTTGGCACTTTTATTCCCATTGCCGCCGACGCCACGGGCAGCCCCTCAACAGTCAGCACCGAAGGAAATTTTCCGGTGAACTTCTCAATGACCAACATTGGCATTCTGATGTTCCTGCTGTCCACACCCACCTTGCTGGTTCAAGGCCTTGCGCATGTTGCTGCACGGGTAGAAGGCTGGAAAGGCAATATCAACAAAACCGTTCCAAACGGTGTACCTGCATTCCAGTTTTCACGTTGAATTTCCTCGTCAAGAAGCTGTTTGGCAAGCACCTTTCAAGTCTGCAATAATCAGTGTGTCGTCATAGTCACTTCACAGGTCCTATGAAAACAAACTCGCATGATTTGGTCGATACCCAAAAGGTACCCAAGCCGATTGCCGGCCTTTTGCAAGGCGCGGGCGTACGCATCAACGGCCCTGAACCCCACGATATTCAAATACTCGACGAACGCCTGTTCGGTGCTGTGCTCGGCCATGGCTCTCTGGGTTTGGGTGAAGCCTACATGAACGGATGGTGGACGGTAAAACGGCTTGATGAAATGATGTATCGCCTGATGCGCAACAACGCTGATGAGCACACCAAGGCCTGGACCAAAATGCAATGGCTGATGTTGGCTTTGCGTGAAAAAGTCATCAACCTGCAAGCACCCACGCGCGCATTTCAAGTCGGGGAACATCATTACGACACAGGCAACGACCTGTTCGAGGCGATGCTTGATCCGCTCATGATTTATTCATGTGGTTATTGGGAACAAGCTCAAACGCTTGAACAGGCTCAGTTACACAAACTCAACATGATTTGCCAAAAATTGCAGTTGCAACCAGGTGAGAAATTGCTGGATATCGGTTGTGGCTGGGGTGGGTTGGCTTGGTACGCTGCAACACATTTTAACGTGCAAGTACTGGGCATTACAGTATCAACCCAGCAACAACAATATGCCCGGGCACGTTGCGCCGGGTTGCCTGTAGAAATTGAATTGATTGATTACCGCGACCTTCAGGGTCAGTTTGACAAAATAGTTTCTGTGGGTATGTTCGAACACGTAGGTTTGAAAAATTACCCAGCCTACTTTGACGCCATACACCGTCTTCTGAAGAAAGACGGGCTTTTTTTATTGCACACCATTGGTGGATTCAATAAAACCGAGGCCACCGATCCCTGGATCGACAAATACATTTTTCCGAACGGAAAAATCCCGTCGCCCAGCGAGATTGCCGAACATGTTGACGGCAAACTGGTGCTGGAAGACTGGCACAACTTTGGCACGGATTACGACAAAACACTGATGGCATGGCATGCCAATGTTGAAAAGGCTTGGCCCACACTTCAAGCCAATTACGATGAACGTTTTCATCGCATGTGGACCTATTACCTGATGACCTGCGCAGCTTACTTCCGTGCCCGCAAAGGCATGCTGTGGCAACTGGTTTTCAGTCACCGCGAGAACGCTCAGGTCTATCGCAGTAAAAGACCCCGGTTCTGACTTCACTGAATTTATTACACACACGTATTAATTGACTGATCTGTCTGATTTCCATATATTACGCATACGTAATATATGGAACGCACATGGATCGTCGTCTTTTCTTCATGCTCAACCGCGCGCGTGCTGTACTTTATCGCCACGCCGACAGTGGCGTTGAACAAGCCATTGGTGTGCCGGCCGCGCAGGTCAGTTTGTTGTTTGCACTGGATAAATTTCCACACGCTTCCATGCAAGAGCTTGGCGAAGTGCTTGGTTTGAACAGCTCTGCCATGACCGGTCTGGTGCAACGCATGAAAACCGCCAAACTGATTGAACGGGTGGTTTCAAGAGAAGATGCCCGCGTGGCTCACCTGAGAATGACCAACAAAGGCAGGGACAAAATGCAGGCCGCCAAACCCATGTTGGTCAAATTGAATAAACAACTGGTCGAAGGTTTTACCACGGAGGAAATTGACACCGTGCTGAAGTTTTTGAATGCCGTACACACGCGTTTCTCGCAACCCAAAGGAGACCCCGAATGAACGCCATGCGCCTGGCCCAAACACTGGCCAGCAATCCATTTTTCCAGTTTGCCAAACTGGGCTCTGTGAATAAAAACTCAGAAGAACACGTTCAACTGGGTTTTGATTCTTTTCTGAAAAACCACATTGGAACCCTCCATGCTGGCGCCTTGTTCACCGCCGCTCAAGCAGATGCAAAAGTGCGACTTCTACAAGCATTGGCACTGCACAGCCATGGCTGGAAAATCACGGCTTATACCAGCAGAATCGCTTACAAACGACCCGCGAAAGGGCCTGTTTGGATCCACACCGCAGCGCCCACAATTGATTTCGACAACAGACTTGCGCAGACGGTGAGCACCTTGAACAACGAAGCCAACGAACCCCTGGCTGAGCTTCACATTCAGTTCACACTGCTTCAAGGAGAACAATAATGTTGGACACACTACTTACCCTGATCATGCGACCCCTGGTCAAGATGCAAATGGATGGCAAAGTGCCTTTTGCCAAAGCCTGTGGTGTTCGGTTAAGCAGCATGGGCGAGGGCGTGGCTCGGTGTGAAATGGCACAGAGGCCCGAACTGCTGGACGACACTGGCAAGCTTGCTGACGGTGCTCTGTTTACCCTGGCCGAGACCTGCTCGGGCGCAGCCATGGCGGGTGGCTTTGCCTCCGTTATTTTGGGAGTGCGGCCAGTGGCCGCTCAGGTTGAGTTTGAAGTGCTGCAACCTGCCCTTGGCCTTGTCAATGCCCACGCCAAGGTGGCGCAAGCCATTTCGCCGCTGAAGAAGACGCTTCGTACTACTGGAAAAATCAATTTTCCAGTTGAAGTGGAGGTTAGCGATGCGAGCGGGCAAAGCGTGGCCCGCATGCGTGTGACCTGGAACCTGAAGAAAAATTAAAGAGTCCGCTTAGTGCGCAGTGCGCAGGTGCTTCAGACTTTTATAGGCCAGTACACTGGCCAGCAACATAAGTACCGCGCCAGCAATTGAAGTCAGTTGCATGCCTTCCATAAAGGCATGCCTGGCGGCTTGCAACAAACTGATTTGTTCCATTGCCGGCAATTGCACAGCAGAAGCCACGGCCCCACCCAAGGTATCTTGGGCGGCACGCTGAATCTCGCTTGGCCAGGCTGGGTTCAACAAACTCTCCATGCGATCCCGGTAAATGGCCACACCGATGCTGCCGAATACTGCAATACCCACTGCACCGCCGAATTCAGCACCCGTTTCTGCCAATGCAGATGCAGAACCGGCCTTCTCCGGTGGTGCACTGCTGATGATCAATTCTGTGCCCAAAGTAAACATCGGAGACAAACCCAAGGCAAGTACCACTGTGGCCAACACCAGCAATCCCATGTCGGCTTTAATGCTCAACAAAGCCAGGCCGGCAAAACCAATCGCTGTACCCAACAATCCAAATACAACCAATTTCGCTTGTCCCAACTGTCTGGCCAGCCAAGGCGTGATGTTCGTGCCCACCACAAAAGCGAGTGCCCAGGGCACTGTCCAGGCCCCCGCAACCAAAGGAGTCAAACCCAGCACCAGTTGCAGGTATTGGGCGATGTAAACGTAGACACCAAACATGGTCAGGCAACTCAACAGGTAAGTGCCCAGCACCGCCTTGAAGCCGGGTGCCTTGAACAGGTTTAGATCAATCAGTGGATCCTTCAAGCCCGCTTGCCGACGCACAAACCACACGCCAAGCGCCAAACCCCCCACTAAACACAAAGCTCCGGTGATGTTCAAACCCTGTTCCGCAGTGTTTTTCAGTGCATAAATAAGGAGAAGTACAGCACTGAGTGAAAGCGCTGCACTGGGCAGATCCATGCGACCTGCAGATTCATCCTTGTATTCAGGCAACAGGCGTGGCGCGAGTACCAACAATAAAATCATCACCGGTACATTGATCAAAAAAACCGAGCCCCACCAGAAATATTCCAGCAATACCCCGCCGACCAAAGGCCCCATCACTGCGCCAATTGAAAAACTGCTGATCCAGATACCAATGGCCTTCATGCGCTCGGCGGGGTCATCGAACATGTTTCTAATCAACGAAAGCGTAGAAGGCGCAATCGTGGCACCAGCCAAACCGTGCAAAGCGCGCGTCACGATCAACATTTCTGCGCTGTTTGAAAAAGCCGCCAACACTGAGGCCACGCCAAATGCCGCCGCACCAATCATCAGCAAACGCCTGCGACCAATCCGGTCACCCAGTGTGCCCATGGTGATCAAGGCACCAGCTACCATGAATCCATAAATATCAACAATCCAAAGCAGCTGCGCGCTGCTGGGCTGGAGGTCAGCACTAATGGCGGGTATTGCGAGGTTCAATACCGTCAAGTCCATGGAGTAAAGTACACAAGCCAATGCAATGACCGAAAGGCCGATCCACCTTGCTTTGCTGGATTCCATGAAGTTGCATCCCCAATAAAAAAACCCCACGACGGAGTGTGTGGGGTTTGAGCTTAATCGAAGATTGTGATTATCTGATCAAGGACGTTGTTCTGTGGAGCGAAAAAATAAATGACCAATACCCCAACGGCCAGAAGCACTTCCCCAAGGGTTTCAGAAAAATAGTTGGCCAAGTTGCTGCGAAATAAATGGCCAAAAATCCAGATCTAAAAAATCCAACATAAATCAAGGCTTTACATGCCAATTAATTTCTTTCAACGGCAAGTTGAGTGATCTGCTTACAGCACAATCGTATCAAACTCTGGGTTGGAGCATGATTACTGCCATCCCCGTGAGCGCAAGTGCAGCACCCGCCATATCCCAGCCGGTTAATTTGATTTTCTCAACGTAATACAACCAAACTAAAGCAACTGAAATATACATGCCGCCGTAGGCGGCGTAGGTTCGGCCCGCCGCAGTAGGATGAAGAGTCAACAGCCATGCAAATAACATGAGAAAACCTATCGCCGGTATCCAAAGCCAAGCTGGTTTGCCCTGTTTAATAACAAGCCAAGGCAAATAGCATCCAATAATCTCAGCAAACGCCGTTACAGCAAACAAAGTTGAGAACTTCAGAATTTCCAATATCGGCTCCTGTTGGAATAAGCTGTACAGAGTTTCACGTGGAAGCGTGTGCCAAGTGTTCGACACATGTAACATCCTGACCATAAAGGCCTTGACGAGTCTTAGAACCGCTTACGCGATAGCCTGTATGTGTTGTTAGGCCTAGTATGTTGACGTAAGCCTTTCCTTGCGGAAAGAGGCTACTCCCCAATGAGTAGGCAGACTACATTTCCAAATAAGCTAAAAATCAAGTAATTTTTGCATTTAATTCACATCACTTCGCAAATATCTTTGGAGTGTTCAGCGCTCAGGGGATGATCGCAATCGAAAGAATTGTTTAATTCTGAAACGCTGCGATGCAGGTGAGATCCTCGCGCCGGAGAGTTTAAGAAATCCTCGATAATTGATGCTCTAACCATTTATAGATTAATCCCTATGCTCCATATTTTTTGTACTGAGAACCGCCGTCTTATTAAAAAGTCATCTTTGGCAGAGATTGAATTGGGTAAAGGTCTTATTTGGATTGATGCGGTCAGTCCAGACGCTGACGAACGTCAGGCAATTCGGGATCTTTTTCAGGTAGAGCTGGAACTAGTCGAGGACGATGCAGACATCGAGACCAGCGCACGGATCTTTCTAGACAAACTGGAGCATTTAAATGTTCGAGCAGACTTTTTGGTCGAACTGGGCGGGAAGATCACAACCGAGCCGGTTAGATTCGTGATTTCTGAGAATTTTCTATTCAGTATTCATGAAGAAGATTTGCCCATTATTCGTTTGGTGCGTATGCGTTCGAAAGCGGACCGCCGCGCATGGACCTCTGCGCTTCAGATTGTTACCGAATTATTTGCTTTGGATGTAGAGCAGTCTGCTGATGTGCTCGAAGATGTTTATCAATCTTTGAAGTTGATCAATGATAGAGTTCTCAGAGATAAAAAGGGGAGTAATGAAGAAGCGGAGGAATATATTCAGTTAATTGCCAAGGAAGAAGAAATAAACGGTACGGTCCGTCGTAATCTGATGGATACGCGATTGGTTTTGTCTTACCTGTCACGCGAGCAAACACTGGGTAAAGAGCTTTTGACGCAGGTCAAAATCATTCAGCGTGACATTGAATCACTTGATGGGCATACCTCTTTTATTTTCGATAAGATTAATTTCTTGATGGACGCGGTGCTTGGTTTTATCAATATCAAACAGAACAAAATCATCAAAATTTTCTCAGTGGCATCAGTTGCAATGCTGCCCCCAACTTTGATTGCAAGTATCTACGGCATGAACTTTGAATACATGCCGGAGCTTGCTCAAAAATGGGGTTATCCATTTTCGCTGGGATTAATGGTTATCAGCGTGGTAATCCCCTTTTATTATTTCAAACGTAAGGGATGGATGAAGTAGCTTTGTTTTAGTTTAAGATCTTCGGGAGGCAAGGCATCGTTCAACTGACACTTCAAAATCATAGAAAAACGGACTCTTGACGCTATCAGAAATTATTCAGGCGACAGAGAAACCATCAAATTTGGGTCTCTCGCGATCTGCTTGCGCGACGTGTACCTTGGAGTGAAAATCAAGCTCGACGACAACCTGGGAATCCAAAGTTATGGACCTTGACCTGCTGAACGACCTCAAGCACCAGGTCGAAAAGCTCCCAATCACAGCGGCGTTTGTTTTCGGATCCTATGCGGCGGGAACACAAACAAGCGACAGCGACATTGATGTGCTCATCGTAACAGATCAACTGTCAAAAATTACCGCTAAGGCGGCGTTCAAACCCCTCGGCCGGAAACTCAATATAAAAATCGACGTGCTCGCAATTTCTTCTGCCGAATTTGCAGCGATAGACCAAACCAAAGAGGGGTTCTGGTCAGCGGTTTTAAAAAACGCGATCCCAATAAAAACTGAGTAAATCAGCGCTACCAACTCTTCCAATTGGCTGTGTGGGTGCCGATTTGCTCCGCCAAGGTGTGTCACTCATCCATCAAAAGGTACTTAGTCGGCCTTGCAAAATGTTCGAAACCCGCATGACTTCTGGTGTTTTGCATGTCTGAGTGGGTTGCGAATCCCCCAGAAAGTAATACCTGTTTAACCCCACTTCTCTGATGAATTACCCCACTTTTCAAGGATATGAGAAGTAGCTGTAGCCTGATGGGAGGCTAGGACTTGTAATGATACTATTTCCTCATCACTGAGTCATCTGAACTCGGATCGAATAGCTTTCCTTCCAAAAAGTCCTGCAGTCCGCCGAACATTCCTGAAAAATGACTCTGGTCATAGGCGCAGCCAACTCGATAACCGTCATCTTTTTTTTGGATGCTGCATTTCACTAGGCTGCCATCTGTAAGGATGTGACCTTCAGCCACCCACACAGCCACAGGCTGCTTGATTGATGCGGTTATCGGCCCCTTTGAAGCATTTACTTCAAGGGACGTGGGCAGAATTGGATGGAGTAACGAAACCACTCCAGCCTCTTTTGGGTAGGATGGACCTTCTGGCATGTACATTGTCGCCCCCTTCGAAACGATTCCACAAACATTGCCGTGCTCGTCAAATACAGGTCCACCACTCATTCCATGTGGAGGCTCTTTATCTATGAGGAAACATGCAGCAGGAAGTACTGATCCAAGGCCATTCGGGAAGATCGCTACCACCTCGGCTTCAATGGCAGAGAAGGTGTAGTTGAAAAACTCATGGCGCCCATCGACCGGCTCCGCTGCAGAATAGCCAACACAGACAACTTTAGAGCCAATTCGAGGTGGGGTCGCCTCAGAAAACGGAAAATAAAGCACGCTAAGCCGGTTGCAACGGTCG
>VFQO010005982.1_pt1 | contig 48066 bp, 78 predicted proteins | sample 3512331 | NCBI WGS metagenome assembly VFQO01 (sample SAMN10412371, study PRJNA504923) | tailings metagenome | isolation source: Replicate 3 from Balatoc abandoned mine | place: Philippines: Itogon, Benguet | collected 2017-08-28 | reverse complement strand
CCCTGGGCAGCAGGCTGTGTGAGCTGCTGCTACTAATCAGTGGCATTTATCTCTCTCTCTGCGGCGCAGCTTGGCATGCGGCCTACCTTAGCAGCCGCCTTAGGCAGCGGCAACACTGTGACAATCCCCCATCTGCATGACAGTCTTTGAATCAAGTCAACATGGGGTTCAAGTGGTGCACAAGACGTGCACGGCAGGTAGCTCCAACTTGCGTCGCAAATATCTCCAGCAGCACGGGGCCAAGAGCGCAGGCGAACGGAAGCTCCACCTCGTGCCCCTTTACAAAGGCCAGCCCCTCTGCTTCCATGAAAAGAGGAAAAAGAAAGAAGTATGGGGCACAGGTCAGGCATTGGCTTCTGTGCTAGCAGCAGCTGGAAGGCAACTTGAAGGCACCGCAGCGGCGAATCGCCGGGCTCACTCACCAAGTGAGGGACACTTGGTGCCGTTGATGTCTGCCCCAGCCATTTCGGGATGGCTGCTGCTTCCAAAGGAGCGCGCAGGTAGATCGAACTGCGCCGCGCAGCGGCGCTGAGTCGACAAGCGGTAGCGGCGGCGGCGGCGGCAGCGGCGGCGCCGGCAGTGGTGGCAACCGCAGCAGCAGGGGGAGGTTGGCTTGCGTAAACACCCTCACCTCGACCACTGCTTGACGAGGGTATGCAACGCTGCTCCGACAGCCGGGTGCACGCCGAATAGTCGGCCTGCGCACCAGGCCCGCCTGACCCAAACGCCTCAGGTGTGCATCAGCTGCCACCACAAAGAGAAAAGCTGGAAGCGCATTGCTCACGTCAGCCGCCGCGGCTGCTGCCGCCATGCTGCGCCGGACTGGTCGTTGCCCCGTTCAGTGAACGGCCCTGTCGTCTGGCAGGTGTGTGCATTACTTTACAAGGCGATGGCAGCTGCATTGAATGATTGTGCAGTGGGCAATGCCACAGGAAAAAAGTTGCAAGGAATGCAGTGTGCGGCACAGAGTGAAGGTGGACGCGTTTGGAAGGCAAGGTGAGTTGCGATGAGAGTTACGCGCAGGGCAGTTCAAGAGCAAGGAAACAGTTGAAAAGAGGAGGAAAAGATTGACGGGAGGCAAGCAGCGGCAGCGAACTGGCTGCTGAAAGGCACGCAAGGGCCGGGCTCGTGAGGGTGCGGTGCAGTGAGAGCGGGGGAAAGACAGCAGCAGATGTTGACGCTTGTGCAGGTTGATTTACCAGGGCGGCGGTTATAAGTTCTATTGCGCATGATTTGGCGCTGAAGTTGCGGCACGCCGAATCATCCCCCGAGCGCTTTGGCAGCTGCCTTTGCTGGCGCAGGCCGCTTGGGGGGCACTGTTAGGGTCCGGGCCCAGCAGCGGGTCTGCAATCAAAGATAAGGGGCAGGACGGTGCAAAGTCTGTCACTGTGCAAGTGTCGGCTGGTCGACTCTGACTGAACGACCTGCCGCAGTGCCCACCACATCAGCGGTGTGGCGGCCCAATGCATGCCAAAGCAAGCAAAGCATACCTGCCCAGTGAGGCCGTTGGTCCACAGCCCGGTGGGGCAGGCCTTGCACTTGGATACGCCAGCGGTGGATGAGAAAGTCTGGAGAGGGTTGTTTGGGAAGCAGAGCAGTGAACGACAGTGTTCGGCCCAGCTGCAGCCCGCGTCGTCGTCTCCATTATGCTGAAAGGCCAGTGCAGCTGACATCCAACAGCCCGCTGGGTGCCACCGGGCTGCCAAATCCAGCTCACGTTTGCAGGGCACTTTACGCAGGTTGTTTTGTTGGTCTTTGTATCACGCAGCATGTACCCGCCCGCTGGGCAGTTCCACTGCACAGCTGCTATTGCCGCCGCCTTGCTGGCGGCGCAGGCGCTTCCTGCGGCACAGAGGGCAGACAGACTGCTGAGCACCACAGGTGGCGGCACTCATGTGCACGGCATTCATGCGGGGGGTGATGGGCAGGCATGGGGCAGCACGCCCCGCATCATCCTTAATAGCATTCACCCAGCGGCTCACCAGCCAGGCACGTAATGTTGCAGGTGGCCGAGCCTGCCAGGCTTGTGGTGCCTGCCCTGCAGGCCTGGCACGTGTTTTGCTGAGCCGCCGCAAAGAATCCAGCCGGGCAGGGCAGGGCGTGCACAGCGCCGGTTGGGCAGTAGGTGCCGGCGGGGCAGGGCTGGATAGGGAAGGGAGGGAGTTGGGCACGCTGGCATCAGTCTGCGGCCGTGCAAGCTGGTAGGCTGCAACTCGGCAGCTGACACCGGCCACCCACCCAGCCCACTGGGTTGCAACCCACACACCTTGCAGGCTGTCTGCCCCAGCAAATCTTGAAAGGTGCCGCTGGGGCAGGGATCACATGCGTCCCACCCTGCCGCACTGAAGCTGCCTGCGCTGCACTGCTGGCACGCACTGGCCTGTGCACGGCCAAAGAATGGATTGGCAGTTCCTGCCCGGCACAGCGTGCACGCCACGGCTCCCGGTGTTGCAGAAAATGTGCCGGGGGCACCTGCAGCGGCGGAAGGGTTGGAGGTTGCATGAGCAACTCAGCTACATGTGCTTCCTCATCAGCGCACCGACACACAGGACAGCCAAGCTGGGCAGTCAGTACGAGGCCGGTACTGCAATATCAGCATTGCAGCTCACACTCAGGGCAGATCGATGCGCCGGTGATGTTGACCGCCCGGCCAGGCGGGCACGGATCGCATGCACCGCTGGTGTTTGGCTGCTCCCTGAAGGTGCCTGCAGGACGAGAAGACCATCAACTGCAAGTTTAGGCTGATCATGAGCACTATCGTGTGATGTGCATGTGCAGTTGACGGCTCTGCTGCACACCCCGCCAGCTTGCCACGGCACCCACCTTCACTGCACCGAGTGCAGTTGACGTCGCTCGGGTTGCGCAGCGTCGACCCAGCGATGCAGGCCAGGCAGACCGTGGCTCCTGTTGTGCGGCGCGTCTCCCGCCCAGGGGCACACAGCGAGCAGGAGTTGTTGGTAAAAGTGGACGGCCGGAAGAACCGGGGCGGGCACGCGTCCAGCCGCACTGCACCGGCAGCTGTGCCGCCCGTCTGTCCCGTGGCAGTGGCTGTCAGGCCGGTCACAAATCCGCCCGGTGCTATTTGACACCCAATGGAGCCTGCAAAGGGCAGGAAAGGGGCCGGACGGGGAGGTGCATTGATCCCCGATGGTCTTCCAGCAGCTGAACCGCGGTGCAGCAGTGGTGCATGCATACGTTGAGTTGTCCTGCTGGCGCCCGCATTGCGTTCCGCATGCCAACAACCGCCGTGCATCGCCATCAAGTGCAGCTCCCTCACCAGACGCGTTGGTGAACTGGCCGGGCGGGCAGGGCTGGCAGAAAGCCTGGCCCGGCACGGGGTTGAAGAATCCGGGGCGGCAGGGTGTGCTGGGGGGAGGCAAGGAGTCGGGTGAACGGTAAAGTGAGGCTGGCTGGTCAGTCTGTGGCTGTGCCGCCTGGCCTTGCTCCAGCATCAGCAGGTGACAAGCTCTTGAGCTCAAAAGCCGCAGAGTGTGCATGCCCGGAGCTGGCTGCTGCTGCTGCTGCTGCTGCTGCTGCTGCTGGCCAAGCTGCTCTCACCAGCTGGGGGCGCCTGGCCCGTTGAGGCGCGTCTCAAACCCGGGTGGGCAGCTGCAGGAAATTGACGGTGATGGGATTGGTAACACACTTTCATATTTCCCTGAACTGATACAACCGCAGTGTAGAAGGGGAATGTTTACATGTTAGTGAGCGTACCTGGCACAGCGGGTATCCAGTGGTCCTGCGTACGTGCCCACCGGGCACAGCGTGCACGCCGTGGCCCCGCCGCCGACCGTCACCTCGCCAGCCGCGCACTGCTGGCTGCGCGGTGTTGAAGGCGTGGTGGCGCTCAGGTGGGGTTGGCAGACTGAGCAGGAGTGCGCAGCGCGCGGAAACGTCGGCATACACGGCCGCTGGCCTGGAACATACTGCGCGTCCCCACAGCATGCCCCACTGCACCCAGCTGCTCACCACGCCTTGGTGCGCCAGGTGTCCGAGAATGTGTTTGACGGGCAGTCATTGCAGAACTGTGCACCATAGCTGCTGGCGTACTCTCCAGGAGGGCTGCTGAGGGGTGGATGGACAGCATATTAGTTACGATAATGCTGGCCAGCCAGCAGGCATGCACCACACAGCCTGCCGCAACAGCTGACCCGCTATGGAAGTTGTCAAGCAGTGCAAACCCACCATGCTGGGCATCTGCCGGTCGCCGGGTCAGGCGCAGTTTCGGGCGCAGCAGTGGCCGTGCCGGGCTCACACAGGGTGCATGCTGAGGCGCCTGCTGCCGAGAAGCTGCCGGGTGGGCAGCTCCAGCACTGAGTGGATACCATGCCGTACCGGCGGTACGTGCCTGGGAGACTGCACGTGCATGACAAGGGTGGGCAGACATTTAAATTTACAGACTCTCAAGAAGCAGTTGCATGCACAGGCGCCTGCTGCAACCCTGCACGCAAGTGGCACTTCTGCACTTTTCCACCGCGGTCGCGATATCACGGGTCTTACCAGGGCTGGCAATCGTCGCGGCCGGGCATTGCGGCCCAGTAGCCCGCCGGGCACGCCGAACAGAAGTTGATGGCTGTGGGCAGCACCGCATCGCCATCGCTGTAGCAGTTGCCGCCACATGATGGGTCTGCGGCACGGCGCCAGTGTTGGGGCATATGTGTTGCAGCGGCTGAGATGTGTACGCTGCCGCGCCTCTGCCAGACGTGCACTTGCAAACTGCACGCAGCGCATCCCACCTGCAGCCTCAGGTCTCACCTGTGATGTTGACAGAGGGGCAGACATCGCACTCGGCAGCCCCCAGCACTGTGTTGAGGAGTGTGTCCTCACAGCTGCTGGCCTGCCCCCCAGTGCACTTGTACCCAGCGGTGCAGGGCACGCACTGGGTGGCTTTGTAAAGGGCGACGCCATCCCCCGCCTGCATCAACCGGAAACAAGGCACCCTGGTGGGCATGCGACACGTCCCAGCAGCAACGCGGCGGCCGCGGCGCGTTAGTGATGGGCACACAGCCGCCGTTGTGCAATAGCACAAGGCACCCACCTGTGGGTTGCTATCCACCTCTGTGCCAGGCGGGCAGCTGCCCGTAGGCGCCGTCAGCACATCGGTGCAGCTGCCCAGGGATCCAGGGGCGGTGATAAAGGCAGTGGTCAGCTGGAACAGCGTCAGTGACCAGCCGGATGCTGTTTGGCTCATGCGCAGGCTGACTGTTGTGGAGGGATCGTCAGGCAGGTGGGCCAGAATGGTGCTGGCATCCGCATAAACCCTGCATGCGGCAGAGTGGCAGAGCGGCGGTCAGTGATAGCAAAGCAGGATCGAGCTGGCGGGCATGGCGTGTCCAAGCAGGGTGGAAGAGCAAACTGGAGGGCAGGTCTCAGCAACAGGCACAAGCTGAGCCCCAACAAGGTGGCAGCGTTGCAGCGCTCACCCCTGCAGCAGCGTCATTTGCTGGGGCTGCGAGCAGCCGCTGTCTCCCAGCACCGCAATAGACACTGAGCAGCTCGGGTCGGTTTCTAATGCGAGCGTTCGGTTGCCAAGGGACTCGCAGGCAGATGCCCACGGGCTGAAGCCGCAGCTGCTGCTGTTGGCCAGCGGGCTGGCGGGCGAAGTTACCACATTCATAAAGCCTGGGCAAGGGGCGGTAGGCAGGCAAGGCAGGCGGCGTGAGATGCGCAGACCGTGCACAGCAGCGAGCAGCACAACACCGCATTGCAACTTGCAACGCTGGCGGGGCGGGGCGGGGCGGGGCGGGGCAATGCCACCAGGACCGTGCTGCCCGAAGCGCCAGCACCCACCGTGTGAGGGCTGCTCAGCAGTCACGCTTGTGTAGACACCATTGCCGTCCGCCATGACAACCGCCTTTCCAAAGTAGCAGGCCACACAGACGGCTGAGCCAGGGAAGTGGGCATACGAGCCGGGCGGGCAGGGCCGGCATTCTGTCTGGCCTGCTAGCGGCTGATACCAATCGGAAACGCCTGCAAAAGGTGGCAGGGTGCGGCGGCGGGCGACCGGAACAAGTGGGCACAAAACCAGGGGGGTGGCTGGGAAATTTGGCGGCAGGGGTCATATCAGCATTCCCTTCAGCATGCAGGACTCTGTCGCCGGCGGTGAGCGGCATCAGATTTGACACCGGTCTACTCACAAGGCACGCAGTGGCTCATTCCAGCTGTTGCCGAGGATGAGCCGGCAGGGCTGCACAGGGGTGCAGCAGAAGTTCGGCAGCGGTGAGTTCCAGTCCGCAGCAGGCAGTGCAGGCGCATGCAATCAGGCAGTGCTCTTTGCTGCATGTTGTTGGCCATACAAATTGAGAAGAAACAGCGATTACCTAATCTCACCAGGGGCTGCATACAGCTGCTCCAGAGGTCGTAGACCGACCCGCAGAGCATGCCACCGGTGCCGCGCTGCCGCCGGCGCAGCTGCTGCCTGGCGGGCAGAGCGCGCAAACGAAACTTGAGCCCGCAAGCATGCGCTGGCGGCCGGGCGGGCAGCCAGTTGCTGGGTTCCACACGCAGGTTGCGCCAGCACAGGCAGAGGGTCCCGCAGCAATCATGCTGCCCAGAGAGCCCTGCGAGAGAGGGGATGCCATGCAGCGCCCTGTGTGGGGGCCAATACTAAAGGGGTACATGTGCCCGTTCAGCTGCAGGACTGCGACTTGTGGATGCATGCTCCGGCACATCCAGCAGGTGCAAGCACAACTCCAGGGCCCACTCACCGACACCACTGCAAACACAAGCCTGTTTGGTGGCCACTTCGTGGTCACCAAACAGGCTGTCGGCCCCAAGCTCCACCCCACTGATGGTGCTGAAGGCTTCCAAGCCGCTGGGAGCCGCAAACATGGCTGCACTCAGGGCGGCCTGAATGGCTGCCGCCACGCCACCGGCCGTACGCTCCCGCTCGGTGTCAAGGGTGCCGCCCGACAGCGGGAAGGTGGGGCAGCCCTGCAGAGGAGGGAGGCAGGGAGCGACGTGTGCATGTGGAGCACAGCACAGTAATCAAAGTGAGCTGGTCTGCGGAACCGTTTTTCAGAGCGCTACGCTGCCGTTGACCGATCAATCAACTGCCCAACTGCCCGCCACTGACGCTCACCCGCATGTTGCGGTGCTGCGGCACCGGAACTGCGCTCCAAACAGACGAGTATTGCCAGCGGGTGGCCCCTGGCGCAGGGACCACCTCCAGCCGGCAGCTGCTGTCCACTTGCACCGCAAAGCGGGCAAAGCACGTGGCATGCGGAGCAGCGGGGTCCGCGGCTGTGGCAAGCGCAAGCGAAATGCTGCCCACAACAGGGCAGCCGCCGGCGGGCGGGGGGCCTGCCAAGGGGGGTGGAGGTGATGGGACCGCCCTGCACTAGAAGGCAATGCAGCAGGTACTGTTGATGGACGGCGGCAGTGAGGCAGTAGGCAGGAGCATGAACGACCAAAATCATTCACGAGTGACCGGCCGTCCAAGTGCTTACCCTGACGGCACCAGCGTGCGCAGGTTGGCAGGCGGTACACGCTGCCGCGGGATGTCAGGGCCAGACCATTGCAGAGTCAGGCTCCCTGCAGTGCTTTCTCCATTCCAGTACTCAATCCTGCTTGTGGGACGACAGCATGCCGGCTTGGTGCATATTTTGGGAGGTACTCAGCTGCGTGCTGAGCACGCAGTGCAGGGCTGCGAGGGGGCCCTCATCAGTGGGCAGCCTGCGTCAAGCCACCAGCGCGACCCTCAAGCATCCCGCTGCAACATACTCCGCCTGCCCTGCAGCCTGCCCGACACCCGGCAAAACGCAACTCGCCTGATGGCGTGCCAGCGCGGCCCTGGCATCCAGAACGTGATGCTTCGCTCCTCGCCGGCGCAGCTGCCGTCCAAGTAGGCCGTGGCGCAATCGTTCACGTCTATCGTGCGCTGCCCATTCAAGTCCAGCCGGCTGTCAGCGGTCGAGGTAAGGAACAGGCTATACATGCCGTCCACCGGCGTCCAGAGCTCCCCAGTCACCTGCGGCGGGGCAGAAGGGGCAAGGCAAGGGTGGCTGCCGGCAGGCGGCGGCAGGCGGCGGCACTGCGGCAGCGCTTGCGGGGCTGGGCAGGATGGATGCAGCTGTCCCTGGTGCCCTAGAACGCCTGCCTCACCAGCGCAGCTACATTCTGTGTGTACGCCCGCCCACTGCCGCCGACGAAGCATGCGGCAAGTTGTGGGCAGGCGGGGCTGGGTAGCACACCGCCCGCTAACGGCAAGGCCGGCGGCGGCAAGGCGGCCGGCAGGCCGGTGGTGCCAGCAGGGATGCCGTAGACGGTCCACGCCACTCCTTGTTGGTAGCTGCGGCCAGTGGGGATGTGGGACGGGTGGTGAGGGGCTGCCCAAGGACCGCCCCGGGTTTGGGTGTTCCTTTAGGGTGGCGGCGGGTGGGGGCAAGGGGGCAAAGGGCCGCAGCGCTGGACGCTCACCCCTGGGCCGACGCCTGGCGCACGAATGCGAAGAAGAGAGCGAGCAGGCATCCAAACCAAGCGCGCAACCCCGCCGCTCGCAGTCGGCTTGCGGGCCGCCCACCCCTCAGCATCGCGAGGCGCAAGGGTGGGGGCCTGCCATGCTACTGGCAGCGCGTGTATGCCAGCAGATCGCGGGGCTAAATGGGCCGCGGAGGCAGAGGGCGGGTTGCAGCACTTGTCACGCGCCAGCGTGGCGCCAGCGGCCGACCTAACCCAAAGCAGCCCTTGTGTCCCTGGACTGGCCTCTGGTCCATCGGTTTTGCTGTCGTGGACTCGTAAGAAATCTACTTAAGGCCCATTGCCGTCGAAACCGAACGCAGAAGTTGATGGCAGCTGCGCAAGTGGAGCGACAGCGGCACCGCCGCTTCCCAACAATCAAGGGCACCTTCTGCCTGCCGCGCTGTTACTACTCGGCAGCCGGGTTGGGCCTGGCACATCAGTTTCTGGTCTTTACGAACTAAAGACTTACACGACGAGGCAAGCTCAGTGTTCGGCGAACAAGCAGCGCAGCCGGAAGCACACACCGCCGCCGTCGGCCTTTTGCCGCCATGTGCTGCTCGCTGCTGCCTGGTTCCAGACGATTGCATTCATAACTCGCATCACTCGTTGAAGTGGATGGCCCCGGTGGACAGGACGAAGAAGAAGGTTGAGATCATGAGGCCGATGATGGTTGTGAAGGACAGCACGATGACCACTTGGGTGAGCGTGATCTTGGTCCACCAGGGCGTCGAGTCCTGTGAGCGAAAGAAAGGAGGGGGGCACGGAGAGGGAACGAATGTGTGGAGGCGTTTGAAAGGAGCAGAATGAAACGGCACATGCAGGCAGGCAGGCAGGCAGGCTGACGCGTACAGCAGACAGGAAGTCGACGCATGCAGCGCGGGCGGCCGTGGCAGCTGGCCAGCACTTGGCTCAGCAGCATGCTAGTGTGCACAAGTGCCGCCAGCCTGTTGTTGTCTGCACCCAACCTAGATAGCGCACCACCGATTTGTGCTGAGCGCACCTGCTTGGGGGTCGGCATGTTGGGCGAGAGTCCCGCCGGCTCAGCGAATGGCCGCTTGGCCGCGCCGCCGGGGCTGCCAAAGGGGCTGCTGCTGCCGCTGCTGCTGCTGGGACCGAAGGGGCTCACAAACGTCTTGTCTGGAGGGAGGGAAACATAAAGGTGCGGCTGTTGAGCGGCAGGGCTGGGAGTTTTGAAGCTGTTGAAAGCCAACAGGCACAGCATGCCCTTGCTCTCAACAGCAAGCACGTTTGCCAAAGAGATGCATGCTGCCTCCGACTGCAACAGCTGCAGCTCCCGCAGCACGTAGCAGTCCAGCACAGCAAACCCCAGCGGCACCCACCCGCTTGCGAGGAGTTGACTTGGAAGGGGCTGCGGGGCGCTGCCGCCGGGGCCGCGCTGCTGCTGCCGGCGGCATCGGCAGCCGCTGCGCTGCTGGGTGCTGCCGCCGAGGGCGCGGGGTCCTCTCCAAACGCCGCCTCCAGCTCATCCAGGTTCAGCTCCTTGCGATCGCGGTCCACCAGCCGCCGCACCTGCGCCGCACCCTCGTTGAACGGCTCCGCCCGCACCGGTGCCAGGCGGCGGGGAGCGGCGGCGGCACCGCGGCGGGGTGGCAGCAGCGGCGCGGCGGGGCGTGCCGCGGCCTGTGTTGCTGCTGCTGGTGCTGCGGCGCGCATGGCGCACCGCTGGGCGGCCAAGGCGGACATGGGCGTGGTAGCAGCTGCTTGGGAGGAGCCTGGGGGCTGGGCTGGGCGGGCGATTGACTGTGGGCAGTGTTGCACAGTTCTGAGGAACCCTCGATGTGGGCAATGCGCCTGGTTGGGCCCGATCTTGCTGTGGTGCGCATGAACAGCCCTGGCCCCCGGCACGGCGATCCTGTTTACCTCTGCATCTTTGTGTCAGAATTTACGAGAACAACCCCCCATCGCCGCTTGTTCAGCCGCCGCGACAGTCCCAAGCCCTGCGCTCTCGCCTGCCGACTGCCGCCCCCAGAGTCACTGCATAGTGCTTCGGCATGCCATCGCAAGTGCTGCAGGCGGCCCTGTCGCCGGCCACACCCTGCCGCTGCCGGCGGCAACTGCGGCGGCAGGCGGCGCCCATTACGTCGCTTGCGCCTCATTCAGGCCTGGCAGCAGCTCCGCGCGGCATTGAAAACACATTGCTGCCGCGATCACAGCAGCGGGTCGGCAGCACAAGCAGCAGCGGCAGCAGTAGGCAGCGAGCTGACCCTCCACCCGCAGCAGCAGCAGCAGCATGCGTTGCGGCAGCGGCAGCTGACGGCGGCGAGGCGCAGCCGGCGAGCAGCGGCGGCACCTTTTTGCGCATTGTGCTGCCCACCGCCCTGGCGCTGCTGGTCTGCAACATGGACCGCATTTGCTTGAGGTGAGCGGGGCTGAGGGCGGGCCTGGGCTGTGCTCCCGTGCCGCGTTTGCAACCACCTGGTTTGTTTGCCATCGCCCAGCCTGCTCCAGCCTTGCATTAGGCTGCTCTGCCGTTCCCAACCATTCCCTGCTGCTGAACCAATCACTTTTTCCCGCAGCGTGGCCATGCTGCCCATTGCCCAGGAGCTAGGCTGGGCCGCGGGCACGCAGGGCGTGGTGCAGAGCGCGTTCCTGTGGGGCTACCTCGCCACGCAGCTGCTGGGCGGCACCCTGGCAGACCGATACGGAGGTGCGCCTGCATGCTGTATGGGTGCAGCCAGGGCAGCCTGTTGTGGCAGTATGCCCTGCTGCACATGCCTGGCCTCTGCCAGACGCATTCAGTCGCACACGAGGGACTGTGCACCAGCCTTGCCAACTGCCATCCCCGCCTTGCAACCGCCTACCCGCTCGCAGGCAAACTGGTCATGGGAGCCGGCATCATCTGGTTCTCTCTCGCCTCCGCCCTGCTGCCCGCCGTTGCCATCACTCCTTGGACCGCGGCCGCTGGGTTGACGCTGCCCGCGGTGCTGGCGGCTCGGTTCCTGGTTGGCTTTGGCGAAGGTGCGCGGGGCAGAGCTGCCCAACCAAGTGCTGGATGCTTCCTTGGAGGTCCGGTGGTTCGGCTATGCGCATGCGAGTCCTGCGTTCAATCGGCCGCTGATAGTTCGCGTCTCCGCGCACCTGTGGCAACTATTTCAATGAGCATGCACACAGGCATGGCCATGCCGGCTATGAACAAGCTGGTGGCTTGCAGCCGATACTCGGGTACACAGCACCGCTTCACTCGTCCGACGCTGCTTTTGCGCCTGGGATTTCAGGTGTGGCCATGCCGGCGATGAACAACCTGGTGGCTCGCAACATTAACCCCGCCCGCAAGGCCACGGCGCTGGGCGGCTGCTACACCGGGTTTCACACGGGTGCGGCTGGGTCCGCCCTGTGCCAGCGGCCATGCAGGGGGTGCCCTGTCGCTGCTCTGCCCGCATGCATCGGGCGCACCCGCCTGCCATGGCAGCTCTCTGCGCAGTGCTGTCGCCAACCGGCGCATGCCTGTTCCCCCCAGCCGCCCGCAGTCCTCTGCCCTGCCCCACCACCTCTTTCTTCGCACACCCCGCAGGCAACCTGGTGGGCCTGCTGCTGTCGCCGCTCATCCTGCAGCACTTTGGCTGGCGCGCCCTGTTTTACATTTTTGGACTGGTGGGAGCCCCCCTGCTGCTCGCCTGGGCAGCCCTCGTGCCCAGCCAGGCCAGCAAGGTCAGCGGCAGCGCAGCAGCAGCAGCAGCGGGGGGCAGCGGCGGCGGCGGCAGCAAGGTGGGGGTGGCGCAGCTGCTCAGCAAGCCGGCCACTTGGGCCATCATTGTGACCAACTTTGGTGAGTTGGTGAGGCAGGAGTGGCCTTGCACAGGTGCTCGGTGGCTGCGTGGCTTTCAAGCAGGCGCGCCAGCCACCGGACAGGCCCATGCTGTGCTGCTGACTGCCTTTAGGACCAGCAGCAGCCCGGCTAGCAGCGCATGCTCCCCGAGCAGCAGGCCAGCGCTCCTGCCCTCACGCCCACCCTGTTTTTCCTGACCCCACGCCCTGCCCTGCAGTCAACCACTGGGGCTACTTCATTTACCTCAACTGGATGCCCACCTACTTTTACAGGGTGCTAGGTGCGTTGCAGGGCTGCCCAACGATAAACCGCATGCGGCGCACTTGCTGGGCGCGCCTGCTGGGTGCTGTTTGTAGGCCAGTTGCCGCAGCTCCTTGCTTTGTTGTCCGGTCCATGCGAATCTTTTCATCAGCAATCGTCACCTGCTTGCAGGCATGGACCTCAAGAGCTCCTCACTCATGAGCTTTGTGCCGTGGGTGGTCATGGCGCTGGGCAGCACCACCGCCGGCCTGCTGGCGGATGGCCTGGTGCGTTTGGGTAGGGTGCAAGCTGTACTGTGCTGTGTTGTGTGCTGTGCTGTGCTGTGCTGTCGGATGCCGTGCTGCAATTAGTTCGCAACTTGGTGGTGCCCCTGTCCGAGCATGGATTGCATGGGCCTCCGCGCTTGTACTTCCACCCTCGCTCAACCCCTCACATCACCAACTACCACTCCCTCTACCCGCAGGTCCGCCGCGGCGTGCCTGTGCTGACGGTGCGGCGAGGCATTCAGACCGCCGCCTTCCTGGGCCCAGTGGCCGCTCTCATGGCGCTTGCAAACCCGGCCATCTCTCCGCCGCTGGCGCTGCTCAGCATGACGGCTGCGCTGGGCATCACTTCGCTGGGTAAGTGCTGCTGGGTGGCTGAGGCTGTGATGGTATCTGCCGCTGCTTTACGCTGATCAAACCGCGGCTCGCCCCACCTGGCTGCTGCTGCTGCTGCTGCCACCCCATAGCCGCTCTCACTTCCCTCCCCTTGCCTAATGCAGGCCAAGCTGGGTTTGTGGCCAACATGAGCGACATCGCTCCGCGCCACGCCGGCCTGCTGTTCGGCCTGTGCAACACGTTTGGCAGCTTTGCGGGCATCCTGGGCGTCTCAGGTGGGTGCTGCACTAGCAATGTTAATGCCTGCACAAACATATGTCTCTCCTGGGCGTCTCAGGTGGGTCCTGCATATGCTTTATGAAACAGCCTGCGCAAACAAATATCTCTCCTGGGGGAGCCGCACTGCCTGTGGCTCTGCTCTGCCCTGCTGTGGCGGGTCAGCACCTTTTCTGCCAGCACAATGAGCGCGCCGGCACACGGCTGCTCAAATCAACGCCGACTGCCGCCCCGTCCCTGCTGCCGCTACCTGCTCTGCACAGCTGAACGAACAGCTGAATGACTGCCTGCCTGCCCCCTCCCCTTTTTGGCCCCGCCAGTCTGCGGCTTTGTGCTGGAGCGAACCGGCTCCTTCACGCCCATTTTCCAGGTGAGTGCGACTGTCGGGGCTCCAGGGTCTCTCGCTGCTTGTTGTGGCCAACGTGCGCAAAGTCATAAATGCATTGGCATCTGAGGGCGACTGCACGGTTCTCTCCGGCCGCGGCTCTCTGGCCCGCTTCCGGGTGATGTGCTGCACCCGTGTTGGCAGGGCCGCGTTCCCCACGCCCTTCCGCCGCAGCGAAATATCGATCGTTCTTGACTCATATCTCAAGCACTTTCTTTTGTTTGGGTGCAGACCACCGCGGCGCTGTACATCCTGGGCACCCTGGCGTGGAACCTGGGCTGCCGCACCGACCCTCAGTTCGACTGAAGCAGCATGTGCAGCAGTGGGCGGCGGGCTGAGGCAGCGGGCGCACAGGCAGGACCATGCGGGCTGCTGCCGCTCATCTGATTTGGCTCGCCGATGGCCCATGCTGCATGTGGTACGCGCTGACTGATTCACTCCTGACGGTGACCAATGACACGCATTGACTAGGAACGCAAGCTACATTGTGGAACCCAGCCACCCCGTTAGGCCGAGATTGCCTCTCAACCGAATCGGCTGCGGCATCGAGCACCCCGTGCTCCAGGCTGCGGTAACTGCCACATGCCACAGACGCAGACTCATCCGTTGCACTAGTTTCATTGTGTTGGTGCAGCTGTGGCAGCAGCTTCAAGCCTGGCCCCACACTCGTGTGCCGGCTATTTGCCGCTGGCACGGCATGCTCCGCCGCCCAGCGCCGCTGCCCTCCCCTGTGGCGCTGGCAGCCTGCGAGCATTGCATAGGCCGTTCAGCCGTCCGCCCCTTGGTCCGGCCGCATCTCTGCGCGTCGCACGACCGGCACGAAGCGCTCGCAGGGACTGGCAGCGGCGTGCCTGCACAGTGACCGGCGCCTCGGGTTGATCCCACAGGTGAATTGTGTGCATATTGCACATATCTGTGCGCAGCGGGGAATGCGGTTAGCTTGCACGAGCGCAGTAGGGCAGGGCCTTGACTCAGCCTTGCAGGCGCGCCGCCCCAACAATTGCAGTCAGCGACGGAAAGTTTAATTCTCGCGGATTCTGCGAGCGCGCGGCGCTGCTGCTGCCATCCAGCCGCCGCCGCCTGACCGCTGCCGCCGCTCCTGCCTGCCGGACCGACGCTCGACGCTGGCCCACCTCCGCCTCTGCCTTGCAGGCGTGCCTCCATGGGCGCGCCGCAGGCAAACTGGCCGCGCATCTGGGCCAAAACCAAGGAGGTGTTTGTGTCCCAGTTCCTGCTGATCAGCTACATCGTTGCCACAGTCATCGCGCTGGCCTGGCCCGTCCCCGGCCGCGCCGTCGTCTCTGTCTCGGTGCGCTGCCGCTGGCTCTCTCAATTCGTGCTGCCTGCTGAAGATGCCTGGATGCTGCAACCACGTGCAGCTGCCGCGTTTGCTTGCTGTGCCCGCCCTCCGCCCCATGTGGCATGTTCAACCCTCGCGCTCTGTGCTCCTTGCCCAATTGAACGCAGTTTTCGGTGAACGGACACAGCTATGCGGTCTTCAAGACACTGAACATCATGATCGGTGCGTGCATCAATGCATAGCCAGTGGCACCCGCTCAGATTTGATGGGCAGCAGCAACTGACCTGTTTTGCTCTGTTTTGGCCATCTGCGAACCTGCGACAGCAAGGTCTCTGTCTTCATTGGATCTGCTGGCACCCGGCTCACCCTCCTGCTGCTGTTCCTATGCTCATCTTTGTTTGAAGTCTTCCTCGTCTCGGGTCTGATGCTGAAGACGGACGACATCAAAATGGCGCTGCATCTGGCTACGCATTCACCTGTCTTCCGCTGTTCCGATCTCTTTGTCTGCAGTCTTCCTCATCTCGGGCCTGATGCTGAAGACGGACGACATCAAAAAGGCGCTGCGCCACAAGTGGGGCGTGCTCTTTGGCTTTGTGTCCACCCTGGCCATCACGCCCTGCCTCGGCTTTGCGCTGCGCGAGATCCACCTCACTCCCGAGGTGCGAACCCCTGGCTGCTGCTGCTGCTAGCTCGGGGTTAGGTTGTCTTGGGCTGCACACCGCCCATGTGCCCCTGCCATGCGCGAAATCCACCTCGCTGAGGTGCCTGAGGCGGGGCATCGCCGACGGTGCTGATGGTGGTGGATTGGGTGAGCCGTTGGCGGCACCCTCGCTGGCCCGTCCAAGCCCCCAGCATGCCCGGGCAGTTAGTTGGCCTCACAGCTGCGTTCTGGCGATCCCTAAAACCACTTCTGAATCGGTCTCCTCCCTCCAGGCCTACACCATGGGCCTAACGCTGACCACTGCGGTGCCTCAGACCCTGGGTATCGGCATCTCCCTCGTCCGCTCCTGCGGCGGCAACGAAGGCCTGGCGCTCATGCTGACCAGTGAGTGCGCAGTACATTGGGCTGGCATGGGGGGCTGTAGCTCAGCACAACACACACCACCGCTGTTCCCTGAGCAAGTTCAGTTGACTGCACCGGTCCCCTTGCTGCGCATCGGCCTGCCACTTGCTAGCTGCCTCACCCCCACAAGCTGGGCTGCCACTCCTTCTTGCACCGCAGCCGGCACCAACATCGTCGGCATTTTCACCATGCCGCCCTGGCTGCGCGCGCTGTTTTCCGGCACAAGTGAGTTGACAATGCTGGTGCTGGGTTGGTCTGGGGCTGGGCTGGTGTGTAGGCGGGGCTGGTGCGTCGGTGGGGCTGGTGTTTGGGCTGGGTTGTACCCATTCGACCTGATCTGAAGTTTCTCAAACTTGCACTGCTGCCTGCAGGCTTTGATCTGAGCATCGACATGGTTGCCCTGCTGGTCAACCTTCTCATCTCCGTGCTCGTGCCCTCGGTCATCGGCAAGGTGAGAAGCACTCAGTTCTTGTCAGCCTGATACCTCATGGCTGTGCTGGTGCCTTCGGTGATTGGAGAGGTGGGCAGCAAATCAACGCCGCTCAGCATAGCCGTCAGCTGCACGTGCGTTCGCACCGCACGGCTTGGCAGTCTCTGCAGCCAGCCTTTCAGAGGAGCCCGCCTGCCTGCCTGCCTGCCTCCCCTCGCCCGGCTTGCCTGCAGCATCAGCACGCCTTCGCTGCCCGCTTCCTCACACGGTTGCTCCACCACCCTCCCTCTTGCAGCTGCTGCGGGACCTGTCGGCCCCCGTGCGCAAGTTTGTGACCGTCTACAAGACGCCGCTGTCGCTCTTTTCGACAGCCAACCTGGCATTCATTGTGTGGCAGGTGCTGTCCAGCGCCCAGCAGACGCGTGAGTACGAGGGAGGGGGAAAGATGCTGGTTTTGGCTGCACAGCCTGTGGAGAGGGGGTGCGTTGGAGTTGTGCTGGAGGCATGCACACAACTTGCACTGCACCCAGGAGCAGCCGTTTGTGGGCGTGGTGTGCGTGATCCCTGCTGTCTGGGCACACAAACTCACCCAACATGTGCCTCTCCTTACTCTGCCGCAGTGCTGGAGCAGCCGTTTGTGGGCGTGGTGTACGTGATCCTGCTGTCCGCGGCGCAGCACGTCATCTACCTCGGCTTCAACTTCCTGGTCTCCACGTGAGCTCAGTTAGCAGCTATTGTGTTGAGCGTTTGTAACTGAGCGTTTGTTCTGTCCTATCATCTACCTGGGCGTCAACTTCCTGGTGTCCACGTGAGTTTGGCTACTTTGCAGTAGCATTGTTTTGCTGCTGTTGCAGCAATGAATGCCTGTGACAGCCCCCGCCTCTGCCTCAACTGTCCGGTGTCCCCTGTGTGTGTTCAAGCAACACGACGCACCTGTGATGCTACAAACCAACGTGCCGCACACCTGGTGCCTGCGCCTGTGCAGGTTGCTGCTGCGCATGCCTCCTCCCGAGAATGTAGCAACCGGAGTCATGGCCAGCCAGAAGAGCGGGCCCGTGGCGGTGGCAGGTGCGCCGCTGCTGGGGAGCGCGTGCTGTGTGTCACGGTCTTTGATGGCTGGGCGGTTGCCTGTCGAGCTGCAGTTGCGTCAGTCACAAGCCAACTGCAGCCAACGCTCACCGTCAGTTTGGGTGGCTCCTTTCCAAATGTCCCGCTCAAACCATGCAAGCCAGCCTTTGTCCTTGCTCGCAGTCATCTCTTATATTACGAACGACACCTCGCTGCAAGGCCTGATGGCCATCCCGGCCGTCATCGGGCAGCTAGTCCAGGTGAGGGGCTTGTGTGCAGACCGCCTGTCGTTGTGTTCATTGCCCGCCGCCTGCCGCCGCCTGTTTGGATGTCGCATGCATGGCAGATGGGCTGCTGCACAACCTGGATTGCTGCCCGTGGTCCATGCAGAGGTATGCCCCATTTCCAGCACCAAAGTAACCTCCCCACTGCTGTCCCACAGGTGTTCATCGGCAGCGCGCTGGTGCCTTTCTTTTCCAGCTACACATCCAAGTTCAAAAAGGCGCAGCAGGTGGCAGCAGAGGAGGCCGCTCAGGTCGCAGCGGTGGCTGCTTTGGAAGGCGGCGCAGGCGGGCAGGCAGGCAGCGGCAAGCTGGGCAGCAGTGCGGGGGAGGCCGGGGAGGCAGGCACGCCGGATGGCAGCAGCAGCGACAGCGAGCACACACCCGGCACCGGCAAACTCTCTGCCGCCGAGTCGGCGCAGTCGCTTGCAGACCAAAGCGCAGCGCAGCAGGCACAGCAGGGCGAGCAGCAGGCAGAGCAGCAGCAGGCGGGTGCAGCGGCAGTCGGACCGCAGGCAACACGCCGCGGCCTGTCCAAGCGCTTCCAGACTTGGAAGAATTGGTGGATTTGATTGGTTGATACAAATCAAACAGCAGGAGTGTCCGTGAAAACCTAGCTTGCACTTTGATTCACCCTTCTCATGCAAACATGCCCAGTAATCCCATCCGTACTTGTCGCGCCCGCCATTGTTGCTCTCCCCTCCAAGCCGCTCTGCTGTTTTGTTGTCCTCAAACTCAACCTCCCTTAGCTCAGCTTCTGCGCTTGCTGCTCGCCGATCTGTGCTCTGCTCTTCCCAAGCCGCTCCCTTTGAACCGTTGATTGGTGCGGGGCTTCGCTCCTTCAGTACCCACTTGCCCCACCAATAATTTATTTCTTCGCCGCTGTGGCCTTGCAAACTCAACCAGTATCACATCATGCTCCGAGGTGCAATCCAACAAGCACACCATGCATCAGCAAGCTTGGAGCACTTCAGCCAAGGCAAATGTAACGTCGCCCGCTGGCAGAGGGTTGCACCTATACTCAGCAAGCATGGCACAGAGCTGCTACCGCTGCCGCTGCTGCCGGCGGCCGCCGCCCTCGCCGCCGCGCTTGCCGCGCTTGTGCCGCCGCCGCTGCTGCTGCTCCTCTGCCTCCTCCTCGCTGCCGCCGAGCTCCTCATCTGAGTCGGCTGCTCCAGCAGCAGCATCAGCAGCGGCCATGCCCTCATCCTCACTGCCCTCCTCAGTCGCCTCTGCCGCCGCCTGGCTGCTCCGCCGCTCCCGCTTCTTCTCCTGCTTGCGCCGCCGCCGCTCCTCGGCGCTGTCGCCGCCCGCTGCCGGCTGCTCGAGAGGCGGCAGCATGCTGGCATCGGTGGGGCAGAAGGCCACGCCTGCAGATGGCAAGGCACGACCAGGGGAAATAGAGGCTGTAGGAAGTGTGCTTTACAAATCCAGGGGGAGGTTATCGGGGACAGCGCTGAAGCAGAAAACAAACATGCTCACGTGCTCGCCTCACTCTCCCTTTCCTCCCCCTCCTCCCATCCCTCCACCCCTGCTCACCCACCCGTGGGCAGCGTCACGCAGTGCACCTTGGCCAGCAGCAGATTGCCAGCAGCAATGGAGCGCAGGTACAACCAAAACCTGCCCAGACCCCTCCATCCCTTTTACCCACCGGTGGGCAGCGTCTTGCAGTACACTTTGGCCAGCAGCTGGCGCGTGGAGCAGCTGTGCAGGCGCAGGTAGCGGTCGAGGCAGACAGAGGCCAGCACTTCGCCGCCCGGGTGCACAGCCAGCGCGCGGGCGGAGCCTGTGGGGCGGATGGGCAGGGAGTGGAAAGAAGGCTCGCGCATGAATGGCAGGCGAGGAGGAGGAGGAAGAGACGATAGAGCGAGGGGTGCAATGCCAGGTCCGCCCCACACCCAACGGAACACAGCGCCCCAGCAACTCCTGCTGCTCACCTGCCAGCCCCTTGATTGCTCCTGAGAAGCGGCGGGCCTCCAAGTCCAGCACCTCCAGCTGGCCCTGGCCATTGCCCACCCAGCAGCGCCGGCCTGCGGTTAGGGATGGCAGCACAGGGGCTGGCACCTCGTCGGCTGCGGCGACAGCTTGGTGGCAGAGCCTTTCTCAGCCCTGCCTCGGTGTTTGGGTGCAGGTGCTGGCCTCACATTGCCCAGTTGCCAGGGCATGCTCAACTCTGCAACATCCACACAAATGCGCTGCATGTACCAATCGCCATCAGGCTCAATCAAGCGCCGGCGCTGTGACGCGGCCCTCGCTGCTGCAAGCCAGCAACAATGTCCAAGATTTGCAACAAGCACAAGCACCACTCACCATCAGGCTCTAGCGCCAGGGCTGTGATTCGGCCCTCGCTCCAGCTTAGCTCCATCTGCGGCCGCTTGCCCGCTGCAGAGTCGTACAGACGCACTTTGTGGTACCCAGTGCCGACCAGCAGCCGAGTGCCCGCCGCCCCTGGCGCATCTCCGCTGCCACCGGCTGCTGCGTCGCCGCTAGCGCCGGCTGCGGCACCGTTGCCGCCGCCGCTAGTGCTTGAAGGCGGCAGGAAGGCAATGGCTGTGTTCCACGGCTTGTCCACAAGCCCCACTGCGGCAGTGAGAGGAGGAAATCCTTGATCAGAGCAGCAGGCAAGCATCAGTCAGCTCAAAAGGATACCAGCACAGCAGGTCACCCCAGTGCAGCAGCAGGCTGCCTTGCAATCCCCTCGCAGGTTCAACGCTACGTCTTAGCTGGCATACACGCACAACAACCGCAAGCCAACCAACCTACAGCACACCACCACACTACACCACCGTCCGTTCGCACCCTTGTTTGGCTTGCCGCCCTTGAAGGCAAAGGCCAGCTCTCCGCTGCAGGCATCAAACAGCCGAAGCTCTGCGCCCTCACAGCCTACCGCCAGCCGTCCGCTGGCCGCATCATAAGCCGTGCTGCAGACGTGCGGCGGCACCTGCCAGCTGCGCTGCTGCTCCCAGGCAGCCGGCGCAGCACTGCCGCCGTCTTGGGGCTGCTCGCCTGCCGCCGCTGCTGCCGCAGAGTGCACGCGAGCGGTGCCGCCCTGCGTCACCGACAGCACCGCTGGCAAGCTGCCACTGCTGCCCCAAATGAGGTGCAGGCCGCGCACCCGCGCTGCATCTTCTTGCTGCTTGCCGCTGCCGTTGCTCCCTTTGGCGGCAGGTGCTGCTGGTGAGATCGTGCCAAGGGGAGCACCAGTCAGCGGAGAGACCAGCTCGATGGCACCGCTGCGGCGCGCAACCGCCATCACAGCGGTGGCTGTGTCATCCACGCCGCCTGCACTGCCCAGGGCTATGCAGTCGATCGCCTGCTGCTTGTCGGGCTCGCCCCTGCGCAAGGCAAGGGCAGAGAGCGGTGGTCAGGTTGGGGGAAGAGCGGCGGTGCAGCTGAAGCATGCGCAGCCCTCGCTGCTTCTGACAACGTGGGAGCATGCACACACGCCTACCGAAAAGCCTCACCAGGTGGCAGCCACGGCGGCCGTGCCCAGCTGTGTGCCATCAGCCGTCTGGACCACTGCAGGCGGCAGGCGGTGGCGGCGGCGGCGGCAGTGAGGGCTCTGAGCGGCATGCATGGCGGCTATGGCTGTCGCATTCGCCCTGAATACATATCATTATTCACCTTTCAGCTGCCCCAGCTCGTCTGCGTACAGCAGGCGCACGGGCGGCGAGCGCTCGTCCTGCATGCTGCTCCTCGTGTTTCAGCGAGTTGCTGGACGTTACGAGTGGTGCAAATGATAGCCGCCAAGGCGCCGTGCCGCCGTTTTGGCAGCCCCCATGCAATTGCATTAAGAAGGGCGGCGGCGGGGGCTGCTACAGGCCGGCCTGCATATTGTGAGCAACCCAGCATCGTTCCTTCATTATTGGAGGGCTAGCAGAGAGCGTAGAGGCGACCATGGCAAAGAAGCGCACGGGCAAGAAGGCCCACCGCCGGCTGGACACGACGGATGTGAGTCGGCAGGTTGAGAGGTGCCTGAATAAAGCGCCCGCTCGTCGGGGCTCCGCCGCCGCGCCACATGCATGTCTGCAGCGCCGCCAATGGCACAGCCGCCGCCGCCAGCGCTGTCTCGAGAGCCGCTGGCGAGCTCCGCATCATTCCTCTTGTTCCGCCTGCCCGGCAGGTGCAAGAGTTCCTGGAGAAGTCGACTCGGGAGGAGCGGCAGGGGCTGGTGGTGGACGGCGTGCCAGATGCCGAGCTGTTCTTTGTCGACAAGGTGCGTCGAGTGCAGTTGCAGGTTGAACAGCTTGCGTCTGTCTTTCGCCGGCTAGGCATCTGTGCTGTGGCGCGACAGAGACTCTGGCGTGCCTTGTTGCTCTGCAATGTATGCAATGCATCCAAGCCGGCGGCAGGTGGTTGGCTGCTGCTCCCATGCTAGTAAAATGCCTGCCTGCCTCCCCTGCCCCTGCACGCGCTCAACCGTGCTGCTGCACTTTATACCCACTCCCCCTGCCCCTCGCTCTCCGTTTTTGACGCCGCAGGGCGGCGAGGAAACGGTGGCTGCAGCGGTGAAGGCGGGGCAGCTGCCACGCAGCCGAAAGGAGGCGGCACGGCAAAAGGTGCTTCGCTCTGCTGCCATCCTGGCGGCCGCGCACAACGCCAAGCCAGCAGCCAAGCAGGTGCCTCGCAAGCCCAAGGGGTCGGTGCTGGCGCAGCAGCAGGCGGCGCAGCAGCGCGGCAAGCAGGCGGGGGCCGGGACGGGCAAGAAGGGCAGGGCAGGTGCGGCAGCAGGAGCAGCACCGGCGGCAGCACCAACGCTTGACGTTTGGGATGACCCAACAGAGGCAGGGGATGGTTGGACAGCGGGTCTGCTACCTGGAAAGCGGCAGAAGCGCGGAGCGGCGCCGTCAGTGCGGCAGCGGCAGCTGGCGGCGGCGGCAGGCGGGGCCATTGTGCCAGCGGCGGCGGGGCGGGAGCGCGCGCGGGCGGCGGTGCCGGCGGTGAGCTGGGGCTGGGGCTGGGGCTGGCATGCAAATGGCTTGCGTTCCAAGCAGTTATCGAGCCTGGAAAGACGGCGCAGCTTGCCTGTGCGGTGTCATTGCCCCAGCGGCCGCTACAACCCAGACATAAAGCAGCAGGAGTCACTGTGGCCACGTCTAATGCACCGTCTACTTTACAATGTGCCCAACTTGCAGGTGGAGATTGACCCCGCCGGCTGCTCCTACAACCCAGACGTGGAGCTGCACCAGGAGGCGGTGGCGGCGGCGGTGGCGGCCGAAAACCGAAAGCTGCTGGACAAGGTGGGAGCTAGATGTGCAGATTTATGTTGGGTGCTGTGTGCAGATGTGCGCAGGACATGTTTACTGGGGATAGGCGGTGGGCGGCCAAAAAACGCAAGCTGCTGGACAAGGTGGGTCAACCAGTTGCTGGGCTCTGCATGTGTGTGCTGGGGATAGGCAGTGAAGGCCGAAACCGCAAGCTGCTGGACAGGGTGTGGGGCCTGAGGCATTCAGCGGGGATGCTGAAATGCTGAAGCCCTGCGTTGGGTTGGCGCCCTGCTGCCTGCGACATCACGCCCTTCAGCACCAGCAAACCAAGATCCTGACCCTTGAACCGCAAGTTGTTTCGCAGGAGCTGGAGCCGGTGGCGCCCCCTCGCACACTGGATGCCTGCCGCACCTCTGTATTAGGCAATCAAGTTTGTAGTGCAATGTGCTTCCCTCCTTGGCACAGGAGCTGGAGCCGGTGGCGCCCCCTCGCACAGTTGACTACGAGGTCGAAACGGACGAGCTGGCGCTGCTGCAGGTGGGAGTGCATTGTCACCCTTGCTGCTGCTGCCTCCGCTGCTGCTGCTGGCTCCGCTGCTGCTGAAGACCCATGTGCAGTGGTCAGGCTCCTCCAAGCCAGCTTGCGAGTGTGTGGTCGCTGCCTTCCAATGTTGACCTCTCGCCAGCTGCTAACTCTGCCCTTACCACCTGCAGACGTTAGAGGGCGGCGCAGACGGCGGGGAGGAGCAGCAGCAGGACGGGCAGCAGCAGGAGGGCAGCGATAATGAGGACGATGCAATCGGGGCGGCCGCGGCACGGCACCGGCAGGTGTGCTGAAGGGCGTGTGTGCGCTCGGGAAGTGCGGCTACTTTTGCTGGCAAGTGCGCCGGGCCGCAGCGGCTGCGCATTGTGGTGGTTGGCCAGCCATGATTGACCATGTGGGACATGTTTGCCCTTGATTGGGCGCCAGCCGTGAGCCTTCTGTTTATTGCAGGAGGCTGAGAAGCAGACACGTAAAGACCACAACTGCAGTTGTCGCACACTCTTATTTATCTAACTGATGAAATCTGTGGATCTTTATTCAATTCTGTGCCCTGCAGGAGGCTGAGAAGAAGACGCGCAAGGACCGCAACCGAGAGAAGCGGCGGCGCGAGGCGGAGGACGCGCTGGCGGAGCAGGTGAGTTGCTCTAAGCTGGAGTTGTTTCGCTGTGGTTTCAGCACCTCGAATGGCTTGGTTTCAGCACCTCGAATCGGTTGCTCATCACCTCGAGTTGGTTGGTTTCAGCATCTCAAACGGAGCAGCCAGTCCGTTTGCTGTTGCATTAGGCTGTCCTTGCCAGGTGTCAGCATGCATGCACAGCGTGCCCAGCCGCTGCACCAACCTGATGCACGCGTTGATGGCTTGTCCGGTGTCCCACTGCCCACCCAACTGCTTGCAGCGCAAGCTCAAGGCGCAGCGTCGGGAGCTGCAGAGCCTAGCACAGATACAGGTGGGTGCGGGGCCTGCTTCGCTGGCCTTGCAACAAATTCACCTGCTACCCGCTGCCTTGCAACTTGCCGGGAAACGCGCTGCTGCTTCCGGCTGCGCCGCTGTGCATGAGCTGCACCCGCTTGAAGATGGCGCATCATGCATGCCGTCTGCCACAATCAAGCACCGTTTCTTGCATGTTAAATGTGCAGGCGGAGCTGGAGGAGGAAGAAGCAGAGAAGGAGGCTGTGCCTTGTTTTAGACGGCAATTCCATGCACTTTTTTTGCTTTATTTGTACCCATTTTGCAGGCGGAGTTGGAGGAGGAGGAGGCAGAGAAGGAGGCTGCTCGCCTGCGCCGCAAGGTGGGCGGTTTGTAAGTGGTTGGCCCAGCGGAACTGCAGCTCTGGGTGGCCAGGTTTGCACACGCTGCGGCGCTATGCCCGAGTCTGCTCAAAGTCGTGCACCACACTTCTGATTCTTTCTTCTGCAGCTGGACCAGGAGGAGCGGCTGGCGGCGGAGCCGCCCCGCCTCTCCAAGCACCGCTTCCAGCCCATGCCACTGCAAGTGCTGACCAGCGATGAGCTGGCGGGCAGCCTGCGACGCCTCAAGCCCACCGCCATGCTGGCCAAGGACCGGTGCGTACAATTTGTGGAATTGCTTACATTGGAATTGCTTCCAGACAAAGCTGGGGCCAAGAGCGTGCTGTGGCAGGGAGGCGACAAGCGGCCGGCCGATGGTTTGCGCCTGCGCGGCGGCTGTTCAGTCCAGCTTCATTTTTTTCATATCTGTGTGGTCTGCTTCCCGCTGGGGCCTGCCTGTTGTTATCGCAACCCTTGCTCAACTTTCTGCTTGCCTCCCCTGTTCTGCGCAGCTTCAAGAGCCTGCAGGCGCTTCCTCTCATTTGTTTTGCATGGTGATTTACAGCCCTTGGGTTTGCCTTCCCTGTGCTGCGCAGGTTCAAGAGCCTGCAGAAGCGCGCGCTGATCGAGCCGCGGCGCAAGATTGAGCAGAAGAAGCAGGGCAAGCGCGTGGAGTACGTGCACGTGAGTGACCTTGTCGAATATTGATTTGTTCGCTTTTGACATGCGGTATGGGTTGAGGCAGGGCAAGCGCGTGGAGTACGTGCACGTGAGTCGCTGTTTTATATGGAATGTGCAATTGTGTAAGTTGGGAGGGGGTTTCTGCTAGCAAGCAGAAGCAGCAAATAATTTGCTATGACTGGGTGGGTGGCACCAGGCTGGCAGTGTTGCCCAGCTATGCAGCCGCATGTGGGGTGTCCCATAGTGTGTGGGCCCGTTGTGTTGCAAGCCGATGGCGTGCCCACCCCACGGCTCTACACAACTTCCTCTTACTGCGCCTCCTTTGCAGGGCGAGCGGGCAGAGAAGGCTCAGGAGCGGCAGGCTGAGCTGGCGGAGCTTCGGGCGGCACGCAAGAAGGCGGCAAAGGCGGCCAGCAAGCAGTAGCCATGGACTGAGGCCAGCTGGACGATTGTTATCGGTCCCGTGCATGTCTGCACAGCCCAGCATGCAAGGTGCAATCTGCGCCTGCAGGTGTAAAGGCCAGCCGTTTGCCGCGGGCTGTGAGTACAAACATCGACGAGTGCGCCAAGCGGGCCAGTGCCCCTGCCAAATGTGCCAGCCGAACAAGCGCTTTGACTCTGGTGTGAGTACGGCTGCAGCACGAACTGGGGTGAACTTCCCAAGCTTGTTCTCGGCAGCGGCACTAAGATGCTGAGCGCTACCCACAAGTCTTGCCAGTTGTGTGCCATCCATCTGGCCGGCCGCCGCATGGGCACACGTTCCACCCTCCCATTGGCCTGCCTCGCCAGCTTTCACAAACAGCGTACCCACAGCACCTCACTTCTTCACAACTGAGCTGTTGTTGGGCTATTGCAAAGGCCTCCGAGGCCTGGCTTACTATAACAGCATCAAAAGATTGCAGCATGCATTAGCATACATGTGTCGCAAGGACACGAAGTGCAGTCGAGGGGTGACAAAGCAGGCCGTGCCACGGATAAGTGTAGATCCGGTGTTGAAAGCAAGGGAGAAGGCAAGAAGTGCAGGGGTAGGCACGGTGTGGCAGCGACAGATAGGAGGATCGCATAGTGTGGTGGCGGTTGGCGGGTTGTTTGGTTGTGAAAGTTGCCCAGCAAGAGCCCAATGCGGGCGGAAAAGGGGCAGCAAGATACAGACAGTCGGGACACTCAGTGTGCGTCAAGGGTCAGCAAAACAGAGCTACAGCGAGCCAGAAGATACAAGTGGATTTTTTTGCTGGGTGGTTTGGGTGGGGCTGCACATGCCTGGTCAGGTTGGGGGTTGTTAGGGTTGCATGGGTCGTCGCTGCTCCTGCCTCCCCGCTAGCCGCTGCTGCGCTGCCTGCTGCTGCAGCACGGCAGCTTGCGCGGCATGCTGCTGCAGCCTGCGGCCATTGGACGTGCCATCCAGCAGCCGGCGGGCGGGAGAGTTGCGGGGCATCGGGCTGGGGCTGCACAAGCGCGGGGGAAGGGAGGGGGAACATTGGGGAGAGAAGGGGGCAAGAGGGCGCGGCGGGCTGCAGCGGCTGGCAGCAGCGGCCCACTGGCTGCCTGGGGCTGACATTGGGGCTCTCCTCACCTTGAGGGCAGCACTGCGCAGCTGGATCCAGTGAGGCAGAGCATCCAGAGGCCCGCACAGAGCCAGAGCGCCGCCACTGCCGCCGTCACCGCCCAGTTGCGGCGGCGGGCCATGTGAGCCCTGCGGCGAGGGGGAGAAGATGGGCGCGTTCCTGCGGTGACCCAACAACCATAAGAGAGGTTTCAGGGGGTCGGGAGCTCCCACAGCAGCCACAGCGGCAGCTGAGCTAACGCTGAGCGCCCTCACTACTCCGGCCTCTCTCGCACCTGCAAGTCGATTGTGACACGCTCTGCGCGTGTTTATAAGCTAATGGGGCCGCCCCTAGCACGTAACTGCTGCGGAAGTGCAGGCTTTGTGGGCGGGAGGGGGAGCCGGGGCGGTGTCTGTGGCAAGATTTCACAACGGCAAGCTAGATCCGAGAGGTTGGGACCCGTTTGCGAAGCGCGGAGGCAGGCCAGCCTTTTGAAGCTTCCCCCCGCTGCATGCAGCAGCTCCGGCATGGTCGTGCATGGTCGTGCATGCTTGGCGGTGAAGCCTGCTGCTGGCACCAGCCAGGGACTTGTGCGGATCTGTGCAACAACTAACCAGCACTCTGGAAATTACAGGGCCACGCTTGCCGGGCAGCAGACCACAGATCCAAGGGGTGGGCGGCGTGGTGCCCACTAGCAGCGGCGCATGCGGCAGCAGGTGCATGGGCAGCTGCAGCTGGCCTGCATCATCAATTGGTGACGGATCCCTCACTTTTTCTCATGCAGCAATGCAGCGGCGGCGACAAGCTACACGGGCTTTGCTCTCATGTGCATTGCGGGCCCCTACACGCTGCCAGCGGCAGCAGGGGCGGCCCGCGATGCCGCCGGCGGCGAAGGGGCGGCAGGGGCGGTGGCGGCAGGGCGGTGGCAGCAGCAGGGCATCCGTTGACTCATGCCGCTGCCTAAGCACTTCAACCGAACGGGCAAGCAGCTGGCAGCATCCTCCAGCAAGGGGATAGGACGCAGATGGCGCTGGGGCAGGATCCTGCAACCACAGCCACAGGCGGGCGGGGCAGCTGCAAGGCAACTCCCAGCAGCGTTCCTCCCGCCGCGGCGGCATCTCCCGCCTGCCGCTTCGAGCCTGTAACGACCAGAAAGTTGCGCACACACAGCGCCGCGCTCAGGTTGCTTAGGGCTTGCCTGCAAGCGGCGAGCAAGGAGGTCCACCCGCTCGGGCGCATTTCGGCTCAGTTGCACGAGAATACAGGCATCCGTGGGCAGCATGGTGAGCGAGGGCTGGCGGGCTCCTTCCCGGCCCAGCCTGGTTCCGGCGGTGCCGCCGCTCCCGCCACACCCTGCTGCTGCGCCCGAACCGGTCCTCCCGTTTCCTTGCAGGGCTGCTGCTGCTCCGAAGAGGAAGACCCACGCCTGGTGCAGTACCGACAGGCCAAGAGCTTTGCCACCAAAGTGCGGCGTGAGTGGCTGACAGCCGGCATAAGCACCACGGCCGTGCACAGGCGGCAGGGTGTGCCATGCCATGCACATGCACTCTCCGTCGCTGGCCACAGATAGGCATGCGTGCCCCCTGGCTGCAGTGGTGCTGGCTGTGGCGGCAGATGAAGAGAAGCGGGGCAGGACGGTGAAGGCAATCGAGCTGTACGGCACGCACCTACGCTGCATGGCGGTGCACTGCTTCAAGGTGAGTCGATGGCAGGGGTGCGGTGGTTTCACTGCCGCGTGCTAGTGCAGGCAGCCCCCACATCATGCTGGTTGCACTGCCGCCAGGGCGTCACGTGCTGCGTCTTGTCGCTTTCGGGGCACCGCTCCCCATGCGTACATTACCTTACACCCATCTGCCCCCTGCCCCTGCCCCTGCACGAAATGTGCGCCAGGAGTTTGACCGGAGCGACACTGATGAGCTGATCAACGTGGCGCAGGCGTGCCGGCGCATCGCCACGCACCGCGCCTCGCTGCAGCAGCGCGCCATCGCCAAGTGCGGGCAGCAGCGGGGCAGTGCGCGCTTTGGCAAACAGACCGCCTGCCCGCCACTGTGGCGCTTCACCCAACCGCCAATCGCCTTAGCTGTGGCACCTGGTGCCTGCGCATACCAGCCCTCGCTGCCATGCCTGCCCTGCAGGGCGCAGCAGTCGTGCTGCGGCGGCGGCTACATCCCAACCGACCCCGCGGCGCCCGCACTTCTGGAGCCCTGGGAGTGGGGCGAGTGGCTGCACATGTGCAAGACGGGGGGAGACATCGAGGTGGCGCTGAGTGAGTGCTGACTACTCCTGCATGCGAGTTTAGCTCGTTAGCCGCGCAGCGGTGTGGCAGCGTGCACACGGGGTAATTGGTGGCTTGGCAGCGTGGCTAGATTGATGGGGGTTGCCTGAGCATTTCATGCTCACTTCCAGCGCGTAAGCACTCAAGCCATGCATGCGGTGATTGTGTGTGTTGCTCCTAACTTGTGCGGTTGTCATTCCATGGTTATGCCTGCAGTGAAGATGGGGCTGATCAAGATGGAGAGCTCGGCCACCAAGGCGATGCGCCTGGCGGTGAGAGAGCCATTTTCCCACTGCGAATGTTTGCTGGGCTGGATGGGCTGCAAGCGTGCGCGCCCTCTGCGGATCCACCGCCGCTCAGCACTGCACCTCAGCCAAGCTTCATGTAGGTATGCGCGCCCGCGTCACACCCCCAGCCCATCCCACCTGCCCGCTGCTTTCCAGAGCGCCACACGGTCGAATGTGAGCGTCGCGCTCAGCCAAAATGTGTCCGGCCCCAGCATCAACGTATCGCCCACCATCGCGCCTCACATCTCTCCGCACATCGTCAGCAGCAACGCACAAACAGGGGAGGGAAATGTGACACCGGCTGTGGGCAGCGGCGGCGACTTGGGAGGCGGCGGCGGCTCCTATGCAACGGCGCCGGCGGCAGGGCCAGCTGCCCAGGGAGCTGCGGCGCCCCTGATGCCAGGAGCGCTTCCAGGAGGCTTCCTGCTGGTGCCTGGGCCGCAGGTGCGGAGGAAGTGGGGCAGAGGGTTGAGGTGTGACGTACAGCCCTGCATGTGCTGCACTGCTCGTCTAGCGCTTCCCTATGGCATTGCGACAGCATGTTACCGCCCCGCCGAACGCCGGCCAGCTCCTGCACTGCTGTGTCAAACCCAGTCATCTTACCTGAGTGAAGTGCATCCCATCTCCGCCTTTGCAGGGCGGCTACATGCTGGTGCCTGCCATGCCACCGGCCGCCGCCGGCAGCGGCCCCCTGCCAACCACGCTGGGGCCAGAGGGCGGCATGCCCAGCATGCCCAGCACGCGCGGCAGCAGCGGCGACTATGCTGCGCTGTCTCAGGCCCTGTTGGCGCAGCAGCAGCAGCAGCTGATGCAGCAGTACGGCAGCGCCAGCCAGCCGCTGTACTTCCAGCCGGGCGCCCCTGCCACGCTGCCGCCCTACGTCCTGCCCAGCATGCCCAGCATGGGCAGCACCGGCAGCACCGGCAGCGGGACGCTGCCCCCGGGCGCTCTGCCGCCCACCCTGCCCCCGCTGTACAGCCAGGCTGGTGCAGCTGAGGGGCCCGTTCCACTGCCTCCAGGGTACGTAACAGAGGCAGGCGCGCCCTCCACCCCGCAGCTGCCTCCAGATGGCTATGTGCCTCCTGAGCCAGCCCCCGCTGCGCCATATGTCGATGCTGTGGCAGCTGGCAAGATGGCGGCATGAGCGCCGGCAGGCGCCTATGCCGCTGGTGCCATTTACTTTGTTCGTTTCCTTTGGTCAAGACGGTCACCTGCTGGCTCACTGTGCTGGGGCTGTCGCTATCGTGCTCTTTTGGCCCGCCTTCCACTTGTGCCCCCACCTGTCCCGTTTCAGCATCTGCATTATTTTATGGGCTGCAACTATGTCCAGCGCATTTTGTGAATCACGTAGGGCGTGGCCTGCCTTGCAATCATGCAACAGCCCTGGGGCATCCTCTCCTCCAGGTCTAGTCAATTACTCTGTCCAACCTGTCTTCATCTCTGTTCCAGCAAGCTCTCAATGTCAAACGCCACTCAATGCAGCTGGGTGTCGCAGAAGCCGAGCAGCACAGCAACCTCGCACAGTGAGAATCAATGCAGGGCGCTCACTTGCCGCTCTTGCTGCTGCTGCCGCCGCTACCGTGCCCCTCTGCACTGCTGCTTCCGCCGCCGCCCTGCCCTTCCAAACTGCTGCTGCCGCCGCCCAGCACAAGCTCCGTCAAGTCCCCAGGCACTGGGGCGGTCAGGCCTCGAGGCTCCTGCAGGGTGTTGTGTTTGAGCCAGGAGGCAGGTGCGTTTTGGGCACGAGTGAATGCCCCATCAGCTTGATTTGCAAGGTGTACTGTTCACAACGATGCTGTCTCACCTCCAAGATATTGCTGTCCGCGTTGGCCATCTGCTTCTCGATCTGCGCAGCAAAGCGCATCAATGGAGAGCAGTCGCAAATGAAATGCCGCCACCGCCACCTCGCGGTAGCTGTGCCGGCGCTCTGCCGCTCCCACGGCTGCCCCTTGGACTGATCCGTTTCTACCGATATGGACCCCTGCCCTCCCCCCATGCCTCCGCTGGGTCGTTGGACAGCGTGTCGACCGAGTGCGGCCCCTCCCCTTCCTTTGGCAGGTAGCTGGGCATCCCCGGCCCTGGCAGTGCCCCTGCTGGCCTGTCCTGGCCGCTCATGGTGCCAAGAGTGGTCTGCAGGCGAAGCACCGCGGGGGCAGGCAATGTTCACCAAGGCGCTGCCCCATGCCGCCACTGCGCTGCCACTATTGAGCACCGACTTCCACCCCGTTTGATGGCGAAAACCGTTGGGGCTCAGCTTTACAACACATGCCAGTCGTCTCTAGCCAGGTCAGGAACAAGTCAGTCAGCGCCAGTCAAATCGATTGCACCCACCGCTGCCACCCGCTTGCGGCTGCGGCCGCCGGCGCCGGCGCCCCGCATGGGCTGCTTGGGGGCTCGCTGGCTTGGCGTGGCTACCGCAGGTGCTGCCCCAGCTGGAGCTGTCTGCGGTTCCTCTTTCACAGCAGTTGCCAGTGGCTCTTCCTTGACAGCTGCTGCCTGTGGCTCTTCCTTGACAGCTGCCAGAGGTGCCGCCTGGGCGCCGCCTGTTGCCGCTGCTTGCGCTGCTGCCCCTGCCGCAGGCGCAGGCGCCACTGCCGCCCGGCCGCCCCTGCTGCCTGTTGTGGCGCCTGCGGCTGGTGGAGCCGCTGCACCAGCCCCTGCTGCGCGCCGCGGCGGCCCTGCTACGGCGGGAGCAGCGACAGCTGCCTGCCGGGCAGCAGCGGTGGGGCCTTGAGGAACGGGGTGTGCCGTGGCCCCAACGACGTGTGCCACAACCAGCAGAGCGCTTGCAAGCGGCCAGTCGTGCTTGGCGGTCCTGCAGGCAGGGCAGCAGTGCAGTGCATTGGACACAGATGTGCTGCTTGCGACGATAAGGTGGCTGCCCGCTGTCGCTGTGTTGGCGAGAGATGGACAGGTCAGGAGCAGCGCTTGCTGCGACATTATTGCAGTAGTGTTGCTTTCCCGCTTACTGCAGGCGCTGCAGCACAAGGGCCAGGCATGGCTGGCCATTGTGATGACTGAAACAGGCAATAGCTGAAACATGCAGCACAGCCCACAATTTACAAACTTAGTCAAACCATCCAAGACGCACCGCATGCGACCCTGCGCCTGGGGGAACACGGCCAGGGCGGTGTGCATCGTGGCCAGCGTCTTCTTGTTCTTGCCCAGCTTGAGGCAGCGGGAGCGAGCGTTGCTGTTGACGTGGCCGCTGTGGGTCAGCGGCAGGCCCCTCAGCAGCTGGCTGGCCTGCTCAAAGTTGGCTTGCACCCTCGCCTTGACACCCGGGTCGCCGCTGTAATCCGCACCCTGCCGGCTGTCCAGCAGGTAGGCATACGTCTTGCAGCCAGGCGGCAGGGTAGCCAGCGCAGCGTGCAGCAGCTCACGCGCCGCTGGCACGTCCAGCTGTCTGCGGGTGACGGAGAGGAAGAGGGACGAGAGAAGACTGTGTCTTGCAGTGGTAAGAGACTGCAAGTTTACCGCCACAAGCAAAGGGCGCGTTGCATTCTTCAGTCTTGCAAACCCGGAGACTGCACAGCGGTGTTGCGGTTGGATCCACGCATTGCCTGCCGGCGGCCCAACTTGCCTGCCGGCGCCACCAGGCTGTGCGTCAGTCGGCAGCTTGACTAGCAGCCGAATCTCCATGGCTGCCGGGTCCAGCGACTGAAAGCGGCCGCCAGGGTTGGTCCAGCACACGAGCGCGGCGCTGGCGTCGCTGCCTGGACAGATCGCCAGCACTGCCATCGCCGCCCCTGGCATTTTAACCTCCTTCAGGGGCACGCCCTCGCCTGGACGGGGCTTGCCCATCTCAATGAGCGCCATGGCTGCATGGGGGGAAGCTGACAGAGCGGCGGCAGCGAGGGCGGTGAGCGGCGGTGGTGGGCTCGCGAGCTGCACCGGCGCTGCAGGCAGCACCGGCGGCTGGCGGTGCTCGTACCAAGACAAGCTGGCCCACCGAGCGCGCCGGTGACCGCCCTGGGCGCACCTTTGGAGTTTGGGGTGCGCGAAGAGGGCTGTTCTCGAGGCGCGGGCTGCCCAGTAATAGCGCTCGAAGCCTCAATTGGCGTTTGGGCTACCCAGTTCGCCGCCCCAATGCTGCTCCTGCTGGTTCGCTGCTGAGCTGGCGCGCCGCCGCCGCCGCCTTTCTTCGGTCTCTAGCGTCCGCGCTGAATGCACATGCAGGGTATGCTGCCGGGAAGCCATGATGCCAGTCACGATTTGTACAGCGCAATAGGGGCAGAAGCTCATATGCCCGCCAATGGGCATCACGGCCGCAGGATGGCCGACATGGGTGGACACTTTCAGTGGGCGCTGGGTGAATGGCCAGCTCGGCAACGACAGCAGGGACAAAACACCCATGATTGTGTTCAGGCACTAGCTTGGGATGGTGACCTGATGTCACGCAATACGCGAATGGTTGCTTGGCGCCTTCCTCACCCGGCGCCATCGCTGCCGCCGCTCGTGCTGCCGCGCCCATGCATGGCTAGTGCCGTTGCAATCTGCCGGGCACTTTTGCATCCACGATGGCCGCCATGCCCGCCCCCGCCCGCCGTGGCGCTTCAGGCGCTCGACTTCGTGCGGAACCCGCCCCGTCCGCAGCCCAGCGTGGCGAGCCTGCTCGCCTACTGCCAGCTATGTGTCCGTGAGGTTCAGGTGCGTGATGCCCCGATGCTGTGTGAGCACTGCCGCCTCGCCGCCGCTGCCGCCGCCTCGCCGCCGGCACCACTGGCACCAACCCATCTCACTGCAGTCCAACCCTCTGCGCATTCCGCCGGTGTCCTACAACTCCTGTCGCAGAGAGACCCGGTCTCCATGGCCTCGCTCATGCTGTCCCACGGCTCCCTGATGTGGCTGAGCGATGCCGCGAGCCCAGACAACACGGTCAGAAGGCCAAGCCTGTTTGCAAGCGGGAGGGCCTGTGCATGCTGCAAATGCATGCTGTTGTGGCAGGGAGCACCGCCTGCAGCAGCAGATGCATGTATACAGCACGGTGCCCCCCACCAGCTGCGTACAGAGATGCACACTGTTCCCACCGCCCCCCTGCACTCCGCAGGAGCTCAAGAGCTGGCTGGTGGCGGAGCCCGTTGTTGTTCGAGTGCTGGAGCAGAGCTTGGGCCACCCCACAATGGTGGAGCTGCGCCTCATGGCGCTGGATGTGGCAGAGTTCCTGTCTCGCGCCAAGTGCGACCGGCCGCCGCTGCAGCGCCTGATCCCCACCGCGGCGCGTTGGGCAGCCAACCCGGCCAAGCCCGCCCGTGCTGTGGGGCCCATCATGACTCAACTCCTGCGGCCGGGGCAGAGTATGGAGCAAGCGATACAGACCACCGCGCTGAGCCTGCTCACCAACCTGCTGGACAGGTGGGCGGCTGGAAGGGCTGCCACACTGGGTGTGGGATGTCCAATGCTGCCTGGAGCTTGTTGAGTGGCCGCCTGCTGCCGCTGAATAGGATTGCCACTTTGTGCCAGCTGCACGGCTCTGAATGCAAGTGGGCTTGCTTCAGCGTCCTCACCCTACAGCCCCTGCTGCCGCCGCTCATTCCTTCGGCGCTCACTCCTTCCCGCTCCTGCCCGCCCATGCCGCAGCAACCCCCACCGCGACACCGCGCTGCGGGAGGCCCCCGCCCTGCTGCGCAAGTGCACCGCTCTGCTGGAGGCCGGCCCAGGCAGCGGGTACGCGCCTCGTGAGCTGTACGAAAACGCCTTCACAGTGATGACCAGCTACATCCAGCACCCGCAGCACGGCAAGGCCATGGCGGAAGCACTGGTGGACCATGCGTGCACGCTGGTGATGCGGGACGTGGGGCCACCCAGCAGCTACAGCACGGGCCTGAAGCACGGCTCCAGCCAGAGCGTGTACAGGTGGGTGGATGGTTTAGCTAGTATGCATTTCCCCCGTTTTCACAACTGGAACAGCCCTGCTCTCGAGCCCCCGGCGCAAACGGCGGGACGGGGGGTCGAGAGCAGCAGTGTGTGGTGGGCGGTCACTAGGGTGCGTTCTACTGTAGACTAGCAGCCGAATGCCAGCACCATGACAGTGGGGGCGGGCGGAGCCGTTTTTGGCAACCATGCAGGGCTGTGCTGCTGTCCAGCAGGTACTGAACTATCAGGAGTGCCGCTGCTGTGCAGCTTGTGGCGCCAGCCCAGCGCGCCTGCCCAAAGCGATGCAGGTGTGCTCAATGCCATGCATTCCACGTGCATCACCTGCAGGGCGCTCAAGTGCCTCATGAACATCGCTGCCCCGGCCCTCCACGCCACCAAGGAGACCCTGGGCAAGCTGGTGGCCGCAGGTGAGGCTGGGCATGACGTTCGGGAGGGTGCTGGGAGTGCTTGCTAACTTGCGTTTGATTGGGCTAGGCTGCATGGAGTTGGAAGGCGTTCTTAGCGCCACATGCACATGTTGCGGTGCTGATCAGCCGCCCTGCTGCTCAATATCAGCCTTGCTTCCTACATCCTGCATGGGGCACATTCTCACCTGTTTCAACCTTCTGTGTTTCCCTCGTGGCGTGAAGGCGTGCCGCACTGTGTCCGATCGTCAGCACCAGCAGAGGCGGCAGCACGGCAGCACTTGGCAGCATTGGACGTGACCTCTCCCAACTTCAATGTTGAGGATGCGGTGTTTGCTGTCAGCACCTGCCAGAACTTGCTGAGCGTGGCGCCCAAGACCTTTGCAGTAGGTGAGAACGTGCTACCCTAACGGGCACAGTTAGGGTGGCCGGTTATCTGCGCTGCGCTGGGCTGTGCTGCCCTGCTGTGCTGCGTGCTGCCCGCTGCTGTGGCGTGCAGTTTGAGCTGCAGCTGGGCGGCTGCCGCCAAAGATGCAGATCCTCAAACCTTGTTGTGCCGCCCTTCCACACAAAACCTGCCAGTCTGTTCGCCCACACCCGCCTGCCTCTCTGTGCCCCCGCCTCCCTACCGCAGCCGTGGTGACGGCCGGCGTGCCACAGGCCATGCTGGCCGCCTGCGACCGCATTGTGGACGCTCCCGCGCTGCAGGAGTTCAAACGCAACGAATGTCCGACAATGCGGCCGCCATGAGCGACGTGGCAGAGGTGAGGGGAGGGTTGGCGTGAGCATTTGGTGTGAGATGGGGGGTTGGGTTGTTGCACCTGGGGGAAGCTTGCTTGTGTTTGAGAGATTTGGTCGGGTGTGTTTTGTTGGGTGCTGTGCATGTTCATGGGTCAGGTTGAGTACCTTCTGACCTGTTAATGCTCTGATTGTTGTGTGGCCCAGCAGCCCATCTGGCCAGCAAAGCCGCCAGCAATTCAATGAATGTCAGCGGGCCCATCTTGGGCCCCTGCACTGCCACGTTACCACTCCATCTGACCCCTCTCCTTCCCACCCCTCCTGCAGAACTGCATGCGCTTCCTGTCCAACGCTTTCCTGTATGGCGTGCTGGAGATGGTGCCGCAAAATGATGAAAACATCAGCACGTGTGTGGCATGGGAAGGAACGAATGCAAGGCCAAGGGAATGCTGGAATGCATGTTGAGTAGAGCGGACAGGTGTACTGAAAGGCTGTGCGATACATGCCAGAGCGGACTGCATCGCTGTGGGGCTTGTCGGCGTAGTATGCTTGCATTCTGGCGGGCGTTCCATCTGTGGCCCCACTGGCACTTGGCAAGGTATTGCCTGCCCATCGCACTAGAGCTCATGCAACGCGATGTGCAGGTGCACTCGAGTTGATGCGATCACAGCTGCTCCCCCCGCATGGGCGGCTGCTTCAAGCGCTGGCTGTGCATGCCGGAACCCGACTGTCCCTTCCGACCTCCCGCCCGCCCTCCCCTCGATCCCGCAGCACCCTCTGGTGGCTGGGCTGCGTCGCAGCATGGTGCCTTGCCTGCGCAAGTACCTGCTGCACCCTCGCAAGACCGTGCGTGTGCTGGCCGCCACCCACTGCATGGGGCTGGGCTGCCTCAGCAAGGACATGGTCGACCAGGTGGCCACATGTGAACCCACATCCATCCAGGTGGGAAGCGACTCGCTGCCCTGACTGGTGTGGTGGGGTGGTTGTTCGCAGGGCGTGTCAGGGTTGGGTGGAGGTGGTTAGATGGTTCTGCAGAGGGCTTGGTCAGCCAGCTGGCCGGCTCTGGGACCACCACAGCCATCCGGGTGGTGGTGTGGTGGCCAGCCACAAGCTGCACAAATTGGTGTGGTCTGGTTGTTTGCGGGTTTCAAGGTTGACTGGTGTGGCGCTGGTTTTGGAGGGCCTGGCCAGCCAGCTGGCGGCCTCTGCCCATGTTTCCAGCAACTGCTCAGCAAGGCACCCCTCCACCCCTCCCACCCGACCCCTCCTCCTCCCCTCCTCGCCCGCAGACCCGCATGCTCGCCCGGATAATGGACCCTGAGCAGGGCCGGATGCTGCAGGGGCTGGGCCTGCGCGACATGCCCCAGATGCCATCATGGACATTGGAGTGATGCCTGTCTGGCCAGCACAGCGCAGCCGGCCGGAGGCATGCAGGGCCTGGACTGGTGGGATGAGCTCAAGATGTGCGACTGCTGCGGCCGGTGAGCGCTAGGGGTGTGCACGTTTGGGCAGAGGCGGCGCTGGCTGTGACGCCCAGCTGGCCGCAGGGGGTTGCCGGCGAGGCCCGCCTGCCTGGTTGCCAAGCTGCTCAGCAGTGCATTTTACTTCTTGCACAGGCAGCTTGCAGTGTGTGGCAAGCAAAAGTAGCTCGCTGCTGTGGCACCACAGCTTGCGCCGCAAGTTGCTACTCACTGCTTCATGTATCCGTTGTTGCATCCACCCCATAAGCAGGCACAACCACTTCCGTTCAGAGCTGGGGCAGGAGCCTGTCAAGCTGCGGCGGTGCGGCGGCTGCCGTGAGCGGCGCTACTGCTCTCCAGAGTGAGTGAGCCTGGGGCGAGGCCAGGCGGCTGGACCTGCTGAGGCGGCGCTGTGTGTGGCCGCAGAATGCAGCAGGTGCATGCTGTGAGGCAGTACGTTGAGTGCCATGCATTCACCCGCCGTGCTGCGGTGCACTTGCAGCCGTTTACGCAGCTGGCGGTTCTCACGATGTTGTTCTCACGATGCTGTGCCGCCTGATGTTCCGCAGGTGCGCCAAGATGCACTGGAGGTGCCACAAGAATGTGTGCAAGCAGCTGCAGCAGCGCCCGGAGCGGTCCCAGCAGGCGCAGCAGGCCCAGCAGACGCAGCAGGCGCAGCAGGAGGCAGTGGCGGCGCAGCAGATGCAGCAGCAGGCCCAGCAGGCGCAGCAGGCGCAGCAGGAGGCAGCGGCGGCGCAGCAGCAGCAGGAGGCAGCAACAGAGGGGCAGGCGCCCTCGCAGGCCGCCGCCCCCGACTTTGCAGCCTGGGGCGTGAGGCAGCTGAAGGCGCACCTGGCTGCCCGGGGCGTGGACTTTAGCGGGTGCATCGAGAAGGCGCAGCTGGTGGAGCTGTGCAGGCAGCACGGCTGAGCAGAAGCGGCGGCGGCAGCCACACCGCCGTTGGCTGCCGGATTGCGGCGCAGCGGCTGAGCTTTTCGGTCGCTTGCAGGGGTTGCTTCGTGATTCGTGATGTAATGAAAGACTACGGCAGCTCGATGGGACATGTGTGTTGGGATCGCCTGCGGTTCTCTCCCTCTGCAAATGCTCGTGTTCGCAGCAGGCCCGCCGCGCGTCGCCGGCGCCACAGCTTGCGGACCCATCGGGGCGATGCTGCTATTCATTCCGCCTTTATTTTCAAGCGCGCATCTGTCTAGCCCACAGACAGCGCCTTGGCAGCCCCTTTCGACGAACGCGGCTCAAAGCCCTATGCAGGCAGCCTGCGCCCGGCCCTCGGCCTGCCGGGCATTGCAGCCACGCCACCCTGCTCGGCCAGTGAAGCGGTATCGAGCGGCGCGCCTCGCCCGCCCGGTGGCCGCGGCGCCGCCGCCCGGCGGCGACAGCAGCCGCGGTGAGGGCGGCGAGGAGAAGAAGATAGCAGACGCTAGCAAGCAGAGCAGCACGCCGGCACTAGTAAGTGTGCCAGTGGATGCATTTAAGCAGTAGAAGCTGGCTCTGGGCCACGCGGCCCGCGCCCTGCATTGGCAGCAAGCACCGCACCGCTGGTGCCTTTCCATCACCCTGCCGTCCAGCCCTGTCCAACCCTGCTTGCCCCTCCTCGCCACCTCACTCCCCACTGCCTGCCTGCTATGTTTGCTCCTCCACTGCGTGCAGCTGCCGTGGTGGCTGCAGTGGGTGCAGTGGCCGCAGCAGCTGGCTTCCTCTCTGCAGCAGAATCGACTCGAGGTGCAGCTGCGGCACCAGGTTCACAGAGCGACGATTGATCAGCTGATGAAGAACAGCCAGGAGTTGAGGCGGAGAGCAGAGCTTGAAACCCAAGAAAGGAAGCAGCAGAGGGCAAAGCAGCGGCCAGGGAAGACGAAAGGTCAGCAGCTGGAGGCAGCTGCCAAAGCAAAGGCACCGCCTGCCCCACCACCGGTGGGCCCCTGGCCAGCGCCCTCCCCCACGCCTGTGCCGGGCGCCAGCCTTGCACGGACGGCAGCTGCAGAGGCATCAGCGGCAGCGGCAATGGCATGGGCCTGCACTGCTGCTGGCCACGAAGCGGCCGCTCACGCAGCAGTGCAACGCGCCGAAACCCAGCCTGCCGTGCACGGTGCTTCAGCGGCAACGGAATGGGCACGTGCCGCCGCTGCCTGGCGTGCTGCATATGATGCTCTGGAGGCGGCTGCGCAAGCAGACCCAGCTGCAGAGGCAGTGCAGCAGTCGGGCGCTGCTGTAGCGGCAGCACGCAGCTTCCGGAGCCAGCTGCGCGGCGTGCAGGACGGTCAGCCCTGAGCTCTGTCTCAAAGCCAACAACTTGCCTACTCTCCCTGGCACTGCGCTGCTTGATCAGACCAGCTCCATGCATTTTGCGTGCGCCTGCGCCGCATCTTTGAAAGCCAAAGCCGGCCCTCTCCCCCTCTTCTCTGCACGTGCTACCCAATCAGTCGACCTCTCCCTCTCCCTCCACCTTTGTTCCCTGCACGGGGCTCCCATGCACAGCCAGCAGCTCTGTCATCGATGTCAGTTGACTGCTAGAATTGCACTCTATTGATGATTAAAAAGGCATCGCAGAATGTCTGCTACTGCAGCCGACTCTGCAGCAGGAGGATTGCAAACGGCAGCCCGCTAGGCCAGCATAGCTCGACCTGCCCCAGTGGCCAGTCCACACAGCGGCGGCGCTACTGGCTGGGCAGAGTGCCACCGGCTGGGCAGGCCCGCCGCCGCTGCCCCTGCTCTACTGCTGTTGCTGCTGCACCCGCCGCCACTGCCTGCCTCAGCAATGCTGGGCTGGTCGGTCGAGCCGCTGGCCTGCGCCCGCAGGGCTGGCGGCAGGGCTGGCGGCCTGGGTGCCATGCCGGCATGCAGCGACTCAAGCGCCCAGCCGGCTCAGGCTGGTTCCCGCCATGTGCCAGGCCGAGAGGATGGCAAGGCAGGCAGACGATCCATGGCGGCCACGCCTGCAGCAAGAAGGTCAGGGGACACACACGTGATCCAGTCTGGGAAGCGAGCGGCATGCAGGCAGGGCCAGGCATGACCCGGGTGGGAGGCAAGCAGCGCAGCAGGCAGTCAATCAATGGCGGCCACGCCTGCAGGCAAAAGGCCAGGAGAAACACATGGTGCAGGCTGGCCAGGCATGACCCGGCTGGGAGGCAAGCAGCGCAGCAGGCAGTGCAGCTGGAGCAGTGCACTGCGCAGTCAGCCCCCAACAGCCTGCCGCGCACCGCAGCTATCGTCGTCAGCACGCCGCAGAGCAATGTGAGCGCCTCCTGCGCCAACCGCAGCCGCTGCTGCCAGGTCGCCTGCTAGGTCAGCAGGTTGGTGCCGCCGCCGCTTGCTCAGCATGCACAGCAGCAGCAGCAGCGCCGACCCCTCTCCGGGCTGCCAGAGCGCAGCCACCGCCCGCTGCACCAGCCGGCAAGCTGCCTTGTAGCTGTGGGCGGCGCAGGCGTCACCCAACAGCAGTGACCCCCAGCATGCCATGCTGCCGCTGTTTTCCCGCAGCTGAGCCGCCAGCAGCACAACGGCCCGTGCCGCGGCAGTGCTGGTGCAAGTGCTGCCGGCAGGCACCCGCGCTGCCGCTGCAGTGGCTGCCGCGCTGCTATGCGCAGCTGCTGCTGGGCTTTTTCCAGTGCAGCTGCCGCTCGCCAAGCCGGCAGCCCCACGCGCAAATCACAGGGGCAGAGCTGCCACAAAACGGCTCTCGCGCCGCTAGGGCTCCGTGTCAACTGCCGTCCGGAGGCCCCGCTCCAGGTAAAGGTACTGCAGAGGCCAGGGAGGCGGTAAAAGGCCCAGCGTGGGCCTGACGTCGCAGAGGGGCAGGTCGGGGTGAACAGAAGGGGACCCCGGTGCAGCAGCTTGCAACCCAGCAGCGGGTGACACTGGACTGAGCTGCCTTCCCACGCTGATGCCGCTGGGAGCCGCCCATCACGCCTGCTGCACTGGCACCGCCCCGCCCCTGCAACCTGCCAGCCTCTGTTCCTGCAACCTGCCAGCCCGCGAGCAAGCTCACCTCCTCCAGCCTGTTTTGGCAGGCAGCGCAGCGGTCGATGCTGGGAGGGAAGTCCTCGGGCAGCCCCTCGGGCAGGAAGGGCTGCAGCTCCAGATAAGGCAGAGTCAGAGGCGGGTAGGGATGCCCCTGCTCCAGGGCCTGCAGCCGCAGAGTGCAGACCTGCTCCCACTCCTCGTGCCAAGCAGCCATGGCTTGCAGCGAGGCTGCTTCGCGCCGGTGCACCCGTGGGCAGTCGGGGCAGCAGCCGAGGTCCGACCGCTGCAGCAGCTGCTGTGCATTGCGCCGCAGCAGCTTCTTCTTGGCCTGCAGGTTGCAACGGCAGTGCAATGGGTGAGAGGGGATCGCTGGCAAAGCATCGTCGCGGGCGTCAAGAGGCGGCAGAGCAGTCGGTAGCGGTCGCAGGTGGCGTTTGGGGTCAGGGCAGCGCCGCGCACTCTTGCTCGCACCTGCAGGGTCTCTACGCACAGCCGCAGCACCCGCTTCTTGAGCTGCAGGAGCCGAGTCCCGCTGCTCTGGCGGCTTGGCCAGCTCGTCGTTCTTGGCCTTCACCGCTCGGAACAGCGCCTCTCGATGCTCTGGCGTGCCGGGTACTGGCTCCCAGCCCAGCCAGTCTGCCAGGCCCTGCCAAAACCCCGGCATCGCGCCTGCGGCTGCCGGAGCGATCCAGCAGTGTTTGAAGAAAATGGTGGCGCCGCGAGGGCGGCCCGGGGAGGCCCCATGCTGTCACGGTGTCGCTGACCGGGCGCCACTGCGGCGGTGCAGCTGGTGCACCGCCGCGTGGGCGTGGGCGTCTCTCCCCCAGGTGCTGGCCTGCTCGTGCTGGTGTGCTGCTGACTGTTGCCACTGGGTGGCATATGAGCATGATTGATGCTGAGGATGCTGCCCTGCCAAAGTGGGTTCAGTGGCACCGGCGGCCGCTGGGCGGCGAGCGGTTGAGCCGCGGCGGTTGAACCCCGCCGTGCTGGCGGAATCTGCACACTGCACACCCATGCATGCACCGCCGCCTATTTAACAGTGACTAGGCCAGACCCAGGCACTAGTTGCCATTGCGACTGAAGCAGGTGACATGGCAGCGGCATGTCACGATACAGCTGGGCCCCTGAGCAGCCGGGTTCCTGGCCCACCCCCTGCACAGCCAGACACCCCTGCCTTATGGCCGCACACCATACACCACCACGCGTATGATGCATGATATGAATCTGCATGATTTGAATGTCTGCATGATACACGCCCCGCTTCCCCTGCAGGTCCGCGCAGCGTGTACCTTGCGCGTGTTTTCTGCAACGTCACACTGCCCCGCGTTTCTACGCGTGTGCGTGTGATGGGGGTATATAAGCGGTTTCCCCACTGCAACTTCATTGATTCCCTCCATTTCTTGCTTGCGTGCCCGGCCCTGTCTGTGTAACGATCACCACAGGCCCTCACACTCAGCACCAGGGGTGAATCCCTGCCGCCGGCCGCCAGGCGCCGCCGCAGGTCAGTTTGCCATTCCTTGGCAACTCAATCGAACTCAAGCCCGTCTCAGGTGCGACGCAGCGCGTTAGTGCACGACCCTGCTTGCCCTGAGTGCGCTGGGAACCGACTGTAAGCCCGGCCCCGCGTTGTCATGACAGGCAGGCGCAGCGCCCTCCCGTCAGACGCCGCTGCATCTGAGCGTCGGCGCGCAGTGAGAGAAGATGTGCCACCAAGAGCAACCTTTCCACACACTGCCACCGACTGCCAAGACTCTGTTTTCTGGACGATGGATCAGCGGTTTGTGGGCAACCCCCCTGGTGGGGAGCAGGACGGCCCAGGTGCGTTGGCTGAAGCCCTGGCATGGTGGGCCAAGGACGTCCCAGGAGCCTTGGGCTGGTTTGGTGGTGGTGGTGGCTCGCTCCTTGCACCAGTCGGACTGGGCTTCCAGCACGTTGTTGCCGCCTGCTGCCCAGCCCAGCCCTTGCTCGCCTCATCATGTGGACTGGCCAACGGCTGCAGCGCTGCTGTCTCCCTTGCCGGCGGCGGCGGGGCCCCCGCCGCTGCAGCCGCCTGCAGTCTGACCAGGCCCTCTCCGCTCCGTGCTTCCCTGCAGGCACCACATTCCTGGCCACATACTGGCCCGCGGTTGTGTGCCTTGGGGCACTTGTGGGGCTCTTTGCCGTTTACAGGGCGCCGCCCCTCGTCCAGGGCGTGTGCGTCGCAGCGGGCGCCGTGGTTGCACTGCTGGCCGCCTGGCTGCTGCAGCAGGCCTCTGGCCGGCCGGTCCTCCAGGCCCTGTCCGCCTGCATCATGCTCTTTTCCGCTGTGGCGGCCAGCTTTGGATGCCGGTGCTCTCCCTGCACGGCCATTGCGGCTGCCGTGCCGCTGGCCTGCGCAGGCAAGCGACTGACCGAGGGCTGCTTGTGTCATGTGGTGCTGTCCCAAGGCAGCTGTGTGGCGGGCGACCAAGGGCATGCACCTGCAGGCTCACCAATTTGCCCATTACTGTGGTGCGCTGCAGGTGGGGCCTGCTTGACCCCGTGCGGCGCAGCACGGCTGAGCCAGGCGGCCTTCTTGGCCACTGTGTTCTATGCCTCGGCCATCGCATTCGAGCGCTTGGCAGGAAGTGCACCAGCGTGGGGATCGGGCGTGCCGACCTTCACCAGCCACATTGCCACCCTGGCTGTTGCGCTGGCCTGGGTGGCAATCCCCAGCCGGCCCTTTGCCATTTTGGCGGAGGAGCTGCTGCCCGAGGCCCTGTACAATACTGTGGGCCCTTCCGGCGTGCTGTCGGGTGAGTGTGTGGCAGGCCGCAAGCCTCCGTAAAAGTGGGGATGCGTGCCAGCTGGCGCAGCGCCTTGTATGGGCAGTGTATGGGATTGCAATTGCGTGGCCCCGGGCCTCTGCTGACGTCTCACAGTTGGCGGCAGTTTCCGCACCTGCCCTGCAGACACGCTGCTGCCGGAGGGCTGGAGCTGGAAGCCCGTCGCACGCGTGGGCGCTGCAGGTGCGCCGCCAAACAGCAGAGGCATTGCCAATGCGGCAGCGCTGATGGCGGTGTGTGGGCCTTTCTATGCGTACTTGCACATTCTTGCTCTTGACGACCCCGCTGTTGCTGTCCGCTTGCCCCCATTCAGTGCTGCTCGCCCTGCTGGGCCTGCTTGGCTGCCACGTCGACGCTATCTCGGCAGCCGCCAAGGCGGCGCTCCCCGCGTGGCTGGGGGGAGGCGCCCCGCCCGCCAGCCCTGGGTCAGCCACCGCGTAATGCCGGCAGCGGCGCGCCGTCAGGCAGCACACACGTGTTTGCTGTCCTTTGCTTGCATGTGCTAGTATCCCATCATGCGCCTTTTCACATGGCCAAGCAAGGCAGGCCCAGTAGTGTGAGACCCTCACTGACAGGCAGGGGCCAAAGGCAGGGGCCAAAGGCAGGGTGTTGCGGCTTGTCGGTGGCAGCGACGGATGGAGCAGCAGCCTGAGCATGGCTTGGGAGCCGTGCAAGGCGGCAAGGCTGACACCGAGCTGCTCTTCCGCTGCCAGCCTGATGCAAATAGTATTCATGTGCTGCTCAGATCACCTAGCCGCCGCTGTCGGCAGCAGGACGCGCTGCTGGCGGCCCCAGCTGCAGCTCATTCGGCCTGTCTGGATTGATTGCAGCTACAATACAATGCATTACAATTACATGCCGCAGTCACATACTTGGGGACGCCGGCTGCTGCTAACATGCAAGCGTGGGCTGCTGCCTCTGCCTCAGAGCGTAAGCAGCAGCGTCTGCAGCACCTCCTGAACATGTGCAGCCGCCGCCGCGTCACCGCTCTTGATCACCACGGCTGCTGCCGGCGGCGCCTTGCTGACGGTGACCTGCGCAGGAAGAAGGGGGCGGTGCGGCAGGGAAATGGTATGAGCAGAGGGCGACAGGGGAAATCCAGCTGCACAGCAGCGCTTTGGAGCAATCATGCAGGGTGCTTACTGGACACGAGCTGCCGGCGCAGGTGCTGCCCTGGGCAAGCACATCCAGTTTGCACAGCCCTTCAAAGGCCGAGCTGCCACTGACTGCGGCAGTACATGCACCCCCTACCAGCAGACTGGCCGCCCCACGGCAATCCCAATCCCCCGAATGCACAGCCCCCGCTCACCTGCACCAGCACATGCGACCCGCTGCCTGCTGCCTGGGCATGGAACAGGAATCGATAGGGAGCAGCGGAGCCCTCGCGCGGCGTTGCAAAGTTGGCCACGTTGGCCTGCCCGATGTGGCCCGTGAAGTCCTGTTGCGCAGCAAGAACGAGGGGGGATTCAGGGAGGTGCTCGCATAGCAGGCAATTGCAGCCGGAGATGGCAACACCAGCTCTGCGAGCAGCTGTGCAAAGCAGCAGCCCAACGCGCAACCTGCCGTGTTTTGCCAGGAACGACTAGCCACGCCTCCCATGCCTGCAACAAATCCAAGCGCCCATGTGCCCCTCACCCGGTAGCCATTTGCGTCCACGCCGGCTGCGGCCGTGGGGGACAGCTCAGCCTGGAAAGACAGCGCCCCGGGTGTCCAAGCAGCCCAGCTCTGCTGGAACTCCTGCGGGCTGATCTGCTGATGCGCCACCAGGCTGACAGCGGGCGCAGCAGGCGCGCCGGGCGCAGCAGGCGCGCCGCCGCCCAGGCCGCCCAACAAGTCGTCCAGGCCTCCCAGCCCTCCAGCTGCTGCCGGCGGCGGCGCTGCTGCGGGGCCTGCTGCTGCGGCGGCAGGGGCGGGGCTGCTGCCCCCCAGGCCTCCCATCAAGTCTCCCAGCAAGTCTGCCGGGGAGGGTGCCGCTGCCGCTGCCGCTGGTGGCACTTGCGTCGGCGCTGCTGGTGCGCCGCCGCCAAGCGACATGAGATCTGCCAGACCTCCAAAACCGTTGCCGCCTGCTGCTGCTCCCGAGCCGCCCGCTGCGGCTGCTGAGCTGGGAGTGTCAGCGGCAGCCGGGCCGCCGCCGTCTGCCAGGTCAAGCAGGGAGGCCTGTGCAGCGTTGAGCGCTGACTCTGCTTCCTCTCCTTTATCCGAGGAGGGCACACCCATGTCAATGCTGTCCTGCTCAAACCGCTCTGTACAGGGGCAGGAGGAGGGGCGGAGAGGCGCATCGGATGGAGGCCAGGCAGGCAGCTGGGTTGCTGGTGCTGCGCTGAATCAAAAAACCGCACTCGCAATCGCAAGTTAGGACATCCCATTCGGTGGTGCACGGCGCACAGCAGCAGCGCCCTGGGGCCCCTCTCACTGCACACCTGCGCCCTGCTCAGCATCGATGAAGGTTGTGGCCGGTGCACGGTAGACCACCGACAGCGTGTTCAGCTCGTCGAAAATGCGGTCCTGTACCCCAAAAAGATGGAGTTGAGCACCGGTTGTGGCCGCAAGTTTGCACACAGCGGGCGGCGTGTGACAAGCCATGGCATAAGCAAGCAGAGAGTGCAACGCGCACATATGACTGGCTTTCTCTGCCTGCCCATCCACGCTGTCAACTGCTTCTTCCCAACCGCTGCGCCAAGCAAAGCAACCCTAAGCTTGGGCGAACACGGCCCTGGCCATGGCTCTGTCCCCCACACCTGCGTCTCAGCAGACTGGGCATCCGCAAACGAGGTGCCGGCGGGGCGAGTCACATCCACCACGGATTGAGCGGCACCCACGCCCTGCTGCAGCAGCCTGCGTGGCAAAGAGCGCAAGAGGTGGTGGGCTGGAGGTTAGCAGCGGGTTCTGAGTCACGCGGTGGTCTGTTCAGAGGTCATGCGGTGCTTGCCACTTTGATGCCGGTCAACCAGCTGACACCGCCAGCATGGCGTGGCACTTGCAACAGCCTCCAACCCAAGGCTTGCCTGTAGTAGAGCAGCGCCCGGTCGTGCACTTCCTGAGCCTGGTCCGCCACACCAGCT
>VFQO010000396.1_pt1 | contig 48070 bp, 52 predicted proteins | sample 3512331 | NCBI WGS metagenome assembly VFQO01 (sample SAMN10412371, study PRJNA504923) | tailings metagenome | isolation source: Replicate 3 from Balatoc abandoned mine | place: Philippines: Itogon, Benguet | collected 2017-08-28 | reverse complement strand
GCGACCTACTCACCGGCAACCCCTGGATCCCCAACCACGCCACCTGAATAGTTACCGCAAAACAGCGTCACAGTGCGCAGGTGCTACTAGTGGGCCTCAGACCGTGCGGCGCCTGCCGAGACGCCGTGTGCTGAGGTGCTTTGTCAGGCAGATACGCGGAATGTCAGTTCTGGCGAAGCGCTTCGCGACGCGCGCGGTACTCGTCCTCCGCGATGTCGCCCCGGGCGAAACGGTCATCCAGCAGGTTCTGGGCCGCGCCATGAGCAGCGATCAGCGCCTCACTCGATCGGCGCCGTTCCACGCGCACAAGAAAAATGACGAGATAGACGAGTACCACGAGCACCACCACGAGCACGACGACCGAAAGAATCATCCAGGGCCACATCATCCCCATCATTCCTCCCATCATGCCGTCACCCATCATGCCGTCGCCCATCGGGCCGCCGTCCATCTCAGTGCGCACTGTCTTTCCCTTCATGTCGGTCCTGCCTGTCAACGGCTCACTATACCCGGAGCACCTAAGCTTGTTAGGAGAGGCAGATCCTGTTCGTCACGTGTGTTCGCACGGTCGCTATGACAGGACAAGACAGGAGGAGCAGGTGCCCGCATTCGGAGATCTTGAAGCGGCCATCATGGACATCCTGTGGAAGGCCGACACGCCCCTGTTCGTGCGCGATGTACGCGAACGGCTCGATCGGGACCTCGCTTACACAACCGTCCAGACGGTGATGGAAATCTTGCATCGCAAAGGCTGGATGACCCGCGATAGGTTCGGACGGGCATTCCGGTACGCGGCCACCGCGAGCCGCGACGAGTATGTGTCCGGGCTGGTGCGCGAAGCACTCTCTCTGACCGACGACCGCGCGGCCGTGCTGATCGGTTTCGTCGAGCAGATGGGAGCCGACGAGGCGGCAGCGCTTGAACGGGTCCTCGCTGCCGCTCGTCGACGAGACGTCGACTCATGAGCGTCACAGTGCTCTTGCTCGCCTATGCGCTCACGCTGTCGATGATTGCCGCACGCCTGTTGCGCGGAGCGAAATGGACTGACCGCGCCCCGCGGCTCGCGATCGTCAGCTGGCAGGCGCTGACCGTGGCTATCGTCTCATCGGTGGCTATGGCGGGAACAGCGCTGATCATTCCGACAATGATGGTCAGTCCCGACCTGCTTTCGCTCGTGAAGGCGTGTCTTGTAGCGCTTCGTGAGCAGTTCGCTACTCCCATGGGGGCGGTCAATGGCTCGGTCGGCATCGCACTGTCAGTGGCCACCATCGGACGAAGCGCCTTGTGCCTTTGCACGGCCATCGCGCGAACAGCACGCGAGCGTGCGCAGCATCGGCGCGTGCTCGACCTCGTGGGCCGCCGCGACAACCATACAGGGATTGTCGTGCTCGACTCGGAACAGTCGGCCGTCTACTGTCTGCCCGGCCTGCGGAGGCGCGTGGTGGTGACGACCGCTGCGCTGAATTGCCTGAGCGCAGCTCAATTCGAGGCTGTTCTCGTCCACGAGCGCGCACACCTCAAAGAGCGTCACGACTGGATTGTCACGTGCTCAGCGGCTTTGGCGAAGGCGTTCGTCGGTGTGGCGGTCTTTCAATGGGCTGCACGTGAGACGGCACGGCTCGTCGAGTTGCGCGCTGATGACGTCGCGGCGGCACACACTGACCGCTTGACCCTCGCTGCCGCGTTGCTTGCGGTGGTCACTCACCAAGGCGGCCGGCCTGCTCCGGGAGGTGGGCTCGCTCTCGGCGGGAGCGATGCCGGCGCTCGCGTGCGCAGACTGATCCCGCCGCGCAACCCGCTCGGACCGCTGCGCGTGCTCGCCGGGCTGGTCGCCGTCGTCGCGGTTCTCACGATTCCCGTGTTGCTCATCGGTGCATCGACGCCGGACATCGTGCACGAGCGGTTCTGTGCGAGCATCCTCGGCAGCGCCACGAGCTCGTAGCATCGGTTGACTCGGTTCGACACACCGTGGAGAGTGTCCTAAACTCCTTAGTACTTTAGGTGTCATCGTCGTAAGGAGTACCGTGTCGAACCGGTTCGGCAGCCGCGCCCGCGCCCAGTCAACGTCTTCCACCAGACGACCGTTCCGTCAGGGCACCGCCGCGTCGCCACGACGTTCACGCATGGTGTGGCTCATCGCCGCCGTTTGCATCGCGGCGATCGGTACCGCGGGGATTACCGTCGTCGTGTCCTACGCTGTCGGCGCGACCGCCCCGACCCCCACCCAAGGTGGAACCCCGCCGTTCGTCGGCGGCGACCTGCACGTGCTAGCAAGCTTTGATGACGGTCTGTACGTCGGTGGACATGGCGGCGCAGCCCGCTCCTCGGATGCTGGCCGGAGCTGGAGCCCACTGACGTCGTTGGAGGGCGCTGATCCCATGGGATGGGCTTCCACTGACGGAGGAATGTTGGTCGGCGGTCACCCCGGTCTGTTCCGCTCGACCGACGGCGGGACGACGTTCACCATGCTCACCGGCGCGAACGCCGTCTCCGACGTGCACGCCATCGGCGGAACCGGGGCGACCGTTTACCTTGCGTCACCAGTGGCAGGCTTCCTCGCCAGCGTCGATGGCGGTGCCACGTGGGAGGTGCGTAATACCCGAATCGGTCCGACATTCATGGGTACCCTCCTCGTCGATCCGGCAAATCCCGAGCTCGTCATCGCGCCGGACATGTCAAATGGGCTGATCGTGAGCTCCGATGGAGGTGCTACCTGGCGCACCCTCGGCGGCCCGGGCGGCACGATGTCCGCGGCGTGGGACCCAAGCGATCGCAACCGCATCGTGTCGATTGGTATGGGCGAGAGCGCGATCACCACCGATGGCGGGAAGACCTGGACTCCGATGCAGGTGCCGGACGGCACTTCGGCGGCGGTCTTCTCGCTGGACGGAGGGACTCTCTTCACTGGAGTTCTCAGCGGCACGGGTGTTGCCGTCGTCTCAATGAGCAACGACGATGGCAAGACCTGGACAAAGCTCGGCTGAACCTGAATCGCCAGCGCTCCCGAAGCCCACTACGCCCGAGTCGCCGCGATCCGCCCCAGCAGCCCGTTGACGAAGCCCGCCGAGTCCTCGGTACTGTGCACGGTCGCGGATTCGACCGCCTCCGAGATGGCGACACTGTCGGGCACGGCCTCGTTGAACAGGATCTCCCACACGCCCATCCGCAGCAGCGCGCGGTCGACCGCAGGCATCCTGGCTATCGTCCAGCCCTGGGCAAAGGTCTCGATGGTCTCGTCGATCTCGCTCTGATGGTGCTGCACGCCGAGGATGATCTGCTGCGCGTACTCCCACGACGAGGCGCGCTTCGGGTCGAGCCGCACGAGTTCGGCGCGCAACGCCTCGGCGATGGTCTCGCCGCGCACATCGGCACCGTACAGCACATCGAGCGCGCGCTTGCGGGCTTTGCTCCTGGCGCTCACACGCGACCGAGGTAGCTACCGTCGCGGGTGTCGACCTTGACCTTGGTGCCCTGCTCGAGGAACAGCGGCACCTGGATCTGGTATCCGGTTTCGACGGTCGCGGGCTTCGTACCGGCCGAGGAACGGTCGCCCTGCAGACCGGGCTCGGTGTAGGTGATCTCGAGCACCACCGAGGCCGGCAGTTCGACGTACAGCGGGTCGCCGTTGTGCAGCGCGATGGTCACGTTCTGGTTCTCGAGCATGAAGTTCGCGGCGTCGCCGACCTGGGCCGGGGTGAGGGTGATCTGGTCGTAGGTGCCGAGATCCATGAACACGAAGTTGTCGCCATCGTTGTACAGGTACTGGAAGTCGGCGCGATCCACCGTCTCGATCTCAACCTTGGCGCCGGCGTTGAACGTGCGGTCGACCACCTTGCCGGTCATGATGTTCTTGGCCTTGGTGCGCACGAAGGCACCGCCCTTGCCGGGCTTGACGTGCTGGAACTCGATGATGCTCCAGAGCTGACCGTCGATATTGAGCACGACGCCATTGCGGATGTCGGCGGTTGAGGCCATGGGTGCAGTTCCGTTCGTTGATTCGGTGGTCGAGCTCGTCGAGACCAGCGATAGAGTCTACCCGAGGCGGCGCCGCACCAGATCGAGCGCGAGCGCGTACGAGTCGAAGCCGAAGCCGGCGATGACCCCGGTCGCGACCGCCGAGATGACACTGGTGTGACGGAACTCCTCGCGGGCGTGCGGGTTGCTCAGGTGCACCTCGACGAGGATCAGTCCGGCCGCGGTGACGAGCGCCGCGGCATCCCGGAGTCCGTAGGAGTAGTGGGTGAACGCCGCAGGGTTCAGGATGACCGGACGACCGGCATCCACCGCCTCGTGCAGCCAGCCGATGAGCTCGGCCTCGTCGTTGGTCTGACGAAGATCGATGTCGAGTTCGCCGGCCTGTGCGGCGAGCTGGGCGCGCAGGTCGTTCAGCGTGCCGGTGCCGTACACGTCGGGCTCGCGGGTGCCGAGCCGGTTGAGGTTGGGGCCGTTCAGCACGAGGACGGTGGTCACGATGCGAGCCTATCGGGGCTCAGGCGCGGGACTCGATGGCCAGTCCGATCCCGAACGCCACGAGGATGCCGCCGGTGATGCGGTCGATCCACGCCGACACCCTCGGGGTCGACAGCCAGGCGCGCGCGAAGTGACTCGCCACGATCAGCACGCTGAACCACACGATCGACTCGACGACGTGCACCAACGCGAGCAGCAGTCCCATCGCGACCGGTGCGACGCCCTCCGGGATGAACTGCGGGATGAGCGCGATATAAAACACGCCGACCTTGGGGTTGAGCAGATTGGTCAGCGCACCGCGCCCGAACGCGGCGTTCAGGGACCCGACCGGCGGCACGACGTCCGACGCGATGAGCGTGCGACGGAACGATCTCACGATCATCGAGACCCCGAGGTAGGCCAGGTACACGGCACCCACGATTTTGAGAATCATGAAGGCGAACTCGGATGCGGCCAGCAGCGCCGCCGCACCGACGGCGGCCGCCGCGCCCCACACGAAGGTTCCGCTCGCGATGCCGAGCGCGGTCGCGTACGCGTGCTTCCTGGTCTGCACGAGCGCCGAACGCAGGATGAGTGCGCTGTCCGGCCCCGGGATGATCGTGAGCACGCCGGCCAACAGTGCGAACGACCACAGCGCCTCGACGACGGTCATACCCCCACCTCCTGGTACGCGGCGAACAGCAGCGCCTCCTCGGGGCCGTTGAGCGTGCTCGTCCTGCCGACCTCGTCGAGCACGATGAAGCGGATCATCCCGGCCCGCGCCTTCTTGTCGCGCTGCATCGTCGCCAGCAGTGTCGGCCAGCGACCGATCGGGTAGTCGATCGGCAGACTGAGCGAGGTCAGGATGCGCCGGTGCCGATCCACCACGTCGTCGGGTAGCGAGCCGGCGAGCCGCGCGAGCTCGGCGGCGAACACCATCCCCACCGACACCGCCGCCCCGTGCCGCCAGCGGTAGCGCTCGGCATGCTCGATCGCGTGCCCGAGGGTGTGCCCGTAGTTCAGCATCTCGCGCAGCCCCGATTCCCTGAAGTCCTCGCTGACCACGCGTGCCTTGAGCCCGATCGAGAGTTCCACCACCCGGCGGAACTGCTCCGTGGTCGGGTCGGTGACCCGATCCACGTCGGCCTCGATCAGATCGAGGATCTCCGGCTCGCCGATGAAGCCGCACTTGACGATCTCGGCGAAGCCGGCGAGCACCTCGTTGCGCGGCAGCGTGTCGAGCACGTCCAGATCGCAGACCACTCCTGCTGGCGCGAAGAACGAGCCGACGAGGTTCTTGCCCTCCGCGGTGTTGATGCCGGTCTTGCCGCCGATCGCGGCATCCACCATGCCCGCCACGCTCGTGGGCACCTGCACCACAGCCACGCCGCGCAGCCAGGTGGCCGCCACGAAGCCGGCCAGGTCGGTGGTGGCTCCCCCACCGAAGCCGATCACGGCATCGGTGCGGGTGAAATCGGTCTGCCCGAGGATTCGCCAGCAGAACGCCGCCACCTCGACGCGCTTGGCGTCCTCGGCGTCTGGCACCTCGGCGAGCAGCACCTCGAACCTGTCCTGCAGCGCCTCGCGCAACGCTGTCGCCTTCGCGGCGAGCGTCGGGGGGTGCACGATCAGCACCTTCGCGACGCGGGGTCCGAGCGCCTCCACGATCGAGGGGACCAGGATGCCTCGGCCCACGATCACGTCGTACCGGCTGTCCCCGCTCACCCCGATGACCGTGCTCTGCCTCATCGTGCCCCCTCCAGCCAGTGCGCGATCTGCCGCGCGACGCCGTCAAGCGGCTGCGCGGACGTGTCGATCGTGAGTGCCGCGAGCCGGTCGTAGATGGGCTGACGCGTCGCGACCAGTGCGGCCCAGGCATCCGCATCCCGTGCGAGCGGTCGCTTGCTGCCGCCGATGCGGGCTCGTGCGGCCTCATGCGACATGGTCAGCTGCACCACGGGGTAGGCGGCGAGGTCGCGCTGCGTGTCCTCGTCGAGCACGGCTCCCCCGCCGAGCGTGACGACGGCTCGTCTCGTCAGGGCTCGCTGCACTTCCGCTCGCTCCAGCGCACGGAAGTGCGCCTCACCGTACTGCGCGAACAGCTGCGGGATCGGACCGTGCTCGGCGACGATCGCTCTGTCGGTGTCGATCACCGGCGCTCCGAGCAACCGCCCGAGCCGTCGTCCGGTGCGCGACTTGCCCGCGCCAGGAGCCCCGATCAGCACCACGATCGCGCCGTCAGTCACCGAGAGTCCGCAGCTGCGGCGGGATCGCCGCCAGGTACCCGTCGAGGTTGCGCTTGGTCTCGCCGACCGAATCGCCGCCGAACTTCTCCAGCATCGCGTTCGCCAGCACCAGGGCGACCATGGCCTCGGCGACGACTCCCGCGGCCGGCACGGCGCAGACGTCGGAACGCTGGTGGTGGGCGTCCGCGGCTTCGCCGGTGGCGACATCCACTGTCCTCAGCGCTCGCGGCACGGTGGAGATCGGCTTCATCGCCGCGCGCACCCGCAGCAGGGTGCCGGTCGACATGCCGCCCTCGGTACCGCCCGCGCGGTCGCTGAGTCGCTCGATGCCGTGTTCGCCGACGACCAGTTCGTCGTGAGCCTGGGAGCCGCGGCGGGTCGCCGTCTCGAAGCCGTCGCCGACCTCGACTCCCTTGATCGCCTGGATGCCCATCAGCGCGGCCGCGAGCTGCGAGTCCAGCCGCCGGTCCCAGTGCACGTATGAGCCGAGGCCGGGGGGTACACCATACGCGAGCACTTCGACCACCCCGCCCAGGGTGTCGCCGTCTTCGTGCGCGCGATCGACCTCGGCGACCATCGCAGCGGATGTCTCGGGCGTAAAGCACCGCAGCGGATCGGCGTCGAGCGCACTCACGTCGTCGGGCCCCGGCAGCGCGGACCCGCCGGGCACCCGCACCGCGCCGATCGAGAGGGTGTGGCTCACCAGCCGCACGCCGAGCTCGCCGAGGAACGCCCGCGCCACCGCACCGAGCGCGACCCGCGCCGCGGTCTCACGCGCCGACGCGCGTTCGAGCACGTTGCGCGCCTCGGGGAAGTCGTACTTCTGCATCCCGGTCAGGTCGGCATGTCCGGGCCGCGGCCGGGTGAGGGCGGCACCCCGGCCCTTGGGCAGGGTCTGCACGTCGACCGGGGTGGCGCTCATGACATCCACCCATCTGGGCCACTCGGTGTTGCCGATGCGCACGGCGATGGGGCTGCCCATCGTCAGGCCGAAACGGATGCCTCCGCTGATGGTCAGCTCGTCCTGCTCGAACTTCTGTCGCGCGCCGCGCCCGTAGCCGAGTGTGCGGCGCTGCAGGTCGCCCTGAATGTCCTCGGGCGACACCGGGACCCCGGCCGGCATGCCCTCCAGGATCGCGACCAGCTCAGGCCCGTGCGACTCACCGGCGGTCAACCAACGCAGCATGCAGCAATCCTTCCAGAGGATCACACCGCCGCGCGCATCGCCGCTAGCACCGCGGGCTCGTCGGGCAGCGGCGTGGCGGGATTGGCGTGCACGAACACCCGCACCTGCGCGACCGCCTGATGGATGAGCATGTCCAGCCCCGAGATCACCGTGCCGCCGACGGCGCTCCACGCTTGGGCGAGCGGGCTCGGCCACGGGTCGTACACGACGTCGAGCAGCGCCGCGCGCTCCCGCGTGCTTCGCTGAAAACGCAGGAGATCCGCGCCAGCGGGCAGCGTGCTGAGCACCAGTTGCGGCATATCGGCGTGAATCTCCTGCGTTTTCAGTCGGCGCGCGGTCACGGCGACGCCGACGCGCGACCCGAGCCCGACGAGTTCCGACGCGCGAGCCGGGGTGCGCGCGAGCACCGTGGCGCGGGTCGCGCCGAGCTGCGCGCACGCGACGAGTGCCGAGGCGGCGGTCGCTCCCGCTCCGAGGATGAGCACCTCGTCGAGCTGCCCGATCCCGGCGTCTTGAAGGGAGCGCGTGATGCCGTAGACGTCGGTGTTGAAACCGGCCAGCCCGCCGTCGGTGAACAGCGCCGTGTTCGCGCCGCCGACCACGTCGACGAGCGGGTCGCGTCGGTGCAGCAGCGGCAGGATGTCCCGCTTCAACGGCATCGTCAGCGACAGGCCGCGCCACTGCCGCCCGCAGGACTCGATGAAGTCCGGCAATCTCTGCGCGGTGACATCCACCGCGTCGTAGCGCCAATCCAGCCCGAGCTGCGCGTACGCCGCCCGGTGGATCGCCGGCGACTTGGAGTGCGCGATCGGCGATCCGAGCACCGCCAGTCGCGCATCACTCACAGTACGACGCGTTCTCCACGCTGGCCGCGCACCACGCGAGCAGGATATCGACGTTGGCCTGGTGCTCTTCCGCGGTCTGCGCGAACGCGGTCTCGCCGGTGGCGAGGTTGATCGGCACGAAGAACAGCCACGGACCCTCGGCGGGGCGCAGCACCGACTCGATTGCGAGTTCGCCGGGCAGCCCGATCGGGCCGACCGGCAGACCCGGGTTCGCGTAGGTGTTGTACGGGTTGCTCGGGTCGGCGCGCTCCTCGGGCTCGGTCCATACCGTGTCGAGACGCCCGGTGCCGTAGGCCACGGTCGCATCGGACTCGAGGTTGATGCCCTGGTCGAGCCGGTTCTGGAACACCCGGGCGACCTTGAAGAAGTCGTCGGGGTTCGACCCCGCCTCGCGCTGCACGATCGACGCCTTCGTCAGCACCTCGTGTCGCGCCTCGACCGGCACCCCAAGCGCGTCGAGCCGCTCGAACATGGTCGTCACCATCAACTGCAGGATGCCCTGCGCCGTCTCGGTCCCGTCGAGCGCGTAGGTCGCGGGGAAGAGGTATCCCTCAAGGCTCGGTGCGTTCGCCGGCACGCCGTACTGGGCCGGGTCGGCGGCGGCGGCCTGCACCTCTTCGAGCGGGATGCCGGTGGTGCTGGCGATGATCTCGAGCGCGTCCGGCAGCACCGTGCCCTCGGTGATCAGAAGCTCCGAGGTGACCTTGTTCGCTTCATCCTGGAGCGCCGCCACCGCTGACTCGGCGCTCATCTGCTTCTGCAGCCGCCAGTTGCCCGGGAAGAACCCGACGTCGGGGTTGGCGAGCAGGTAGTCATAGACGGCGTCGAACGTCATCGTGACACCGGCATCGCGGAGAGTCGTCGCGACATCCGCGCCGATGTCACCGGAGACGATGGTCACCACGACCTCCTCGCCGTTGCCGGTGCCCTCGTAGTCCGTCGGCAGCGGGATGCCCAGCACCTCGCGCACCTGATCGTTGTAGTTGAACCACGCGAAGGCGAACGCGCCGCCAGCGGCGCCGAGCACCAGCACGATCGGCAGCGTGATCTTCAGCCAGAGCAGTCTGCGCTTCTTGCGGCGTGGTCGCCCGCTGGCACCGCCACCGTTGCGCCGGGTCGGCAGCTGCTCGTCGCTGGCCGCTGCGGTGGGCGTCGAGCCGAACCACGCCGCGAACGGGTCGTCCTCCGTCGACTCGCGCACCTCGGGGCGCGTGGCGGGCGTCGCCGCCTTCGGCTCGGACGCGAACAGGTCCTCCCAGCTGGGCGCATCGGGCATGACTACAGTCCTTCGTCCGGGTTCACGACGACGCCGGGCGGCTGGTCGGCCGAGCGCTCGGAGTCGAGGGCGTACTGGAGAATGATAACGGCGGCCACCTGGTCGGCAACGGCACGCGAACTTCGACCGCTGCGGCCTGACGCCCGCAGTGCGGCGTTCGCCGAGACGCTCGACAACCGCTCGTCGACGAGCCGCACCGGAGCGTGCTGCACTCGCGCGAGCTCGAGCGCGAACACGCGGGCGTCGGCCGTCGATGCTGTCTCGTTGCCCGAGAGCGCGATCGGCAGACCGACGATGACCTCCGTCGCCGCGACCTCAACGGCGAGTTCGGCGATCCGTGCGAGATCGCCGGAGCCGCGCATGACGGTCTCGACTGGCGTCGCGAGCAGGCCGTGCGGGTCGCTGCGGGCGACGCCGATCCGCACCGTTCCGACGTCGACCCCGAGCCGCACCCCCGCCCGCACCCGGCGCTACCCCGCGACCGCCGCCGAGACGGCGTCGAGCGCCGCGGGAATCGCCGAGACATCCGCCCCGCCGCCCTGCGCCAGGTCGTCCTTGCCTCCTCCGCCGCCGCCGAGCACACCGGCCGCGGTTCTCGCCAGCGCACCGGCCCGCACGCCGAGTGCACGGGATGCCTCGTTGGTCGCGACGATCACGACCGGCTTGCCCGCGACGTCCGCGGCCAGTGCCACGACGGATGCCTCAGAGCCGAGCCGCTCGCGCACCGACGTCACCAACGAGCGCAGGTCGTCGCCGCTGCCGACCGTGCCGACATGCTCGCTGACCAGGGTCACCCGGCCGACAGTTCGCGCGTTCGCGACGATCGCCGGAACGCGCTGCGACAGCGCCGCGGACTCGAACTGCGCGATGCGCCGCTCGGCCGCTTTCAGGTCGGCCACGAGCGACGCGATCCGGTTCGGCAGCTGCTCGCGCGGCGTCTTGAGCGACGAGGTCAGCTCCGAGACGATCGCACGCTCCGCGGCGAGGTCGCGGAACGCGTCGATCCCGACCAGTGCTTCGACACGGCGGTTCGTCGAGCCGACCGACTGCTCCCCCACGAGGTTGATGAGCCCGACCTCAGCCGAGCGGCTCACGTGGGTCCCCGCGCACAGCTCGAGCGACCAGGGTCCGCCGATGTCGACGACCCGCACGGTCTCGCCGTACTTCTCGCCGAACAGTGCCATCGCGCCGAGCGCTCGCGCCTCATCCAGCGGAAGGATGCGCGTGGTCACCTCGAGGTTGTCGCGCACGGCGTTGTTGGCGACCTCCTCGATCTCGGTCTTCGTCGCGTGCGACAGCGCCTGGTTCCACGAGAAGTCGAGGCGCATGTACCCGGCCTTGTTGTACGAACCCGACTGGTGCGCCTCCGGCCCGAGGATCTGCCGAAGAGCGGCATGGATGAGGTGGGTCGCCGAGTGCGCCTGGGTCGCGCCGCGACGCCACTCCGGGTCGACGACCGAGGTGGCCGCGTCGCCGACGCCGACCTCGCCGCTGGTGACCTGCACCTTGTGGCTGATCAGCCCCTTCACAGGGCGCTGCACGTCGAGCACCTCGAGCTCGAACCCGGTTCCGACGATGCGGCCTGCGTCGGCCTCCTGACCGCCGGACTCCGCGTACAGCGAGGTTTCGGCGAGGACGACCTCCGCGATCTGGCCCGCCGTCGCCCGCGTGACCGAGACGCCGTCGACGATGAGACCGAGCACCGTGCTCTCGGTATCGAGGGTGTCGTACCCGGTGAAGACCGTCTCCCCGCGCGCCCGGAAATCGCTGTACACGCTCAGGTCGGCGAGGTGCTGCTTCTTCGATCTGGCGTCTTCCTTGGCGCGCGTGCGCTGCTCATGCATGAGCGCGTCGAACGCGTCGCGGTCGACGGTGAGCCCGGCCTCTTCAGCGACCTCGAGCGTGAGGTCGATCGGGAAGCCGTAGGTGTCGTGCAGCAGGAACGCCGAGTCGCTCGGGATCTGCTTCTCCCCGGCCCGTTGCGCACGCGAGACCGCGAGATCCAGAATGGTCGTGCCCGCGGCGAGTGTCTTGAGGAAGGTCTCCTCCTCGCCGAGCGCCAGGCGCGACGTACGGTCGAAGTCGGTGGCGACATCCGGGTATTGCGCCTTCATCGCATCGCGGGATGCCGGGAACAGCTGCCCGAACGTCGGCTCCTCCACGCCCAGCAGCCGCATCGCGCGCACGGTGCGGCGCAGCAGCCGACGCAGGATGTAGCCGCGACCCTCGTTGGACGGCGACACTCCGTCGGTCATCAGCATCAGGCTGGAGCGAACGTGGTCGGCGATGACGCGCATGCGCACGTCGTCGTCGTGATTCCTGCCGTACCGGCGCTTCGACAGCTGCGCGGCCAGATCGAGCACCGGGCGCACCTGATCGATCTCGTACATGTTCTGCACGCCCTGCTTGAGGAACGCGACGCGCTCCATGCCCATGCCGGTGTCGATGTTCTTCTTGGGGAGCTCGCCGAGGATCTCGAAGTCCTTACCGGAACCCTCGCCGCGCAGGTACTGCATGAAGACCAGGTTCCAGATCTCCACGTAGCGGTCGTCGTCGGTTGCCGGGCCGCCGTCGATCCCGTACTCGGGCCCGCGGTCGAAGAAGATCTCCGAGCACGGGCCGGCTGGGCCGGGCTGGCCGGTGGACCAGTAGTTCGTGTCCATGTCCAGTCGCTGGATGCGCTCGTCGGGCAGCCCGGCGGTTCTCTTCCAGAAGTCCACCGCGTCGTCGTCGTCCTTGTAGACGGTGACCCACAGGTCTCTCTCAGCGAAGCCCAGACCGCCCGCGGACTCCTCGGTGGTGAGCAACTCCCAGGCGTACTCGATCGCCTGCTCCTTGAAGTAGTCGCCGAAGCTGAAGTTGCCGTTCATCTGGAAGAACGTGCCGTGCCGCGGAGTCTTGCCGACCTCCTCGATGTCGAGCGTGCGGATGCACTTCTGCACGCTCGTGGCGCGCGGGTACGGCGGAGGTACGAGTCCCGTCAGATACGGCACGAACGGCACCATGCCAGCGACCGTGAACAGCAGCGTCGGATCGTCGCTGACGAGCGAAGCCGACGGGACGACGGTGTGGCCGCGGTCGCCGAAGAACGTGAGCCAGCGGTTCTGAATGTCTGCGGTCTGCATGGGTTCCTGAAATCGAGGACGGATGCCGGGGCCCCGCCCGGTGGAGATCGGTCGAGCCGGCTGGTTAGCGGCGCTTGAGGTCGGCGATCACGTCTTCGGCCTCCGCGACGGCGGCGCGCAGCTCGGCCTCGCGAGCCCTGTAGCCGTCGACCACGGCTGAACCGAACTCGCGAGCCCTCGCGTCCACATCGGCGAAGAACTGCCTGCCCTGCGGCGTCTTGGCGACCTGGTGGGCGACGACGAACCCGGCGACGACGCCGACGACGAGCAGAAGTAGAGCCTTCACGGTAACGATCCCTCCGATCGGTGAACCTGACCGGCCAAGCCTACGGGGTGGATCTCTACGATCAGCGAGCCGCGTAGCGATTCACGTACGGCGCCGCCGCCTCTGCGGCGCCTGTACACCGCGCCTCGCTAGCGAGCCGCGTAGCGATTCACCTACGGCGCCGCCGCCTCTGCGGCGCCTGTACTCCGCGCCTCGCTAGCGAGCCGCGTAGTACTCCACCACGAGCTGCACTTCGCAGGTCACGGGAACCTCGGCGCGCTTCGGGCGGCGGACCAGGCGGGCCTGCAGCTTGTCGATCTCGACCTCGAGGTAACCCGGAACCTTCGGCAGCACATCCTGGTGCGCGCCAGCGGCGGCGACCTGGAAGGGCTCGAGGGACTCGCTGCGTTGCTTGACGTGGATGAGCTGACCGGGCTTCACGCGGAACGACGGGCGGTCGACCAGCTGGCCGTCGACCTGGATGTGACGGTGCACGACCATCTGACGAGCCTGGGCGGTGGTGCGGGCGAACCCGGCGCGGAGCACCAGTGCGTCCAGGCGCATCTCGAGCTGCTCCACGAGGTTCTCACCGGTCAGGCCGGCCGTGCGGCGGGCCTCTTCGAACTGGATGCGCAGCTGCTTCTCGCGGATGCCGTACTGCTCGCGCAGACGCTGCTTCTCGCGCAGACGAACGGCGTAGTCGCTGTCGGCCTTGCGCTTGGTGCGGCCGTGCTCACCCGGAGCGTATGGGCGCTTCTCGAGGTACTTGGCGGCCTTCGGCGTCAGAGCGATGCCGAGGGCACGGGACAGGCGGACCTTGCGGCGGTCCTGAGACTTCGTGGTCATGCTTTCCTTTCACATGGCCGCGTCGATCGCGGCTCACGGACGTACCTCCCGGCATCCGATCGCCAGCACGTGCTGGAACTCAGCACTCGGTCAAACTCAGTGCACGCCGACACACTGAGCAGGATGTTTCGTACGGGAAGTGCTCGCGAAATCGAGCCCTGCCATGCTACCAGATCGTCACTGGCCGCGGATGATCGAGCGCAGCTTCTCGAGGCGAGCCGCGACATCCCGCTCATTGCCGTAGCCCGTCGGCCGGTAGTACTCGGTGCCGACCAGCTCGTCGGGCAGGTACTGCTGCTGCGCGACGCCGAACTCCTCGTCGTGGGCGTACCGGTAGCCACTGCCGTGGCCGAGCCGCTTCGCTCCCGGGTAGTGCGCGTCGCGCAGGTGCTTCGGTACGCGACCGATGCGGCCGGTGCGCACGTCGGCGATCGCGGCGTCCAGCGCCAGGTAGGCCGCGTTCGACTTCGGCGCGGTCGCGAGGTACACGACCGCCTCCGCCAGCGGGATGCGCCCCTCCGGCATGCCGAGGAGAGCCACCGCGTCGGCGGCGGCAACTGCGATGCGCAGTGCCTGCGGGTCGGCCATGCCGATGTCCTCGGCGGCGGAGATGATCACCCGGCGGGCGATGAAGCGCGGATCCTCGCCCGCCTCGATCATCCGCGCGAGATAGTGCAGCGCCGCGTCCACGTCGGAGCCGCGCACCGACTTGATGAACGCGCTGATCACGTCGTAGTGCTCGTCGCCCTGGCGGTCATAGCGCAGCAGGGCTCGGTCGACCGAGGTGGCGACGATCTCCGCGGTGATCGAGGAGCCCGCTTCGAGCGCTGCACCGGCCGAGGCATCCAGGGCGGTCAGCGCCCTGCGGGCATCCCCAGACGAGAGTCGCACGATCGCCGCGCGCGCGTCCGTTTCGAGCTCGACCTTGCTGTCGAGACCGCGCGGGTCGCTGACAGCGCGGTCGATCAGCAGCGCGAGGTCGTCGTCGTTCAGCGGCTCCAACGTCAGGAGCAGCGAGCGCGAGAGCAGGGGCGAGATGACCGAGAACGACGGGTTCTCAGTGGTCGCGGCCACCAGGATCACCCAGCCGTTCTCGACGCCGGGCAGCAGAGCATCCTGCTGCGCCTTGGTGAACCGGTGGATCTCGTCGAGGAACAGCACGGTCGACAGCCCGTACAGGTCGCGCGACGAGAGCGCCTGCTCCATCACCTGCCGTACATCCCGCACCCCGGCCGTCACCGCTGACAGCTCGACGAACTTGCGACCGGATGACGTCGCAATCGCCTTCGCGATCGTGGTCTTGCCCGTCCCCGGCGGCCCCCAGAGGATGATCGAGATCGAACCCTGCTCGCCGGAGTCGTCGGTCGCGAGCCGCACCAGCGGTGAGCCCGGTGTCAGCAGGTGCCGCTGACCGGCGATCTCGTCGAGCGTGCGGGGACGCATCCGCACCGCGAGCGGGGTCGCTCCCCCGCGCAGGCCGGGCTGAGCGTCCACGCCGCAATGCTATCCGCCGGTGATCGAGCGGCGTCGATATCGAACCCTGTCGAGATCGACGATAGATAAGGTATCGGAGGGTCGAATCCGGGAGGGCACCACGTGGCAGCGAGCAAGAACGAGCAGCGGGATGCCCGCGAGGCGCGCGACCGACTGCGCAGGTACAACGCCCGACAGGCCGTGCATGAGCGTCAGGGCAAGCGCCGCCGCTTCGACAACCTGTTCGCCGTCGGTGGGCTGCTGGTGGTCGCCGCGCTGGCGACGGTGACGCAGGTGTTCTACTTCAACGGCGGTCCGGGTACTCCGACGCCCGCGCCGACCGCGAGCGCGGACGCTCCCGCGGCTGGTCAGAACGTCGGCGACGTGCCGGATGTCTCGGTCTCGGAGTTCCGCACCTGGACAGGCGAGCTGTCGATCAACAACATCCCCCTCGGCATCGAACTCGACGGCGCTGCGGCCCCGCAGGCGGTCGCGTCGTTCGTCGCATCCGTGCAATCCGGCTACTATCCGGGCAAGATCTGCCATCGCCTGGTCGCGAGCGCGACCGGCAGTCTGCTGCAGTGCGGCTCACTCGACGGCACCGGTGCGACCGATCCAAGCTACAGCTTCGGCCCGGTCGAGAACGCGCCAGCCGACGGACTCTACCCGGCGGGCACCATCGCCATGGCACGTGCCGGCAACGACGCCTACAGCAACGGGAGGCAGTTCTTCCTGGTCACTGCGGACATCCAGCTGCCCGCCGACACCGCCGGCGGCTACACCGTTCTCGGCACGGTGACGTCGGGACTGGACGAACTGATCGCGCAAATCACAGCTGCGGGCGTCGTGGACGGTGCTGCCGACGGCGCGCCGGTGGTACCGGCCACCATCACCGGCCTCACGATCCAGTAACGGCAGGAGTCAGTCGCAGCCGTTGCCATAGGCTGGTCACCGGCCGGATCCCGGCCTCCCGAACACAGCGAAGCAGCAAGGTGACACCAGTGGCCAACGATCAGTTGCCGTGGGGCCGTGTCGACGAGACTGGCACCGTCTACGTGCGCGAGGCCTCGGGCGAGCGTGCGGTCGGCCAGTACCCCGACGGCACGCCCGAGGAGGCGCTGGGGTACTTCCAGCGCAAGTTCACCGAGCTCGCCGGCCAGGTCACCCTGCTCGAGCAGCGGGTCAAGCGCGGCGCACCCGCCGCCGATGTCGCCAAAGCGGTCGCGTCGCTGACTCAGGCTCTCGCCGAGCCGAACGCCGTCGGCGACCTCGACGCGCTGCGCGCCCGCGTCGAGGCTCTCGCAGGCACAGTCACCGAGTTGACTGCCCAGCAGTCCGCGCAGACCAGGGCGGCGATCGACGCGGCGCTGGCCGAGCGCGAGTCGATCGTCGTCGAGGCGGAGAAGATCGCGGCCCAAGATCCGGCGAAGGCGCAGTGGAAGCAGGTCACCGCGACGATGGAGACCCTGTTCGCACGCTGGCAGCAGCATCAGAGTGAGGCTCCGCGCCTGCCCAAGAACGAAGCCAACCAGCTGTGGAAGCGCTTCAGAGCAGCCCGCTCCACGGTCGACACCCACCGCAGGGCGTTCTTCGCCGAGCTCGACAGCGTGCACAAGGATGCCCGGGCAGCGAAGCAAGCCCTCGTCGAGAAAGCGCAGGCTCTCGTCGGCAAGGGTGCCGACGGCATCCCCGAGTACCGCGCGCTGCTCGACCGGTGGAAGGCGGCCGGCCGCGCCGGCAAGAGGTTCGACGATGCCCTCTGGGCCGCGTTCAAGCAAGCCGGCGACGCGCTCTACAACGCCAAGTCGGAGCTCGACGCGCGCGACAACGTCGAGTTCGAGGCGAACCTGAAGCTCAAGGAAGAACTGCTCGCCGAGGCTGAGTCCATCCTCACCGAGACCGACCGCGTCAAGGCGCGCGAGCGTCTCCTGGCGATCCAGAAACGGTGGGATGCCGTCGGCAAAGTACCCAGGGATAAGGTCAAGACGATCGAGGAACGGCTTCGCACAGTCGAGAACGCGGTGCGCAAGCTCGACGACGACCACTGGCGCACGAGCGACCCCGAGCGCCAGCAGCGCGAAGAGGGATTCCTCGGTCAGCTCAACGACGCGATCGTCAAACTCGAACGCGAGCTCGAGCTCGCGACCGCGACGGGCGACCAGAAGAAGATCGCCGCAGCCCAGGAGGCACTCGATGCCCGCAAAGCCTGGCTCGGCGCCATCACGCAGTAATCCACAGGTCCCGTCGTCCACCGATCGCCATCCGGTTCGCGCGGACAATCGTCCAGCGACGCAGGCTGAGTGCATGACCCGGCTGCCCCCCGTGCTCTCCGAACTCGATCTGCCGCTGCCCGAACTGCTTGCGGCCCGGCTCGATGGCGAACTCTTCGCGCTGGATGCCGCGTTCACCCCGATCGACGAGATCGAGTCGATCCAGCACCGGATTCGCGCCGTGCACACCGGGCGCCCCGACCGACTCATCGCGGAGCAGCACTCGGCAGCCTGGATCTGGGGCGCGATGCCGTTCCCCCCGAGTCACCACCAGCTCTGCGTCACCCTCGGCGCGCGGGTGCAGCACCGAGCGACCGCGCCGATCCGTGAAGTCGTGATCGACGACCACGAGATCGTCAGCGTCGAGGGGCTGCTCGTCACAGCTCCGCTTCGCACCGCGGTCGACCTGGCGAGGTTCAGCCCCGCCTTCGGTCAACTCGAGGAGACCATCGTCGCGTTCCTGATGCGGCACCACGGCTTCGGCACTGCCGACTGCCTGGGCGAACTGGAGCGTCGCCGAAACCTTCCGGGCAAGCGCAGAGCCGTCCAGCGGCTCAGCCCGCTCGCAGCACGCTGAACTGCCGCTATCCCGAGTTGACGCGGTACACGTCGTACACCGCATCGATGCGGCGCACGGCGTTCAGCAGACGGTCGAGGTGCGTGACATCCCCCATCTCGAACACGTAGCGGCTCAGCGCGAGTCGCTCATTCGAGGTCGACACCGACGCCGACAGGATGTTGACGTGGTGCTCGCTGAGCACCCGGGTGATGTCCGACAGCAGCCCGGACCGGTCGAGGGCTTCGACCTGGATCTGCACCATGAACACCGACTTCGTAGTCGGCGCCCACTCGACGTCGATCATCCGCTCCGGCTCCGCCATCAGCGCGGTGACGTTGTTGCAGTCGGTGCGGTGCACCGAGACACCGGCACCGCGGGTAACAAAGCCGACGATCTCATCGCCCGGCACCGGTGTGCAGCACTTGGCGAGCTTGACGAGGATGTCTGGGGCACCACGCACCAGCACGCCCGAGTCGCTGTTCTTGCGCGGCCTGCTGCGAGCTCTCGGCGTGAAGACCTCTTCTTCATCGCCCTCGGTGTCGAGTGACAGTGTCGCGAGCACCTTCTCGATCACCGACTGTGTGGAGACGTGCCCCTCGCCCACCGCGGCATAGAGCGCCTCGACGTTCTCATAGCGCATCGTCGACGCGACTTCGGCGAAGGCATCCTGGCTCATCAGCTTCTGCAACGGCAGATTCTGCTTGCGCATCGCGCGGGCGATCGCATCTTTGCCCTGCTCGATCGCCTCGTCGCGCCGCTCGCGCGTGAACCAGGCGCGGATCTTGTTGCGGGCCCTGGTGCTCTTGACGAAGCTCAGCCAGTCTTGGCTGGGGCCGGCGTCCGGGTTCTTCGAGGTGAAGACCTCGACGACGTCGCCGCTGTTGAGGGTGCTCTCCAGCGGCACGAGCCGCCCGTTGACCTTCGACCCCATCGTCCGGTGCCCGACCTCGGTGTGTACGGCGTACGCAAAATCGACCGGTGTCGCCCCCGCCGGCAGTCCGATGACCTTGCCCTGCGGGGTGAAGACGTAGACCTCCTTCGCTCCGATCTCGAAGCGCAGCGAGTCGAGGAACTCCCCCGGATCGCTGGTCTCGGCCTGCCAGTCGGTGATGTGCGCGAGCCAGGCCATGTCGGTCTCACGGTTCGCGCCGACATCCTCGCCCTTGGCCTTGGCCTTGTACTTCCAGTGCGCGGCGACGCCGAACTCGGCGCGCTGGTGCATCTCGCCGGTGCGGATCTGGAGCTCGATCGGGCGCCCTGCCGGACCGATCACCGTCGTGTGCAGCGACTGGTAGAGATTGAACTTCGGCGTGGCGATGTAGTCCTTGAACCGACCCGGGATCGGGTTCCACCTGGCGTGAATCGACCCGAGCACCGCGTAGCAGTCGCGCACCGAGTTCACCAGCACGCGGATGCCGACCAGGTCGTAGATGTCGTCGAACTCGCGGCCCCGCACGATCATCTTCTGGTAGATGGAGTAGTACTGCTTCGGACGGCCGGCCACCGTGCCCTTGATCTTCGCCGCTCTCAGATCGTCGTTGACGGCGTCGATGACCTCCTGCACGAACTGCTCGCGCTGGGGAGTGCGCTTGCCGACCAGGTTCTCGATCTCGACGTACAGCTTGGGGTGCAGTACCGCGAACGAGAGGTCTTCGAGTTCGGTCTTGATCGCCTGGATTCCGAGGCGGTGCGCCAGCGGCGCATAGATCTCGAGCGTCTCGGTCGCCTTACGGACGGCGGATGCCTCGGGCACGAAGCCCCAGGTGCGTGCATTGTGCAGTCGGTCGGCCAGTTTGATCACCAGCACCCTGATGTCCTTCGACATCGCTACGACCATCTTGCGCACGGTCTCGGCCTGAGCACTGTCGCCGTACTTGAGCTTGTCGAGCTTGGTGACGCCGTCGACGAGCATCGCGATCTCGTCACCGAAATCGGCACGCACCATGTCGAGCGTGTACTCGGTGTCTTCGACGGTATCGTGCAGCAGCGACGCCGCGATCGTCTTCGCACCGATGCCGAGGTCGGCGAGGATCTGAGCGACCGCGACCGGGTGGGTGATGTACGGCTCGCCGCTCTTGCGCAGTTGGCCCGCGTGCGCCCGTTCGGCGGCGGCGTACGCGCGCTCGATCAGTGCCACATCGGCCTTCGGGTGATGGGTACGAACGGTGCGGATCAGCCGGTCCACCGCCCCTGACGGCTGCGCGCGTGAGAACAGTCTCGGCAACAGGGCGCGCAGCGAGGCGGTGCTCTGCGTCGTCGTCTCGGTCATGCGAGCACCTCCCCCGACGATTCTAGGCTTCGGCGATCGGTGAGCCCGTCGTCTCGCCCGGCCACTGCGCCATACCGCCCGCGACGCTGACCGCGTCGAAACCCTGCTGGTTGAGGAACGCCGTCACCCGCTCCGACCGCACCCCGCTGCCGCAGACGATGAGGATGCGCTCGTCCGACGGCAGCTCTGCGATGCGAGCCTGGAGTTCCGACATCGGCAGCAATACCGCGAGCGGCGAGTGGGAGGCATCCCACTCGTCCTGTTCCCTGATGTCGATGAGGGCGACACCCGATTCGGCGAGAGCCAACGCCTCGTCGACCGGGATCTCGGGCAGTTCGTTCACGCTCGCGCACTCTCCCTGGCAGCAAGAATCCGCTTCGTGCGCTCCTTGATCGTCGGCTCGCCCTCGCGCAGATGCGCGTAGATCGGCGCGGCGATGAAGATCGTGGAGTAGGTGGCGACCACGATGCCGACGAACAGCGCCAGTGCGATGTCGCGCAGCGTGCCCGCACCGAGGACCACGGCCCCGACGAACAGGATGGCCGCAACCGGCAGCGCGGCGATCACGCCGGTGTTGATCGACCGCACGAGGGTCTGGTTGGCTCCGAGGTTGACGGACTCGGAGAAGGTGCGCGACATGCTCTCGGCATCTTCGGCGGTGTTCTCACGCACCTTGTCGAAGACGACCACCGAGTCGTACAACGAGTAGCCGAGGATGGTGAGGAAGCCGATGACGGCGGCGGGGGTGATCTCGAACCCGAAGATGCCGTACACGCCGACGGTGAGCACCATCACGTGCAATAGCGACAGGTTCGCGGCCAGCGCCATCTTCCAGGTCCGGAAGTAGATCCACATGAACACGGCCGCGAGCACGATGAACACCACGAGCGCTCGGATGGCCGCGGAACTGATATCGGCGCCCCACGACGGACCCACGAACGATGCGGTCACCCCCTCGAGCGGGACCGCGTACGCCTGCGCCAGCGCAGACCGTACCTGATTGGACTCATCCGCGCCGAGCTGCTCAGTCTGCACCCGTACCGAGCGATTGCCGCCGTCTCCGATGAGGGAGACGCGTGGCGAGGCATCCGGAACGAGGGCAGTGACGGCGTCGGTGGCGACCTGCTGGTCGGGGTCGGCCGCGACCCCAGACACCAGGAACTCCGATCCACCGCGGAACTCGATCCCGAACACGAAGCCGCCGCGCAGGATCGGGACGAGCACCGAGACGAGCACGAAGGCCGCGGCGACGATGTACCAGATGCGCCGCTTACCGACGAAGTCGAACGACCGCTTGCCGGTGTACAGGTCGTTGCCGAATGCGACGAGGCTGGCCATCAGTCGTCTCTCTCTTTGGTGGCGGTGGCGCCGGCTGCCTTGCGTTCGGCGATGGTCTGGCGTCGCACCGCCTCGCGGCTGGCTCCGGTCTTGCGTTCGATCACTGACGTACGGAACTGGGCGCGACCGCGATAGACCGCGCCAAGCGCTCTGGGATCGAGCCCGCTGAGCGGATGCCCGCTGGAGAAGAACCGGGTGGACGCCAGGAGCTGCAGCATCGGGTGGGTGAACAGCACGACGACGATGACGTCGATGACCACCGTGATGCCGAGCGTGAACGCGAATCCGCGCACGTTGCCCACCGCGAGGATGTACAACACGATCGCGGAGATCAGGTTGATCGACTTGGCCGACAGCACGGTGCGCAGCGCGCGCTTCCAGCCGGCCTCGACAGCACCCTCGAGACTGCGACCATCGCGCAACTCGTCGCGCACCCGCTCGAAGTACACGATGAACGAGTCGGCGGTCAGACCGATCGCCACGATCAACCCGGCCACGCCAGCCAGCGACAGGCGGTAACCCTGGCGCCACGACACGATCGCGATGATGAGGTAGGTGAGGATCGCCGCAACCACGAGCGAAGCGATCGTCACGCTCGCCAGTGCCCGGTATTGGAACACCGAGTACCCGATCACGAGGATCACGCCGATGACACCGGCGATGATGCCGCTGTTGAGCTGGCTCGAGCCGAGGGTGGCCGAGATGTTCTCCTGGCTGAGCACCTCGAAGCCGATCGGCAGGGCGCCGAACTTGAGTTGATCGGCCAGGCTCTTGGCGGACTCCTGCGTGAACGATCCGGAGATCTGCGGCTTGCCGTCCGTGATGACCGCGTTGGTCGTCGGTGCGGTGATGATGCGCCCGTCGAGCACGACCGCGAACCGGTTGCGGGGGTCGGCTTTGGGAAAGCCGAAGAGCCGCTCGGTGACCTTGGCGAATTGCTCGGTGCCGACGCCGTCGAACACGATGTTGACACCCCAGGCGCCGGTGCTGACGCCCTGCGCGTTCAGCACCAGTCCGCTGCTGGCGTCGGCGATCCGCTCGCCGGCGACCTCGACGGGTCCGAGCACGTACTTGAACGCGTTGCCCACGTCGCAGGTGATCAGTGGCTGATCGGCTGGCGCCACATTCGCATCAGCGGCGTCGAGCGAGGCGCAGTCGAACTGCTGGTACTGCGCCAGCAGCGCCGGACTGACCCAACTCGGATCGCTCGCGTCAGTCGGAGCAGCGGTCGGCGTCGTCGACAGCGGTGCCGTGGGTTCGGGGGTGGGTGTACTCGAGGCGCCGGGGGTGCTGCCTCCGACGGAACTCGTGGCCGCGACATCCGTGAAGATCACCGGACGGAACTCCAGCTTCGCCGACGACTGGATGCGCGCGAGCGTCTGCTCGTCCGGCTCGCCGGGGATGGCGACGACGACGTTGCGGTCGCCCTGAGTGGTCACTTCCGCTTCGGAGACGCCGGCCGCGTCGACGCGATCGCGGATGATCGACACCGCCTGGTTCAGTTGCTCGACCGACACCGTCTGACCGCTCGCGAGGTTCGCCCCGAGGGTGATCTGGGTGCCGCCCTGCAAGTCGAGTGCGAGCTTCGGCACCCACGACGCACCGCCGAATGCGACGCCCAGCCCGAGCACACCGGTCAGTGCCGCCGTGATGACACCGAGCCAGGCGAGCGAACGCCAGGCCTGTTTGACAGGTGCGCTCCTGACCGACCTTGACGATGACGTTCTGGCCACTCGACGAACTCAGCTTTCTCTCTGCCGACCCGCTCAGTACGCGGGCACCGGTCAAGACCGGCCGCATGGACCGGCATCCAAGGGTAGCGGCTACTCGGCAGTCTTCTTGGGGGCGCGGCGCACCGGCTTCTTCGGCTCAGACCGCTCACCGAACTCCGGCTCGGCCGTCGTCGAGTCGGCGACCGCCGCGGCATCGCGCTCGGCCTGCTCGCGCTCGGCGATCGCCATAGCCTCCTCGACCGACCGCGGCTCCCCGTCGTCGCCCTCGTCGACGACCTTCGCGAGGGTCTGACGGTGCACCTTGATGCTGGTGCCTGGCGCGATTTCGAGCTCGACCTGGTTGGTGACCTCGTTCACCGATCTCAGCGTGCCGAACAGGCCGAAGTTCGTCATCACCTCGACACCCGGAACCATCTTGGCCTGCAACTCCTCCTGCTGCGTCCTGCGTTTGCGCGAGTTGCGGAACATGAAGAAGATGAGCACGGCCAGAATGACGAGCATTCCGATTGTCAACGGATCCACGTGGAAGTACCTTTCGGGAGAAGTCTGAGGCTGGTCGTCAGTGTACGAAGCCGACCTGTGCGCGCGCTGCTCGCGCGGCCAGAGCAATCATAGGTCATCGCCGAACAGGCCAGGCTGGCCCTGGGCCAGGCCCGATTGCTGCGACAGACCCAGATGCCCCCACGCCGCGCGGGTAGCCACTCGTCCGCGCGGCGTCCGGCTGAGCAGCCCGATCCTGACCAGGAAGGGTTCGACAACCGACTCGATCGTCTCGGCCTCCTCGCCGACGGAGACCGCGAGAGTGTTCAGGCCGACGGGGCCACCCTCGAAGCGGGTGAGGATCGCGTGCAGCACCGCGCGATCGAGCCGGTCGAGACCGAGCTCGTCGACGTCGTAGAGCTCGAGCGCGGCGTGTACCGCGGCGACACCGCCGGCCGAGTGGACGAGCGCATAGTCGCGCACCCGGCGAAGCAGGCGATTCGCGATTCGCGGGGTGCCCCGGCAGCGGCCCGCGATCTCCGCCAGCGCCTCGCGGTCGATGTCGAGCTCGAGCAGCCGAGCCGCGCGCGTCAGTACCTGTTCGAGTTCGGCCTCGTCGTAGAACTCGAGGTGGGCGGTGAACCCGAACCGGTCGCGCAGCGGGTTCGGCAGCAAGCCCGAGCGGGTGGTGGCACCGACCAGGGTGAACGGCGCGAGATCGAGCGGGATGCTCGTGGCACCGGCACCCTTGCCGACCATGATGTCGATGCGGAAATCCTCCATCGCGAGGTACAGCATCTCCTCGGCCGAGCGCGCCATGCGGTGGATCTCGTCGATGAACAGCACCTCGCCCGGCACCAGCGACGAGAGCACTGCGGCGAGGTCGCCGGCATGCTGGATGGCGGGACCGCTGGACATGCGCAACGGGCGTCCGCTCTCCATCGCGACGATCATCGCGAGCGTGGTCTTGCCGAGCCCGGGCGGGCCGGCGAGCAGGATGTGGTCGGGTGTGCGGTGCTGCAGAGCCGCAGCATCCAGCAGCAGTTGCAGTTGGCCGCGCACCTTGCTCTGACCGACGAACTCGGCCAGCGAGCGCGGGCGGAGCGCACCCTCGAAGGCGAGCTCGGCCTCCGACTCCGCGGTGGGCTGCACGAGGGAGTCGCTCATGTCGTGGTTCCGGTGAGCTGGCCCGGTCCCAGCGCCGCGAGGGCGAGTCGCAGCAGCGCGGGCACGGACTGGCGGTCGCTATCCGGGGCAGAGCTCATCGCGTCATCCACCGCCTGCATGGCCACCCGCTCGGGCCAGCCCAGTCCGACCAGGGCCACCGTGACGTCGTCACGCACGCTCGACGCTGCGGTCGGTCTGGACTGCCTCGATGCCGTCACAGCCAGCTTGCCGGCCAGCGACACCACGATCAGCTTCGCGGTCTTCGGGCCGATGCCCGGGACTCTTCGGAACGCTGCGTCGTCTTCGACCGCCACCGCGGACGCCACCTGTTCCGGTGTCATTGCCGCCAGCACGCCCATCGCGCTCTTCGGGCCGACGCCGGTGACGCCGCGCAGGAGGTCGAACACGGAGAGTTCGTCGGCCTCCGCGAAGCCGAACAGCGAGAGATCGTCTTCACGCACGATGAGGGCGGTGCGCAGGGTGGCCTCCGAGCCGATGCGTAGCGACAGCGCGTGCTGGGGCGTCACCTGCACGGCCAGTCCCACACCGCCGACCTCGATGACGACCGTGGTGCTGTCCGCGGCGAGGACGGTGCCACGTAGTGAAGCGATCATCGTGAGCCAGTCCTCGAATCCATGTTCGAAGCCTAGGCGCGAGTGGCGCGTTCCGCGTTGCGCCACGCCTGTTGAGCGGGGGTGAGACGGCTCACGTCCGCCGTCGGCGGCGTCGCCGTCTCGGCGCGGGCGCGAGATGCACTACCCCAAGCTCCGGCGCGCGACCAGCCATGCGTGACCGCGATCGCGAGGGCGTCACTGGCATCCGCTGGCGTCGGTACCGTCGGCAGACCGAGCAGCCGTGCCACCATCGAGCCGACCTGCCGCTTGTCCGCCGAGCCGTAGCCGGTGATCGCCGCCTTCACCTCGCTCGGCGTGTGCAGTCCGACGGCCAGCCCGCGCGACGCCGCGACCTGCAACGCGACCCCACTGGCCTGCGCGGTAGCCATCACCGTGCGCAGGTTGTGCTGCGCGAACATCCGCTCCAGCCCGACCGCAGTCGGGGCGAACTCGTCCAGTGCGTCGCCGATACCCCGGGCGATCGCGAGCAGCCGCTGTTCGAGAGAAACGTCGGACGGGGTGCGGATGACCCCGACGTAGACGAGCGAGGCGGATCGGGTGGCCGAGACATCCACGATTCCCAACCCGCAGCGGGTGAGGCCGGGGTCGATGCCCAGCACCCGCACGCTCATGACCCCTAGTCTTCGTCCAACTCCGCCTGCACGGCCTCCGACACGTCGAGGTTGACGTAGATGTTCTGCACGTCGTCGGAGTCCTCGAGAGCGTCGATCAGTCGGTAGACCTTGCGCGCCGTGTCGGCGTCGACCTCGACGCTGAGAGTCGGAACGAACTCGGCGTCGGCTGAGTCGTAGTCGATCCCCGCTTCCTGCAGCGCCTTCCGCGCCTCGACCAGTTGCGATGGCTCGGTGACCACCTCGAACCCGCCGCCCTGGTCCTTGACCTCCTCCGCACCGGCGTCGAGCACCGCCAGCAGGATGTCGTCTTCGCTGACCCCGTCCGTCTTGGTGATCGAGATGACACCCTTGCGGTGGAAGTTGTACGCCACGCTGCCGGGGTCTGCCATCGTGCCGCCGTTGCGCGTCATCGCGGTGCGCACCTCAGCGGCGGCGCGGTTGCGATTGTCGGTGAGGCACTCGATCAGCAGCGCGACACCGTTCGGTCCGTAGCCCTCGTACATGATGGTCTGGTAGTCCACCGACTCACCGGAGATGCCAGCGCCGCGCTTGATGGCGCGGTCGATGTTGTCGTTGGGAACCGACGTCTTCTTCGCCTTCTGCACCGCGTCGTACAGTGTGGGGTTGCCGGCGAGGTCGGCTCCGCCGATCTTGGCTGCGACCTCGATGTTCTTGATGAGTTTGGCGAACGACTTGGCACGACGCGAATCGATGATCGCCTTCTTGTGCTTGGTCGTCGCCCATTTGGAGTGCCCGGACATGGCATCCATTGTATGGACCGCGACCAGCCCCTAGCGCGCGACGAGCTTCACCCCTGAGGCACGCAACTCCAGCTCGGCGAGCTGGCGCACCACGGTCTCGTCGCCACGTCGCCAGGCGCCCAGTGCGTCGTCGCTGATGCCCGTGATGGCAGGCAGCTTCTGCGTGGCGAGCGCCCGCAGCGCGAGCAGATCGAGGCCCGCCTCCTGCGCGACGACCGCTTTCGCACGCCCGGCACGACGCACGAATCGGATGCGCGGCACCAGCCACAGCACCAGGATCATCGCGACCGGCAGCGCGGCAACCCCGACGCCGAGGCCGATCGCCAGTTGCAGCACGGCATCCTGCTGGCTCTGCCCGGCCGACTCGAGTGCCTGACCCGCCGCGCTCGCGCCATCGAACGGCACCCGGATGCCCCCGCCGATGAGCGGCACACCCCCGAGCGTCTCCCCCACCTCGGTCATGGTCTCGCGGAAGCCGGAGCCGGCTTGCTCCATCTGCACCCCGAACGCGGCCAGGTTCTGCACGAGCTGGAACAGCGTGACGCCCAGCCACACCCACAGCGCGATGCTCACGATGGCGAGCACGTCCCCCACGACCTGCCGCGCCCGGCGATCGCCGTAGTCCGAGTAGAGCTTCATGGGCACCAGCGTAGAGGCGGGGCTCAGACGGCGGCGCGCACCTTGTCGAGGAAGTACCGGTGGAACCGCGTCTCCCCCGAGAGCTCGGGATGAAACGACGTGCCCAGCAGATCACCCTGCTCGACGGCGACCACGCGACCGTCGGATACCTCGGCCAACGCCCGCGCGCGCGGACCGAGCTCCTCGACCACCGGTGCGCGGATGAACACCGCATGTACCGGCGGCTCCCCCAGCTCGGGGATGTCGAGGTCGGTCTCGAAGGAGTCGAGCTGGCCGCCGAATGCGTTGCGGCGCACCGCGACATCCAGCCCGCCGAGAGAATTCTGACCCTCGATCCCGTCGAGCACCCGGTCGGCGAGCATGATGAGTCCCGCACAGGTGCCGAAGACCGGGAGCCCGGATGCGATGCGCTCGCGCAGCGGGTCAGCCAGACCGAACAGGCGGCTGAGCTTGTCCATCACGCTGGACTCTCCGCCGGGGATGACGAGGCCGTCGATGCGCTCGAGCTCCTCGGGACGCTTCACCGGCACCGCGTCGGCGCCGAGTGCCTGAAGTACCGCGAGGTGCTCGCGGAAGTCACCCTGCAGGGCGAGGACCCCGACCCGCGCCCCGCTACCAGCCACGTTCGGCGAGGCGGTGCGGTGCGGGCAGGTCGCTCACGTTGATGCCGACCATCGCCTCACCCAGACCGCGCGAGGCCTCCGCGATCACTTGCGGGTCCTCCCAGAACGTGGTGGCTTTCACGATCGCGGCCGCACGCTGGGCTGGGTTGCCCGCCTTGAAGATGCCCGAGCCGACGAACACGCCGTCGGCACCGAGGTGCATCATGAGCGCGGCATCAGCCGGGGTCGCGACTCCGCCGGCGGTGAACAGCACGACGGGCAGCTTGCCGGTCTCCGCGACCTCGCGCACCAGGTCGTACGGCGCCTGCAGTTCTTTCGCCGCGACGTAGAGCTCGTCCTTCGACTTCGAGGCAAGCGCGTTGATCTCGCCGGTGATGGTGCGAATGTGCTTGGTCGCCTCCGAGACATCCCCCGTTCCCGCCTCGCCCTTCGAGCGGATCATGGCCGCACCCTCGGTGATGCGCCGCAGCGCCTCGCCCAGGTTCGTCGCACCGCACACGAAGGGCACATCGAAACCCCACTTGTCGATGTGGTTCACGTAGTCCGCCGGGGACAGCACCTCCGACTCGTCGATGTAGTCCACCTTGAGCGCCTGCAGCACCTGGGCTTCGACGAAGTGCCCGATCCTCGCCTTCGCCATCACGGGGATCGACACAGCCTCGATGATGCCGTCGATCAGGTCGGGGTCGCTCATGCGCGCCACCCCGCCCTGCGCACGGATGTCGGCCGGCACCCGCTCGAGCGCCATCACGGCAACCGCGCCGGCGTCTTCGGCGATCCGCGCCTGGTCGGCGGTGACGACGTCCATGATGACGCCGCCCTTGAGCATCTCGGCGAGCCCGCGCTTGACGCGGCTCGTCCCAACTTCGTGCGCGGCGTTGTTCGTCATGGGGTCAGATTCTAGTTCGCGCCCGGTGAACGCTCACCCGGGCCCGTCATGGAGGTACACGGGAGACAATCGAGGTGTGAAGGTCCTCTCCATCCAGTCGGCGGTCGCCTTCGGCCACGTCGGCAACTCGGCCGCCGTCTTCCCGCTGCAGCGCATCGGCGTCGAGGTGCTGCCGGTGTACACCGTCACCTTCTCGAACCACACCGGGTACGGCGCCTGGCGCGGCCCGCTGATCGCGGCGGATGACGTGCGCGAGGTGATCCAGGGGGTGGAGGACCGGGGCGTGTTCCCGCAGCTCGACGTGGTGCTGTCCGGCTACCAGGGCAGCGCCGGCATCGCCGACGTCATCGTCGATACCGTCGAGCGGGTCAAGGCCGCCAATCCCGGCGCGATCTACGCGTGCGACCCGGTGATGGGCAACGCCAGATCGGGATGCTTCGTCGCCCCCGAGATCCCGGTGCTGCTGCGTGAGCGCGTGGTGCCGGTGGCCGACATCATCACCCCGAACCAGTTCGAACTGGGGTTCCTCACCGGCACCGACCCGGGATCGATCAAGTCCACCCTGGACTCCGTCGAAGCGGCCCGCACCATGGGCCCGCGCACCGTGCTCGTCACCAGCGTCGAACGACCGGATCGCGACCCCGACACCATCGAGATGATGGTCGTCGACGACTCCGGCGCCTGGATCGTGCAGACCCCGCTGCTGCCCATGAAGGCGAACGGATCGGGTGACGTCACCACCGCACTCTTCACCGCGCACTACCGGGCCAGTGGCGATGCCGCGCTCGTGCTGGGCAGAACCGCCTCGAGCGTGTACGACCTGCTCGAGCGCACGCTGGCCTCTGGCGAGCGAGAACTGCAACTCGTCGAGTCGCAGGATGCCTACGCGAACCCGCGGATGCAGTTCGAGGTGACGCGGCTGCACTGAGCCCGTCATGCCGCGCTCGGCAGGGGTCCGGTGCGCCGCGGGGTGCGCGCGGCGTCGATGTGCGCCGGCGGTACCAGTCGGCGCACTCCATGCTGTGTGATCAGCTCCCAGCCGTCCAGGTCGAAGCGCCGATGGTGACTCGCGCACATCAACGCTGCGTTGTCGAGATCCGTGGGGCCACCCAGCGACCACGGTTTCAGGTGTGCGATCTCGCACCACGCCGGTGGGGCGGGGCATCCCGCCCAGATGCACCCCTTGTCGCGAAAGGCCAGCGCCCTGCGCTGCGCCCCGGAATACAGGCGCCGACCGCGACCGAGGTCGAGCACTTCGCTCTCCCCGCCCAGCACCAGCGGGATGATCTCCGCCTGTGCAGCCAGCCGTCGCGCGGTGCCCGCCCCGATCGCCGTCTCGACGCCCGCGATGGTTGCGGCGCCCAGTCCTGTGCGCAGGGCGCGCTCGGAAACGGTGACCACCATGGTGACCGCGGTTCCGGCGAGGTCGCCGTCGTCGCGCAGCAGGGAGGTGCGCGCGATGTCGACGAGAGCGTCCAGCCGCCGCTGGGGAAGCATCCGCGGGTCCACCGGGTCGCCGACCTCGTCGTCAGTATCGAACCGCGGGGACCGACGTGGTGCGGTTCTCGCGTCGAGTGCCGCCCGCAGCATCCCCTCGGACTCCGGGTCGAGGGTGAGCACCCAGCGCGACATGCCGTCAGCGGTTCGCCCCATCGTCAGGCCGGCACGATCCCGGAGCTGCTGCTCGCGAAAGCCCGCGCCGTCAGCGTCTACCCGGTCCGGCAGAGTGCGGCACAGCCGGCCGAAGTCGCGGTCGCCGAGCGACTCCGCCCAGCGCACCAGTTCGACCTCCAGGCGCTCCGCCTCGGGAACACCGAGAAGGCCGATCACCGACTCCAGGGCGGTAGCGGCAACGTTCGCCTTCGCGATCGGGAGATCGCCGTCGAGCAGCGCCTCGGAGAGATGACTCCACCGGGCGGGCAGCAGCTGGCCAAGCAGCGACAACCGCGGAGCCAGGCTCGCCGCGGCCGCGCACCACGCGCGCGATTCCGCCGTCGTCGCCCCCATCCGGCCCGCCAGCACGTCGGCGGTGCTGCGCTCGCCGAGTCGCAGTGCGACCGAACCCGGACCATCGCCCGAGTCGAGCTCTGCCGCGATCATGGCCACACTGGCGTCGATCAAGCGACGTGCACGGCCCAGCCCGTCGAGCAGCGCGAGAAGCTCCGTCACTGGCGTGTCGGCGTACGGCGCTCGCGGCAGGTCGCGCAACGCCGAGATCGCCGTAGCGACCAGATCGCGCTCGAGTGCCATGACCCACCTTCGTGAGGATGCTCCGGCACGAGCAAGCCCAGTGTATCACACTATCGAAGATCTGTTCTCTCTTTCGTGAAGCATCGTCGCTGCAAGCTCCAGAACGTCAGTCGCCACGAGTTCCTCGCCATGAACCCGCCATGGTCCGCCACTCGACGAGGGCTACCGCGCAGCGCTCCAGTGCGCCGCGAGCTCGTCGCGGACCTCACCCAGCAGCCGCGGCACCGCCTTCGTGCCGGCGATGATCGGGAAGAAGTTGGAGTCGAGCGCCCACCGCGGCACCACGTGCTGATGCAGGTGCTCGGCTACCCCGGCACCGGCGATGCGGCCCTGGTTCATGCCGATGTTGAAGCCGTGACATCCCGCCGTCTCGGTCAGTACCCGCATCGCGGTCTGGGTGAGGCTGCCGATCTCGGCCACCTCGTCGGGCGTCGCGCTGTCATACATCGCCACGTGACGGTACGGGCACACCAGCAGGTGCCCGGAGTTGTACGGGTAGAGGTTGAGCAGCACGTAGGCGTGCTCGCCGCGGTGCACGATCAGCGCCTGCTCGTCGCTCAGGGTGGGCGCGACGCAGAACGGGCAGGTGTCCTCGGTCGGCTCGGTCTCGTGATTGCCCGTGATGTAGGCGATGCGATGCGGCGTCCACAACCGCTGAAACGCGTCGGGCACGGCCGCGAACGCCGCGGCATCCTCGACGTCGCCGAGGTCGGAGCCGTCGTAGTCTCGCATGCTCAGACCTGTGCCCGGGTGGCGATCGCGTCGGTGATGCGGGAGATCGCGGCATCCACCTCGACGCCGTTGTCCTGCGTGCCGTCGCGGAAGCGGAAGCTCACGGTGCCGGCCGCCCGATCCTGCTCGCCGGCGATCAGCTGGAACGGCACTCTCTGCAGGGTGTGGTTGCGGATCTTCTTCTGCATCCGGTCGCTGGAGGTGTCGAGCTCGGCCCGCACACCGGCATCCTTCAGTCGGGCGATGATGTCGCCGAGGTACTCCTCGTAGTCTTCGGCGACCGGGATGCCGACAACCTGCACCGGGGACAGCCAGACCGGGAAGGCGCCCGCGTAGTGCTCGGTGAGCACGCCGAAGAATCGCTCGATCGAACCGAACAGCGCCCGGTGGATCATCACCGGACGCTGACGCGAACCGTCGGCGGCCGTGTACTCGAGTTCGAACCGGTCAGGCAGATTGAAGTCGAGCTGCACCGTCGACATCTGCCAGGTGCGCCCGATCGCGTCGCGAGCCTGCACCGAGATCTTCGGACCGTAGAAGGCGGCACCGCCCGGATCGGGCACGAGCTTGAGCCCCGACTCGGCTGCCACCTCCGCGAGCGTCTGGGTCGCTTCATCCCACACGTCGTCATCGCCCACGTACTTCTCGGGGTCCTTGGTGGACAGCTCGAGGTAGAAGTCGGTCAGCCCGTAGTCGCGCAGCAGGTCGAGCACGAACTGCAGCGTGCGGGTGAGCTCGGCCTTCATGGCCTCGCGGGTGGTGAAGATGTGCGCGTCGTCCATGGTGAGGCCGCGCACGCGGGTCAGCCCGTGGATGACGCCCGACTTCTCCTTGCGGTAGACGCTGCCGAACTCGAACAGGCGCAGCGGCAGGTCCCGGTACGACCGGCTGCGCGACCGGTAGATCAGGATGTGGAACGGGCAGTTCATCGGCTTGAGGTAGTAGTCAGCGCCCTGCCGGGTGATCTCCCCCTCGTCGTTGCGCGCCTCGTCGAGGTGCATCGGCGGGAACATGTTCTCGGCGTACCAGCCGAGGTGACCCGAGAGCTCGAACAGGTTCGCCTTGGTGATGTGCGGGCTGTAGACGAAGTCGTAGCCCTCCTCCTCGTGGCGCCTGCGGGAGTAGTCCTCCATCTCGCGCCGGATGATGCCGCCCTTAGGGTGGAACACCGCCAGGCCCGAGCCGATCTCGTCCGGGAACGAGAACAGATCGAGCTCCTGGCCGAGCCGGCGGTGATCACGCTTGGCCGCCTCCTCCTGGCGCTGCTGGTAGGCCCGAAGCTCATCCTTGGTCGGCCACGCGGTGCCGTAGATGCGCTGCAACTGCTTGTTCTTCTCGCTGCCACGCCAGTACGCGGCCGCGTTGCGCTGCAGCGCCCAACCGTTGCCGATCATCCGGGTGTTTGGCAGATGGGGCCCGCGGCAGAGGTCCTTCCAGTACACCTCGCCGGTCTTGCCGTCGACGTTGTCGTAGATGGTGAGTTCTGCGCCGCCGACCTCGACTGACTCACTATCGTCGGTCGAGCCTGTCGAGACCTCGCCCTTCAGCCCGATCAGTTCGAGCTTGTACGGCTCGTTCGCGAGTTCGGCGCGGGCCTCGTCCTCGGTCACGACCCTGCGGACGAACCGCTGACCCTGACGGATGATCCGATCCATCGCCTTCTCGATGGCCTTCAGGTCCTCCGGGGTGAAGGGCTCGGCCACGTCGAAGTCGTAGTAGAAGCCGTCCGTGATCGGCGGCCCGATACCGAGCTTCGCCTCGGGGTTGATCGTCTGGACCGCTTGCGCCGCGACGTGCGCAGCCGAGTGACGCAGGATGTTCAGACCGTCCGGGGAATCGATCGTCACCGCTTCGACGGTGTCGTCCTCGAGCGTGTCAGTCGCGAGGTCCTTCAGCTCGCCGTTAACACGCATCGCGACGACGTTGCGGTCGGTGAAGAGGTCGAATCCCGTTCTACTCACCCGTCAACTGTAGTGTCGCGGTCCACCGGTGATTCGCTGCGTCAGGCCGCCTGACGCTCGCGTAGCAAGTACAACGAATCGACGGCCGACGCCAGTGACGCGTGCTGGCTGCGCTCGCGCGGGCGGTGGCCGAGGCATCCGAAGCCGGGCCGAGTTTGGGATGCTCGAGGGTCGTCAGGTCGTCGTGACAGTTCACGAAGAACTCCTCACCGTGCGCCCCCGGTCGTGTCTCGACACTGACTCCGTACATGTGCCCACCTTTCGCTCGGATATGAGGCAAGGTGGACGAACCGATCTACCCAAGGCGTTGATTTCTCAGGTTCGCGAGCGAGATCGTCCTAGGTTCTTGCTCATCTCCAGGTCGAGTACGACAGAGGAAGATCAGCTCGGCTCGAGCCGTGTCCGGCCTCGTCACTACAGTGGCGTCATGCCTCCGTCGATCGTCGCCTGGCTCGACGCCTCGACCGAGGAGCAACGCCGCATGCGCGAGATCCTCCGGCTGTTCAGCGATCGCGACAGCCGCGACGAGCTCGGGCTGGGGCAGATCCGCGACGCACTCTCAGATGCCCTCTTCCCCGGCACCTCTACGCTGCTGACCCGAGCCCGCTACCTCCTCTTCGTGCCGTGGTGCCTCCAGCTCGCGGCCCATCATCCCGATCCGGTGCGCGAAGCGGATCGCGCCGAGCATCAGCTCATCGCGGCGATCCGCGACACATCCGACACCGCGGGGCTGCTCGGAATGCGCGTCGGCGCAGCGCTCCGCAACCTCCCTTCGGGCGTCTACTGGACGATGCTCCGGCACTACCGCATCCTGCGCGACCCTGGTCTCAGCCGATCCGAGGCAGTGCGACTGCCGCGACGGGCGCGAGAGGCCGACGACCTCGGCGGCGTCGGCGGGGTTCACGTCTGGGCCCAGATGCCGCCCGTGCCGGAGGGGTTCCCACGCTCGGTCCCGGATGGCTTCGACCTGAGCGCCGACGAGGCCGCCTGGATGCGCGAGCGGCTGCTCGACGGGGCTCCCGACACGCTACTGGCTCACCTGCTCTTCGACGCCCCCCAGCGCGACTCGACAGCGCCGTGGCGCGATGCCGCGGCTCGCAGCGTCGACGGACGCCCACGCACGCTCCTCGAGCACGCTCAGGCGTTCTCAGTCGTGATGCACGGTGCGCAGCTGCTCTACAACCTCCTCCTCGCGGAGGACTACGAGGGCGCCGGGTTCGAGCGGGTCACGGTTCCCTCCGCCGGCTACCGCGACGCTCTCGACCGCTGGGCGCGCATGCTCGCGGCCGACGTCGATCTCGCTGGCTGGGATCTCGGTGTGCTTCTCCGCACGGTCGAGCTTCAGCGCAGCGCGCCCGTGCACCCCTCGTCGCGAGCGTTCGTCGAGCGCTGGACCGAGCTCCTCCGCCGTCGCGACCCGGCCGCGCTCGCCGACGATGACGAGGTGCGCGGCTTCCTCGTGCGTCGGGAGCGGCAACACAAGGGTGCCCAGGCTAGGATCGGCCATCGCGCACGCCTGGAGAACTGGACCGGCTCCTCGGGCGCGGGAGCCATGACCTTCCGCTGGACCACTGTGCGCGACATACTCACCGACCTCCACGACGGGCTCGCCCGCTGATGCTCGAACCTCAGACGCGCGCCGCGCTCACCGAGCAGCTCGCTCCCCCGCCGGGATTCGAACTGAGTCACGCCGTCGGCACGACGTTCACGCTCGACCTAGAGACGGCCCTGACCATGCCGCTCTCGTTCGCCTCGCATCGCCTCACCGCGGCCGATGGCGACATCGGCATCCTCGATGCGATCCGACGCGCGGCCGACCGCATCGACGTCTTCGCTCAGGCCGGTGAGATTTCGATGGGCGGACGCACCGACCTCGTCGCGTTCCTCGAGCCGATCGTGCATCCCGTGACGGTGCCGCGCGGGCTCTTCCACCCCAAGGTCTGGTTCCTGGAGTACGTGCGCGGCGAAGAACGCTCCTACCGGTTCCTCTGCGCGAGCCGGAACCTCACGGACGACCGGAGCTGGGACGTGCTCGTCCGCCTCGACGGCAGCGTCGCGCCCACCCTGCGCCGCGCAGTTGCCAAGGACGTGAACGCACCCCTCGTCGAGCTTCTGAGGCGCCTGCCGCGGCTCGCCGTGCACGCGCTCCCCGACGTGCGGCGCGCGACGATCAGCGACCTCGCCTCCCGTATCGCGACGGTCGAATGGGAGAGACCGCCCGGACTCGACGAGGTCTCGTTCCACGTCCTCGGCATCCCCGGGGGCACGTTCCCAGAACTCCGCGGCAAGCGTGCGCTCATCATCTCCCCTTTCGTGACGGATGCGGGTCTCGCGAGGCTGCGAGCCGACATCCGCACCGACACCCACCTCGTGTCGCGCGCCGACAGTCTCGACCGACTCGCACCCACCTCTCTCGACTCGCGGCTCCATACCGCGGTGCTCGACGACGCCGCCAATGTCCCCGAGGAGGCCGGACCGGCGCGGTTGAGCGGGCTGCACGCGAAGGTGATCATCGTCGACCGCCAGGTCGGTGCGCGCATCCTCATCGGGTCGGCGAACGCGACGGATGCTGCGCTGCGCGACAACATCGAGGTCATGGTCGGGCTCGTGGGCAGCTACGCCACCTTCGGCGTCGCCCCGACGCTCGCGGCGCTGGGCGCCCTCGTCGAGCCGTACCCGACGGTCGGCGGAGCCCAGCCCAACGACGACGAGAAGGCCGAGCGGCAGCTCGAGCATCTCGTGCGCGAGCTCGCCGACGCGCGGCTGACCGCGCGCGTCGTGCCGGGAGCCCCCTACGCGCTCGAGATGCGCACCGAGGAGCTTCCGCGCGCCCGTCTCGACGGGGTCGACGTGCGGTGGCACCTGCTCACGCGCCCCGATCTCGGAGCGCACGGTCTGCCCCCGATCGACGGGTCCCCTCACCTGCTCGAAGGCCTCGCGCTCACCGACATCACGCCGTTCCTGGTGCTCGTGGCGCGCGACGGCGAGCTCGAGCGGCGCACGATCGTGCTGGCGCGACTGATCGACGATGTCGACACGAGGCGTGATGCCATCATCGCCCGGCAGCTCACCGACCGCGCGACCTTCATCCGGCTCGTCACCCTCCTGCTGGAGCTGTCCGGGCAACAGGTCCCGGGCGGTGCCGACGCGACCGCGTTCTTCGGAGCCGGCGCGTTCGGCGCGGCAGACGGGTCCGGCCTCTTCGAATCGCTCGTCCGGGCCGTCGGTGCGCGACACCAGGGGCTCGGTGACGTGCAGCGCATCGTCCACTACCTGCAGACCTCGGGCGATGACCAAGTCCTCCCCGAAGGCTTCTCCGAGCTCTGGGAAGCGGTCTGGACGGCGCACCAGCGTCTGGCGACCGAGTCGGGAGCGGCGTCGTGAGCACGGTCGACGCCGACGCGGTGCTCGCGGGCCTCAAGGGCTTCCAACGCGACGCCGTAGATCACATCATGGAGCGCTTCTACGGCCCCGGTGCGACGACCGGCTCGGGGCGCTTCCTCGTTGCCGACGAGACCGGCCTCGGCAAGAGCATCGTGGCCCGCGGCGTGATCGCGCGAGCGATCGAGCACCTGCAGGACATCGACCACGTCGAACGCGTCGACGTCGTCTACATCTGCAGCAACGCCGACCTCGCACGCCAGAACCTCAAGCGCCTCAACGTCACAAGCGACGAGACGATCGGCATGGCGAGCCGGCTCACGCTGCTCGCCCGCGAGACACGACGTCTCGAAACGCGATCGCCGGGCGCCGGCAAGAAGGTCAACCTCATCTCGTTCACGCCGGGCACCTCCTTCCGCGAGGGTGGGCACCGGCAGGGTTCGGCCGATGAGCGCGCGATGCTCACGATCATCCTCGACGGGCTCGCCGCCGAGACCGACTCCGACCGGCGCACCCACCGTCTGCTGTTCCGCGGCGGCGTCAGCAGTCTCCGACGCTTCAACGAGAGCTACGTGCAGCGCCTCCGACACGAGCTCGCCGGCGAGCCCGACCCACGCATCGTCGACACCTTCGCCCGCACCATCCGCGCCAACGGGGTTCTCGAGCGGTTCCTCACCCTCCGCGAGAGCGCGCGGGGGAAGCAGAAGCTCGAGGGCGAGATCAAGTGGCGTGTCATCGAACTCACGCGAGAGCTGCGACGCGACCTCGCGAAGGCGGGCATCGACATCCTCGAACCCGACCTCGTCATCCTCGACGAGTTCCAACGCTTCCGGCAGATCCTCGCCGACCCCGAGACCGGCGGCGAGGTCGCCGAGCTCGCGCACAGCCTCTTCGACCACCGCGACGCGAAGGTGCTGCTGCTCTCCGCCACCCCGTACAAGCCGTTCACGAACGCCGACGACGACGACGACCACGCCCGAGACTTCCTCGAGACGGTTTCATTCCTCGCGAGGCGCGACGAGTCGACGACGACTGGCGTTGCAGACGCCCTCGCCGACTACCGTCGCAGCATCGTCGCCGACGGAGATCCCGGGTCGGCGGCGCGCCGCGTGCGAGCCGCGTTGCTGCCACTCATGAGCAGATCGGAACGGCCGCCCCTCGGCGAGGAAGGCGACATGCTCACGACCTCAGTGCTCTCCGGCGGTGTCCCGACACCCGATGACCTCACCGACTGGGCCGCACTCAGCCGCCTCGGAGAGCTCGCCGACGCTCCGATCCCACTCGAATATTGGAAGTCGATCCCTCACTTCGCGACCTTCATGGACGGCTACCAGACCGCCCGGGGCGTGCGGGAGCTTCTCCAGGGCGACGCCGCAGAGCCGGCGGCCGCCTTGCTCAGCGCGGCGCGCGGGATCGGCCGCGGCGATGTCGAGAGCTACGCACCAATCGACCTCGGCAACGGCTACCTCCGTGCCCTCGCCGAGCAAACCGTCGATCGCGGTTGGTGGAGACTGCTGTGGCTGCCGCCGACCATGCCCTACCTCAAGCCCGCCGGCGTGTACGCGGACGTCGACGCCACGCAGACCACCAAGCACGTGCTCTTCTCGGCCTGGACCGGAGTGCCGACCGCCGTAGCGTCGTTGCTCAGCTACGAGGTCGACCGTCGCATCGCTGCATCCGGCGACCTGCTCACCGAGAACACCGCAGAAGGCCGCAAACGCGTCAGTCAGCGTCTCGTCTATCCTGGCACCGTCGACGCCCTCAGGATGTCGACCCTCTCGCTGTTCTGGCCTCACCCCGGTCTGGCAGGCGCAGGTGACCCTCTCGCCGCCGTCCGGCGCTCGGGTGGGGTCGTCACGACCGACGCCCTGCACGCCGAGCTCGCCCCGGACATGAGCGCCGCGCAAGAGTCGGGGCAGCCCTGGGAGGCGTTCTTCTCCTACCCGGGTGCGCTTCCAGAGTCCCTGCACGACGTCGAGCCGTCGTCGCTGTTCGACGTGGACGTGTCGGGTGCCGAAAACGAGGACGACCTCGGGGCGGGACTCGTCCTCCACGTCGAAACCGCCCGGGCGCGGACCGCCGCCCCCACCGAGCCCCGGCATCCCGAGCTCCCGCTGCTCGCCGCACACTCGCCCGGCAACATCGCGTATCGCGCGCTCCTCTCCGTCGCCGCCCCCGACGCGACACCCGGCGGTCTCTGGCGCGCCGCGTGGACGGTTGCGAACGGCTTCCGCGCTCTCTTCAACCGGCCTGAGACGACGGCCCTCCTCGTCGGACTAGACCCCGATCGCGAGTACTGGCGTCTCGTGCTCGACTACTGCGCCGACGGCAACCTCCAGGCCGTGCTCGACGAATACCTGTTCCAGCTGCGGAGCGAGCACGGAGGCGCCCCGCTCGACGACGACGGGCTCGCCGAGGTCGCGGCGACGGCCGCCGCAGCCATGAGCATCCGACCCGCTGCCTACCTCGGCCACGACGCCAGCCGTGAACGCGCCGAGATCCGGTTTCGCGCCCGTTTCGCCCTTCGCTACGGAGGCAAGCACGCCAACGACGCGAGCGAGACGGTCGGCATTCGCCAGGGTGAAGTGCGCAACGCGTTCAACAGCCCGTTCGCTCCGTTCGTACTCGCGTCAACGAGCGTCGGCCAGGAGGGCATCGACTTCCACTGGTGGAGTCATTCCGTCATCCACTGGAACCTGCCCTCAAACCCCGTCGACTTCGAGCAGCGCGAGGGCCGCGTGAACCGCTTCGCCGGCCACGCCGTGCGCAAGAACGTCGCGGCGCAGCACTGGCCGGACGTGCTCGCCTCGGAGTCGCGGTCGCCGTGGGATGCCGCCTTTGCGGCCGCATCCGCCGTCGACGACGGTCTGGGAGAGTTCTCGCCCTGGTGGGTCTACCGCGGAGATGCGCGCATACATCGTGTCGTCGCGTCGTACCCGTTCAGCCGCGACACCGAGCGCTATGCCCGCCTGCGCGACGCTCTCGCGCTGTATCGGCTGACGCTCGGGCAGCCACGACAGGAGGACATGGTCGAGCTCATGCGCAAGCGCGGAGTCGACGGACGGGCGGTGCCCGCGATCGACTTGCGACCTGGCTCACGGGGCGACCTGGCGGAATGACGAAGGTTTTCCCACTGGCGGATCGGGCTCCTCAAGACCCTCATGTCGGGAATTGCGCGAAACGAGCCGTCTATAAAAGTCCACGACATCAAGCCGACAGAACTGATCCAGGCCCGGATTGGACGAACGTTAGACCAAAGCATGAGCCCGAAATCCAGAAGACTCCCGAACTCCCAGGGTCTCGTGGTGGGCGATACTGGGATCGAAAGAGAATCGGGCGTGTCGCGAACTTCCCCGGCAACTCGGGAAAAGTGCTGATCGGGGCGTGTTTATGAGGTGGAAACGAGAGGAATCTAGAGGCATCAGTGGTAAACTGAATCGGGCACATAGCGGGCACGAGTGGAAGGAGGCGCACGATGGGCAGAGCAGCCGACGGCACCGTCCGCAAACTCAAGTCGGGCCGCTTCCAGGCTCGCTTCCAGTACCCCGATGGCGTCCGCCGCCCAGCCCCGCACACCTTCCAGACGAAGAGGGACGCGAACGCCTGGCTTGCTCAGCAAGAGGCCGACGTGAGCCGTGGTGTCTGGGCGCGCGAGCAGCACGCCGCGAGCATGAACACCGCCTTCGGGGACTACGCGGAGCGCTGGCTGAAGACCCGCAAGGTCAAGGGCCGCGCGCTCAAGCCGCGCACCCGCGCCGGGTACCGTGACCTGCTCGACCGATTCATCCTGCCGACGTTCGCGAACGTGCCCGTGCACACCATCGACCGCGAGGCCGTCGAGCGCTGGTACGACAGCATCGGGAAGGACACTCCGACCTACCGCTCGAAGGCCTACTCGTTGCTGCGGACGATCCTCGCCTCCGCCGTCGATGACGGGCACCTGGCGCTCAACCCCGCCCGCATCCGCGGCGCCGGCCAGACCGAGCGGAAGCACCAGGTGCACCCCGCGACCCTCGAAGAGCTCGACGCGCTCACCAACGCAATGCCGCCGCGCTATCGCCTGCTCGTGCAACTCGCCGCCTGGTGCGCACTCCGCTACGGCGAGCTGACCGAACTCCGCCGCGCCGACGTGGACACGAAGGACGGCGTGCTCCGCGTCCGCCGCGCGGTGTCGCTGGTCGACGGGAAGTTCGTGATTGACACCCCGAAGACGGCGGCGGGCGTCCGCGACGTCGCGATCCCGCCCCACCTCCTGCCGCTCGTGCGCGCCCACCTGCTCGAGTACACCGCGCCGGGACTCGATGGGCTCCTGTTCCCCTCGAAGAACGACCCGGCTGAGCACCTGCGCCAGTCGAGCCTCGCCCGCGTGTTCTACCCGGCGCGCGCGAAGGCCGGGCGGCCTGACCTCCGCTTCCACGACCTCCGCCACACGGGAGCCGTCTTCGCCGCCCAGACCGGCGCGACGATGGCCGAACTCATGGCGAGGCTCGGGCACTCGACCTCATCGGCCGCGCTGCGTTACCAGCACGCCGCACAAGGCCGCGACGCGATCATCGCCGCCCGCCTGTCGGCACTCGCGAGCGGTCAGCAGCAAGGATGAGCCACCCGGTGCTCCGCCCCTCGGCAGGAGTACCGGACTACTACCGGCCGGACGCGCCGAGCACTCTCGTCAACGAGGCACGCGCGTTCGTCAGCGGCTGCCGCTGGACGTGGGCTTCCTCGTTCGCGGATAACGCGCCCCACTGGTACACGCTGCGCGGCGACGCCGAGCGAGCGGGCACCGAGGCGGGCTACGACGCGCTGCGCGCGCTCGTGCTCAACCACCACTACCTCCGCACCTGGCGCGGCCGTTCGTTCCGAGCGGTGCACCTCGGCGGCGTGCTCGTCTGGGCGATGCAGACCGGAGGCATCCTCGTCAACGGCATCCCGGCGAGTCCGGACGACTTCGAGCAGGTGCCCGCGCTGTTCGACTTCCTGCCGTGAGCAGCGACGTCAAGAATCGAGCGCCTTCACGAGAGAACCGAGGTCAGTGTCGAGCGCTCTTGCCAGGCGCCACCATGATTCGAGCGACCCACGAGAAGAAGGCGCACCGGGGTTCCGACCCCGTGGCTTCGCGGTCTCGATCGCGATGATCGTGGCGCGGCTCACGCCCGACTTCTCGGCGAGCGCGTCGTAGGTCAAGCCCATCTCGGCCCGACGCCTGCTGAGTTCAAGGCGGAGCGCCTCGAAGTTGGGGCCGGGTTCAGCGGGCATCCAACAACTGCACCGCGAACGCGGGGGTACCGCGCTCTGGCAAGCCAGACTATTGTCTGGAAAGCCAGACCGCAGACTGGCCGAACCCGAGGAGGATCACCACCGATGTCGAACCACTTGAACGTCTACAGCCAGCGCGGCTGCGTCGATTGCAAGCCCTGCGAAAAGGGAGGCGCGAACGTCGGCCGCTCGGCGATCCTGTGGACGATCGGCATCTTCACGGCGGGGATCGGTCTGATCTTCCTGCCGTTCTTTAAGAAATGTCAGTATTGCGGGCACAACTCGTGGATGAACAAGCACTACGGCCCCGACCTCCGCGCCTCGGCGCAGCAGCCCGCCGTCTAGACTTACCCGCAGGCCTGGCAGCCCGCACGCGCCCCGTTCTCGCGATGAGAACGGGGCGTTCTCATTCGGGCGATTCGCCGGATTCATTCGACCGATTCGCCGTACTCCGTTCGCACTTCACACGCAGTGTTCGTCGCTTCTCCCGACCCCCAACTTCGTTGGGGTCGGAGGGAGAACCGGCGAAGTCAATGATCGTTCGTTCGCGGATTCTCTAGGAACGGAACGGGGAACGGCGTCAGCCTCGTGAGGCGGAAAGCGGTGCCGTTCGTTCTCGCTGTGCCCTAGGAACGGAACGGGAACGGCGCACAGGAGGCCGCAGGAGAGCGCGGCGGGCATCGGGCGCGGCCCTCGAAATGAAGGCCTCAGCGGGCCGTATGGCGTGCCTCGCGCGCATCGTGCCCCGCGGGTCGAGCTGGTAGAATCAGAAGCGAGAGGAACGACCACGCCTCCATCATCCAGAGGGTCACGCGCGACAGGAGCGACGTCCAAGAGGGACTAGCGCGGCAGTCAGCACCAAGGCTCCCCAGACGCCATCACTCGGCGGTCAGTAGACCGGTGGCTTGTTCTAGGGAGCCATCTCTATGTCCAGCACCTCCACCCCTCGCGTGCGGTACGTCACCATCGCGGAAGTCGCGGACTACCTCGGCGTCACGCCGCGTAGCGTCCGCAACTACATCTCGAAGGGGTTGTTCCCCGCCTACAGAATCCCCGGCACCCGCGGCGTCCGGCTCAACCTCGATGAGGTGAACCGCAAGATGCGCGCCGTGCCTGCGACCGTCGCGCGTGCGAGCGCTTCGTTCGGGCCGGGCGCCAAGATCATCGACCTGCCGCCTCAGCCGTTGCGCGTCGAGGCCTACGAGCCCGAGGGATCGAACCAGTGAGCGACGCGGGCGCCAGGCCGCCGCTCCACCCGATCCGCAACCCGAATCATCCGTGGCGCACGGGTGAGGCGCGCCCCTGCGACGTCTGCGGTCGCACTTACCGGCCGTGGATCAGCCTCCCCGAGTCGCGCTTCTGCTCCACGAAGTGCGCGGGCGTTGCCCACTCCAAGCCCGACACATCCCCGCCCCCGACGCGCGAGGAGGCGATCGCCATCCTTCGGGAGATGCGCACCGCCTACGCCGCTGCCCGTGCACGACTGCGAGGCCTCGGATGAGCACGCTCGACATCGACCTCAGCGGGTTCGATTCCGACTTCGAGGCGGCGGTGCAGGCGCGGATACGCCGCGATGACATACGAGCGGAGGCAGCGGCGCGCCGGGCTCAAGACTTGGCGCACCGCGCCTCCGCCTCGTGGTCAGGCATCCGAGCCTCGGACGTGCCCGAGCGCGAGCCCGAGCGCCCCTCCGTGCTTGAGTTCGCTCCGGGCCGCGCAGCGTTCTACGCGGGCGCGTACGCGGTGCTGTTCGGTGATCGCGACAGCGCGAAGACGTGGTGTGCCTACCTCGCGGTAGTCGACCAGACACGCAAAGGCCGCGCGGGGCTCATCATCGACTACGAGATGGGCGCCGATAGAGTGCGGGAGCGCCTGCAGGTGCTTGGCGCCAGCAGCGACGATCTGAGCCGCATTCTGATCGTGGAGCCGGACGGCCACCTCAGCGATTCAGCCCGTGAACGGCTCATCGAAGCCGTGGACGCGGTTGGGGCTCCCCTCGGCATCGTGGTGCTCGACTCGACAGACGAGAGCCTTGGCCGGGCCGCCCTTGACCCGCTGCGCTCGGTGGACGTTGCCGAGTGGGTCGCGGACGTGCCGCGGTGGGTACTCGCGACCTGGCCGGGTGCTGCGTTCGTCGCGGTCGATCACACGCCCCTCACCGCGCAGCGCAGGCCGGCCGGGAGCGCGCGCAAGTCGGCGGCAGCGGATCAGATGTTCGTCGTCCAGATGAAGCAACGGATCTGGCGCGAGGGACGCGGCTACAGCCTCGTGACCCCGACGAAAGACCGTGCCGGGTTCCTCGACTACAGCCGCCCGCTCTTCCGCCTCGACGGCGGCGGGGGTCAGCCGTTCGAGGTGCGTGCGCTCACCGAGAAGGAGTCAGCCGGTGCGAGCGCGGGCGCCGCCCTCCGCGATGAGATCGAGCGCGTACTACGGGAGCGCGGCGGGTGGGTCACCATCGAGCATCTTCGAGGTGCGGTCGGCGGAAGCGCGAAGTCAGTGACCGAGGTCGTCGGCGGGATGGTGAGCGACGGCCTGATCGAGAAGGCTCACGGCAAGGGGGTCAGACTGCCCGAGGCCGAGTGACCGGCGAACGCCAGCCGACAAGGGCCTTCTCGCGCTGGCGCTCGTCCCGAGTCGCGGCCCGATGCTCACGGAGAGCGCGAGCGGCCTGCTCGCCGTCGCGCTGAAAACTCAGCGTGCGAGCGGTCATCGCCTGCACCGATCCGGTCATGCTCTGCTCTGCCATTTGCGCTCCTCCTACGTGCCCGATATTATCAGTATCCCTTCGGTAGTACGGAGGGATTACGGCTAGCCGGGTCACCCGAGCGAAGTCGAGAGGAACACGCCGCTGGCAGTAGGGCCGGGCCTTGAGAGAGGTCTGCCAGCCATGAGCATCATCGTCCCCGCTCCGTCCATCTCCGAGGTCGCGCAGCAGCGCGCGAGCCTCGCCAGGAGCAGCCACCGCATCCGCACGGCTCTTGAGATGCCCTGCCCCGAGCACGGGGCCGCTGCCGGTCAGCCGTGCTGGGGCTCCCCTGCCTCGCGCGTGGTCGGGTTCTGCGCCGCCCACTTCGAGCAGGCCGCGATGGTGGCCGCGACGACCGCGCTCGCGCCGGTCGCCCTGAACGCCGCCGTCGACCCCGACGCGCCGAACTCGACCAGGCACAACCCCTCGAACATCGCTCGCGTCCGTCACCAGGGGCGACGATGAGCCGCCGCCAGCGGCAGCCGTCCGAGCCGATCGCAGTCGGCCACCGGCACGCGGAGATCGCCGCGCAACGGGCCGCGAGCGCCAAGCACGAGGCTGACGAGCGCCGCTACCGCCTCAACCCGGAGCAGCGGCCCGAGCCCGCCCCTGAGCCGGTCACGAAGCCGCCGCGCAAGGTCGTGTTCGAGAAGTCCGCAGCCACCCCCACCCCGACCCCTCCCGCCGCCGTTCAACCGCAGACCCTTCGCGGTGGCGGGAGGCCCAAGCCGTCCGGTTCCTCGGCCGGACACGGCGCCGACCAGAGAAGGGCTGCGGATGCCCTACCTCGGAGTTCGGCGCCAACCCCTCCCGCCCGGCAGCCCCAGACAGGGCCGGGCGGGAGGGCCCTTCTCCGTGCCGAGGACTACCCGGAGCTGACCGCGAACGAACTCGCCTACATCGAGGGCATGGCGCGTCGCACGGCGGCCAAGAAGCGAGCAGGACGGAGCACCCCATGACCAAGACCGACACCGCACCCGCGAAGGCCCCCAACCCTCGAATCGTCGCGCTGCCAGACGGCGCGCTCGCCTGCCGAGACTGCGGCCTTGCGGTCGAGCAACCCCGGGTCAAGGAGCGCATTCAGACCGCAAACTGGCGCAACGATCTCGGCAACGTCCCCATCGAGGTCAAGATGACGCGCTGCGACGAGTGCACCCTGCGTCACCTTCACGCCGAGCAGATCATCGCGGCGAACCCGCAGCTGCGCCGACGCCTCGGCTCGCGCACTTACGCCGTCGGACGGGTCGCCTCCGTCCTCGTGGTGCTCGACGTCCTCGGCATGCCCGCGTCCCACGCTGACGGACTGCTGAGCACCACCACAGCCGCCCTCCAAGCCATCGAAGTGCTCGCCGCGCGCGGGGGCGGCCTCTGCTGGTCGAGCGGTACCGACGTGACCAAGCGAGCCGACCAGGGCACCATCGAGAGGTGGGGCCATCTCGCGGACGCAGACCGCGGCCTCGCGCGCGACTCCTACGCCGCGATGCTGCGCGAGCGCATCCAGGTTCCCCGGCCCGTCCCACCGCCGGACAGCCGGGGCTGCATGCTCTGCGGCGTCGGCCACGTCATCACGCGCCGCGATGCCGCCGAGGTCTGGGGCGAAGAGCGCAGTTGCGATCCCGCCGCACTTGGCGGCACCGGCCCCGAGCGGGTCTACGGCTTCCTCTGCCCGTCGTGTGCGCGCTCCGCCGAAGGCTCAGCCGGACTCGGCCCGACCGCGATGGAGCGTGCCCTCATGGACTCCCTCGGTATCGACAACCCCCGAGCCCGTCACGCCGAACTCCCCGGCCTCAAGGCGTGGGCCGCGCTCCCCGAGGGCACACCCCCGAACGCGAAGCGCTGGGCGCACGTCCCCGACCTCGACGACCTCCAGCGACGCCTGTCCTGGCTCTGATCCGAGCCGGAAAGTCGTGCATATCGGGCACATAGCGGGCACGGGAAACAGAGAAGGCCGGGAAAACCCGGCCTGACCTGCATTTTCTGTGGTGGGCGATACTGGGATCGAACCAGTGACCTCTTCCGTGTCAGGGAAGCGCGCTACCGCTGCGCCAATCGCCCA
>VFQO010000395.1_pt1 | contig 48098 bp, 48 predicted proteins | sample 3512331 | NCBI WGS metagenome assembly VFQO01 (sample SAMN10412371, study PRJNA504923) | tailings metagenome | isolation source: Replicate 3 from Balatoc abandoned mine | place: Philippines: Itogon, Benguet | collected 2017-08-28 | reverse complement strand
CGAGAAGATGCTTAAGGAGTGCCAGTCATGACCACGCCTGAACTGCCGCCGCTGCGCCCAAGCACATACGGGCAAGCCACCACAAAAAGCGAGCCACAGCCGCGCACCTACACGGCCAAGTCCGTCGAACCACGCGAGCGCATCCTCCTCGCCCGCATCGCGGAGTTGGAGGCGCAACGAGATTTTCTCGTTGATGAGTACGAACGTGCTGTTAAATGCGGTAAGCAAGGCTACCTTCACTGCGCCATGCACTTATTCAACGCAATAACTAACGCTCGCATTGATGCCATCATCACTACAAGAGAGAAAAAAGAATGAGCACTCTGAAAATCGATACAGGTAATGACAATGTTCTCGACTGCGTTCAAGTAGTCGAGGATGTTGTCATGAAGCATGGCGACGAAATTGATGTCATGTGCTGGCAGCGTCTCAGATACGTGCTTAAACCAGACAGAGAAGAAGTAGCGTGGAAGATGTTTCAAATCCTGCATTTCGGAGGTGATCTGGAGATCGCGCGCAAGTTCTTTGAAGCTAGAAAAAGCGAATGGTTGTGTCATGCTGATGCAGCTATCAAAGCCATGATCGAGACATCTTCGTGACTCAGTTCGAAGCACGTCGTCGCAACCGTGACGTACTGCAGATCCTCTTGAGCCTGGTTCTTTTCTTGGTTCTTGCTGGTGCGCTTACCTGCATCCTGATCCAGTGAGATAGACCATGGGCGAAATGTCCGAGATGATCGAAAACATGCTCTGGATGGATCACGAAGAACAAGGCCGGGACGAACGCTCATACGGCATCACCTGCAAGTACTGCAGGAAGTCGGGATTTGTCTGGAGCAAAACAGAAGCAGGTTGGCGTCTAGTCACCCCACGAGGAGTGCTGCACACCTGCAACAAATATCCACGATACAACCGGGAGAAGAACGATGATGATGGGAATCACCATGTTCATCAGCCTGGTCTTTTTGGCTAGCTGGATCTCAGCTAGCTGGAAACGCCGGCTGGTTGGATTCGGACTGCTTACTGATGTGTCTGTGCACATCATTCTTCAGTTCCTGTTTGGCGGTGACGCCGAAGGTCGCGTCGGTATGCTGTTTGCTGGCGTGTTGTTCAACTGCGCCATGCACATGTACCGCAAGTTTTTCGGTTATGAAGTGATCGAAGACGGCGAGTGGGTTCGCTACCAAGGCGTCTTCAGCAAGATCGGTAAGGTTCCCATCAAGGAGCCGAGCCAGTGAACGATTCCAAACTTTCAATTCAACTTCCAGATCTCCCGCTTCCGGTGATAAGCCTGGATCAAGTACCCCGTCTACTGATGGTAGTGGAATCTCGAGAGCGCATGCTAATCGAAGCACTGGCTAGGGCGCAGATGCACTTGCGGTTTGGTGATACTGATTTACGTCTTGTGCGAGAACAGCGCGATGCACTGATTCGCAGTAAGCAAAGGCTTACGCGAGATTTAAAGCAACTGAAAGTGGACATTCTTTCGTGCACGGAAGAAGATCTTATCGACACCGTGGGCATGCTTATCGAAGACTACGGAGATCCCGATGAGTAATCGATTACATGTCTTCTGCGTCTGTATGGATGTCTTGATCCAAACCATCCGCAATCCAGACACTTTCGTGCATACCCTCGTACAGGCGGCTCAGATCGAGCGGGAACGCGAAGTGCACGCGATGCAGATCCGTGTGCATAACTACATGGAGAACGAGCGCCGTCAGTTCCGTAATCAAAAGCTCCTTGACGCCATCAAAGAATGTGGGGACAAGCCATGGCCTACCGAAAGAAATTCCGAGTAAACGGCAACTGGGTTACTCGGGAAGAGATCGGAGTCAAGCTCAAAATCAAAGTCACGACAGTCACCAAACGACTTGCTGACACACCTGAGCCTTGGACTTGGGGCAATCTCACCCGAGAGCGATACAAACCTGCTCCTGCCAAGTACCGCATCGATGGCAAGACCTACACGATCCAGGAAGTAGCAACAGAGCTCAAGATTTCTATCCACGCTGCTCGTGGACGTATCTACGAGCGACTGGAGTCCCACGGCAAACTCAAGTGGGCACATCTGCGCCGCAACATGCGTGGATCCAGAAAGCTTGGCAAGCTGCTCAAGTACGCGCCTGCTTCGCAGATGATCCGTGACTTCCTGTTCAAAGAAGGCAAGACCATTGCGTGCTTAGGGCGCGCGATCAACGTGACCAACTTCGAATACGTTCGTCGGCTTACTGCAGGCGAACGAGTCATCACACCCGACATGGCCGATCGCATCACAGATGCACTGATGCTCGACTCCGACGAAACCAACAACTTTCTCTTCGCTTGTGCGCAACAAGCGGGATGGAAAATCAAAAGGAATACCGATGAGTGATCCAGTCAAGATCAAGTTCCAGCGTATCCATCCGGACGCAAAGGTACCGACCCAAGCCACACCTGGCTCAGCAGGCTTCGATCTCTACGCAGTCAGTACTACGTGGTTCGACAACACGATCCATGTGAACACTGGACTCATGATCGAGTTCCCCAAAAACTACGTCCTTCAAGTGCATGGACGCAGCGGCCTTGCTGCGAAGCATGGCATCTCGCTTGCCAACAACGTTGGCATCATCGACAGCGACTACCGCGGCGAGCTCAAGCTGATGTTCGCCGTAGACTCCTCTGCGAGTGTGCTCGATGCGGTTGTGGCCAACTACAACGCATTCGAAGCACTCAGGCCAGGCAATCGAGTGGCCCAAGCCATCCTGGTTCCACTGCCTGAAGTCATCTGGGAAGAAGTCGAAGAGATCACTGGATCGATTCGCGGAGCCGGTGGTTTCGGTAGCACCGGAACCAACTAAGGAACGCTGCCATGCGTTACATCTACTACAACGCTGAGTGGGAACTCATCGAGATCCACCCAGATCCGGCGATGCCCAATGCAGGTGTACGCATCGGTAGCATCTCCGACAAAAACTTTCGCGAAGTGCATCTGAGCTTCTTGGCTCAGTCACTCCTCAACCTCAAGAAATTGGAGCCCAAAGGTCTGCGTTACTCGATCTTTGAAGGCCCATCCAAGGAGCCAGATCCCAATGCCATCGTTGATCCCGATGAGCCTGCCACCGAGCAAGCTTCGTAAGGCCATCATTCGCTGCATGCTGTCCGGCCTTGTGCCGATCGTTACGTCGAGTCCCGCCATCGGCAAGAGCGACATCATCCGATCGATCGCCAAGGAATACCGAATGAAGCTCATCGACCTGCGTGTTCCGCAGTGTGATGTGACCGACTTCAACGGCCTGCCTTTTGCCACCGATGAAGGCAAAGCTGCATTCCTGCCCTTCGATACCTTTCCTCTCGCGACTGATCCGCTTCCGGATCATCCGGACGGCGGCAAGTACGAGGGCTGGATCCTGTTCCTCGACGAGCTTACGTCAGCGCCCAAGTATCTCCAGGCACCGGCTTACAAGCTGATCCTGGATCGTCTCGTGGGCAATCACGAGCTCCACCCGAACGTGCTAATGGTCTCTGCCGGCAACCTGGCGTCAGACAAGGCCATCGTGTTCGAGATGAGTACTGCTCTGCAGTCTCGATTGATCCATCTCGAACTGGCACTGGATCATGCCGAGTGGACGGACTGGGCCATCTCCAACAATGTGGACAGCCGAGTGATCAGCTTCCTGCAGTTCAAGCCAGAGATGCTCTACACCTTCGATCCAGCGAAGGATGAAAAGACATTCGCTGCGCCGCGTACTTGGAACTTCGTCAGCAAGCTGACAAACAACAAGCCCGTCGAACAGGACGATCTTCCGCTGCTCGCGGGAGCGATCTCACCCGGCCCAGCACAGGAGTTCATCAGCTTTGTCCAGATCTTCAACGATCTGCCTAAGCTGATGGACATCATTGCGCATCCGGAGACCATCGCCGTACCGCAAGATCCCAGCATCAAGTTTGCTCTCGCAACTGTGCTGGCAGAAAAGATGGACGCAACGAACGTGACTCCGCTTGGCAAGTTTCTTGAACGCATGCCAATCGAAGCTCGCGTGATCTGTCTGCGTCTGCTTCGTCAACGCAATCCCAGCCTGATCCGCCACAAGGCGATCCAGGATGTGTTTGCTCCCATCATCGCTCGCATGTAGGAATCCCATGGCACGCATGACCACCCATCAACTGAAGCATCTCGTTGCAAGGATCGAAAATATCTACAACGAGGAGTACAAGCTTCGTTCCCAGCAGCACGAAAAAGATCTGAATATTCGGTATCCTGAATACAGTCCCCAAGAGAAGCTGGAACTCATTCGTCAGAGGAAGGCTATCCTCAACGACGGCACCAACGCGGAGAACTTACACTACCGGCGCCTGCTCGACTGTTTCAACTTTCCTGAGAGTGTCGAACAAAAGCGAGTCAAGAAGATTCACGAACGCGCCAAGAACCTGCGCGACGTGCTTTTCGCAGAGATCGAACTCCGTAAGCAGCAACGCATCGATACCGTCGTGCTCGGTGATGCCGACTTCGCCATGTCGGCGCTGAAAGCAGAAGAGCTGAGGGTCGAAAAGATCCGCAAGCTCATCGACAATGCTGAGTCCTGATAGATGACTTAGGGGCGTGCGGCCTGCTCGCTCTAAATATCTATCCGTAGACGCAATGAAGGCCAAAGTGCCTGTTGTTTTTCTGCCCCTATGGAACCCCATTGAGAACTGTTCACTCACCAAGCTCCGGACGCCCGGGAGTGAATGATGTGCAGCATTGCCCTCCGTTACCAAGAGAGAACCATGAACGAACAAGATGCTCTCGATCGAGCCGTACTCGGTCTTTTCGTTGCACCTCGTGGCGTACGCCGCCCGAGCTCGTTCCTCACTTCGATCTACTGCGGCCTCCGGCAGCAGTGGTCAGACCAGATTCCTACTGCGTGCGTTACGCCCAGAATGGATCTACTCATCAATCCCACCTGGTTCCTGAGTCTCTCGGAACCAATGAGGGAAACACTCCTCGCGCACGAGATCTGGCACATCGCTTTCATGCACCTCGATCCGCTGCGCAAGGGCGATCGGGATCATGCTCGTTGGAATCAAGCATGTGACTACGCCATCAACATCATGTTGTTAGATCATGGCTTCCACTTCGACAGGTGGCCTGCCGGTCATCCGCGCGAAGGTGAGTACATCGGCTGCCTTGACGAACGCTTCCGCGACATGACTGCGGAAGAGATCTACGACATCCTCGAACAAGAAGGTGCGAAGATCGAATTGCCTTTCGGTGAAGACTTTGAAGTAGACATCGAAATCACTGCAGCAGATCGATCCAAGATTGTGGCTACGGTCTCGAAGGCCGCTACGCTGAGTAAGATGAATTCGAGGGAAGCTGGAACTATTCCTGGCGACATCGAGCTTCAGATCAGCAAGCTGCTCAACCCAAAGCTGCCATGGGATTCCATTCTTCGTCGGTGGCTTACCGAGAAGAGTGCCTACGGTGTTTCGTGGAGACGCCCCAATCGGCGGTTCCGTGATGTCTTTCTCCCTAGCCGAGCAGGCCAAGAAGGACTAGCTCATCTTCGTTGGTATCTCGACGTGTCTGGTTCCGTCAGTGACGACCAGCTACAGGTATACAACAGCGAGATTGCTGCAGCAAGGGCGCTGCATTCTCCGCAGCACATGACGGTCAGTACGTTCAACACGAAGATCACGAAGACCTGGGAGTTCGCTGAAGACGAGCCGATCGAAGCACTCAAGATCGTGGGCCGAGGAGGCACGGATCTGCAGGAGGTCATTGACGATATACGAAAGCATCGACCAAGTGCAGCCGTCATCATTTCCGACCTGAAAGTGGGCTACTACCCTCGAAATCCTGGCGTCCCGATCCTCTGGATCTGCGTGGACAATCCCAGAGCCACGGTGCCCTACGGTCAGATTGTCCATCTGGACAGCAGGCTGTAAGCCCCTGCATGATGTGCCTCGACGGAGTTGGCTGCTAATACTCCTCGCCCGCCACTCACGGGCGCAAAGCTAGGCATCGCTCAGGTCAGAAGCCTCCTTTCGATGTTGCTTCTGGCCCATGGCGCAAAGGAGGCAGCCATCAAAGGGACTCTGCAATGCCTTAGAACGAGCGTGAGCCCCTACGAGAGTGGGGTTTTCTTTTATGGGGACTAGGTGTGGCCGGAAAGTACGAAGACATCGATAGCAGACTTCTCCGGTGGCTCAAGCGAGCACCGAAACAAGTCACCACTGCAAAGATGATCAAGGCACTGAAGGTCGAAGATCTAGTTACCCAACGTCATCTCTCTCGCAGATTACATCTGCTCGAAGAGAGAGGTGCGATCAAATGCCAACTTGAAGGCACGACTCGTGTCTGTGTCGTGGTGTTGCACAAAATCCCCTCGACCTTGTACAAATCACCAAACCCACTTGCTTGGCATCGCAGCCATCAACCCATCATGAGCCACACGACTGTTGAACCAGTGAAGAGCATTCCCGCCACGAACTCCGAAGAGTTCATTGCTGCAGGCGGAAAGATTCAGATCATTCCCAGTCAGTGGAGCTCTCGCCCCTACGCAACCAAGCCTGGTTCCGCCTTCGATTTCTCGGACGACGGAGACTAGCTATCGGAGTATCCCCATGGCAAAGCGCAAGATCCTCACCCTGGTTCCCTCTACCCCTACACCATCGCTATCCAAGATCGTTGAGCCCACGGCTCCGTATGGCTGGCAGCCCAAGGCAGCACTGAATCACATCAACTTCCGCATCGAAGACACGCACCTGATGTACCAGGCGCAGTCTTACCTGGGACGCAAAGTCGGCATTGGAGAAGCCCGAGAGCTCTTCACCCGAATCGACATCCACACGCGGCAACCCATCGAACCAGCCAAGCCCAAGGCTTGGTGGCAACGTCTGCTGGGGCTGTAAGCTAGGGCTCCCCAACGGAGAGCCCCATGGACACACTGCTGCACGCCCTCAACACCGGCCCGCTGACCGAGGGCCTGAGCTTGCTTCCCAAGACCCGGGACACGATCACCGCTCGAGCACTGATCCTGAAAATCGTCATGCAGGAGAGCATGGGCATCTTCCGTGACCAGCTCGAGCGCAACGGCCGCAACACCGTCCTCGGCCCAGCTTTGGGCCTGGCCCAGTTCGAACGAGGAGGCGCTTGTACGGCCCTCCTGAAGCATCCCCAGACCAGGGCCCTGTGCCACACCGTCCTGAAGCACTACGGCGTTGAGGCGACGCCTGATGCGTTCTGGCGAGCCCTCAAGTTCAACGATGCCTTGGCCATGGCTGCGGCCCGGATCAACCTGATCTGGCTCCCTGAAGCCCTACCCGAGGTCACCAACGTCAGTGAGGGTCATCGCCAGTACATCAAGGCATGGCGACCAGGTGCCTGGAATCGTGGCTCGGTCGAAGCACGCCAGAAGCTCATGAACAAGTGGAACGAAAACCACGAGAGAGTCAACCGCTATCTCGATTCTCTGGTCTGATCACCAGCCATCCAACGAGCCGCCCCGAGAGGGGCGGTTCTCATTTGACCCATGAAGACTGAAATTCGCGATCGATTGATCCTCGGCCTGACCATCCACGACCTCATTGGCGGCATCAACGGGCTCATACAGAAGCACAAGCTCAAATTTAAGCTGAGCTACTATCAGCGCACCTACCATGAGGCTGTTTTTTCAGTTTCATCCGGTGACGGCATGTTCCATGAAGTGATGCGAGCTAACCCTCGCAATCATTCTTTCTGGTGGAATGCTGCCCTCGACACCAAGATCGAAGCTTGCATGTGTGAACTGCGTCAGTTCTTGGCAGACAATTCTGCCTCTCTGCGTCTCGCATGCAACAAGCGCAAAGACGGGGTGCCTGTAGCAAAGCTACAGATCTACGTCGAAGGTGCCGCGCTCACCGCACTCACACTCATGGAAGTCACCAAAAAAACTTCCATCACCGACACTTCATTTGAGCTTCCGGGAGAAGCATCCACATGATCGTTAACGGCATTAGCCTGCTGGCTCACAACCCCATCAAGAACATGCTCAGCGAAAAAGAGTCCAGCAACGGAGTCACTCATGGCATGAGTGAAGCTGGATACGACATTCGCATCAAGCAAGAGATTGTCTTTATGCCGCGCAATGGTATCCGCGCAGAAGACAAGATCTTGGTAGACAACAACTGGAACAAACCGCAGTACGGTCGGTTTGTCTTGGCATCTACCATCGAAGAGTTTCACATGCCGCCTTTCCTGGCCGCGATCGTGCACGACAAGTCTACTTGGGCACGTCGTGGATTGTCGGTGTTCAACACCGTCATTGAACCAGGATTCCGAGGCTTCCTGACGCTTGAGCTTGTATACCACGGCTCGCAAGTTCTTCGCATTCCTGCTGGTTCAGGTATCGCCCAAGTGGTTTTCCACAGCCTTTCTGATCAAGCCAGCTACGCTGGTCGATACCAGAACCAAGAAAACCGGCCCGTCGAAGCCAAGGACGCATCATGATCACTGCACTCACCAAATTGCTGGTTCACATCGTGCCCAGCATGGTCATCGAAAAGAACTGCATCGAGCTCATTCAACGTGAGCGTGTAGGCATTGCCAAGTATGGCGTCAGCCTCACTGATGCCAAGCTCACTCACGAGCAGGTGCTTCAGCATCTGCTCGAGGAACAGCTCGACGCTGCCAACTACACTCGCAAAGCTCTGATGACGGCCAGCACCGCCCATGTCGACTACGCCATGCTCCGGAAGGAGATCGAGCGTGCCCTGTTCGACATCGAGAACCTGCGCAGCAACCGGGCCGTCATCGAGCAAAATGAGATCGCCGACATCACCTACAGCATCGCCACTAGCGACGCTGCCGAGACCCTCAAAGACGCTCTCTTCCGCTTCGATAGTGAGAAGGTGCGCCGAGACCTACGCAAATGATCAAAACCCTGCTCTGGACGCACTCAAAGACATCATGTTCCAGCACGATCTCGATCGACTGAAAAGGGACGTACCGTGAGAACTATTGGAATGATTTTTCTCTGGCTGCTGATGATCTTCATGGTCGTAGCCAGTGCTGTTGCCTTCTTGCCGCTGCTGTTGATTATCGGCGCGCTTTACCTGGTTGCGATTGCCGTGGGGGCTATTAACAAGCCCAAGGACTGAATACGATTCAGTCTCCCATCCACCAACAGAACCAGAACAATGGCAGACGACATTGACATGGCTTTCGAGAGAGAGTCCATGCAACTTTCCATGAACATCACCAAGCGCAAGCCAGAAGCTCCCGCAGCACGAGGCGAATGCTTTACCTGCAACGCAGTTCTTCTCCCCGATCGACGTTGGTGTGATGCCGAATGTCGAGACGAATACGAGAAGAGCTTCCTTCATTACCGACAACGTTGACCAACCGAAACACCCTCATGCAACTGACCGATGATCAGAAGGCCGCTGCTGCGGCCTTCACTGCTTTCATGGTTTCCAACGACAAGGAGATGGTCATCTCTGGCCCAGCGGGCGTCGGTAAATCCACTCTCCTCAAGCATCTGATGAACAGCCAGGATCACGTCAAGATCCAAGGACTGTTGGGAGTCGATCCGATCGAAAATTGGGAACTCACTGCCACCACTAACAAAGCAGCTGAAGTTCTTCAGCGTAGTGCAGGCAAGCCGGCCAAGACTGTTCACAGCCTTCTTGGCATCCAAGTGTCCACTGACTTCAACACCGGTCGTCAGACGCTCAAGCGCAAGCCCACTTCACCGATCCTATCGAACAGTTTGTTGGTCATCGACGAGTGCTCGATGATCGATCGTGATCTTGATCGGCTGATCGACGAGTCTACGATCAACTGCAAGATCCTCTTCGTGGGCGATCATTGCCAGATGGCTCCGGTGATGGAAGATCTTTCTCCGGTCTTCATGCGCAACGAACCCGTTGAACTTCGGCAGATCGTCCGGAGCCAGGGAACGCCACCAATCACTGATCTCTGCAATCAACTGCGTCGCACTGTTGAGACGGGAGTCTTTCATCCGATTATCGGCGTACCAGGCATCATCGATTATCTGGATCCCGAAGAAGTGCAAGCAGAGCTTCGTCACTACTTCGTGGACAACCCGGAAACACTCGGACATGCGTCTCGCATCCTTGCTTACCGCAATCAGCAGGTGATCCAGTTCAACGACTGGATTCGAACTGAGCGTGGTATGCCACGGGAACTGACCCAAGACGAATGGGTGATTTCCAACAACTCCACTCACTTCGTGGAAGGCGGTAGCCAACGTCTTCGTGTTGAGCAAGAGGTCAAGATTTACTCCATCGGAGAGATCGAAGACTTCATCATCAAGGGCACCCGCAACTCGACTGAAAAGATCCAAGTCCGTCGTGCAGACACTTCCGGAGGAATGGTCTGGATTCCCGTCGATCGCGAGCATGCAGAGGCTCTGCTCAAGTACTACTCGAAAAACAAAGACTGGGAATCCTTTTATCGAATCAAGGAATGGATTGCCGATCTCAGGCCGCGAGACGCCTGCACGGTATACAAAGCACAGGGCTCGACGTATGAGACGGTCTTTGTTGACCTCAAAGACATCGGTCGCTGTCCCAACGCCAAACAGGTTGCTCGCATGCTCTACGTAGCGTGCTCTCGCCCCACTCACCGAATCTGCTTCATCGGCAAGTTGCCGGACAGGTTCTTAGGATGCTGAGTCATGTCATACGACACCAAAGCAATCCTCGTCACGATCAATCAATGGTTGGATGAGATCTCCAAACCGTATCTCTGGTTCATCCAGGATACCCACAACAAGCTGCTAGCCCAGCATCGATCGATGACTGCCGGCAACTGCTACCTAATGGCTGGTAAGATCTTCGGCCCCGGTGGCAAGCATCCGGGCAAAATCGAAGGGCGTCTGGTTGCCCTTGATCCCTCGCTTCACGTCCAACACTACGAGTGGCTGGCGCACATACAACAGCATGAAGAAGAGTGGGTCAAGGCGATGCAGGTCGTACGTACGGTCTTCGGTAAGGCGAAGAATTGGCAAGACGTTCGAGACATGTTCCCTGACTTTGTGTTGCGGTCTTTCCCAGCCCAAGGATTGATGGCACTGTCTCGAACCCGACCTGATCTGTTTGCTGGATCCAAGGAAGATGCTAACTACGCTCAGCAGCGTGCTGATCGTGAACAGCACTGGGACTCGAAGCTGCTTGATCTCTACGAACAGGCAGCACCCTCCATCAACTTCTACGTAGGGTACAAGCTCCTATGAGGTACTTGGTCTTTGCTGACGAAACAAACCGCTACCCGGTTTGCCTCATCTCGCGAATCCTGCGAAAGCAGGATCTCGCAGAATACGTTCAAGGCATCGAGACAGATGTAGTCGCTTACTCACTCTCGGTGAGCCAGAAAGCAAAGAACAGTGAGCTCAAGAGTTACCTCGAACAGCTGCTTCCGATGCTGGCCCGTCTCCGCACGGACTACATCATTTGCACTGATGGCGCACTGTTCAAAGTGCTCACTGGTGCCACGCGAGTTGATCGAGCAAGCGGTTACGTCTTTGACTGCAAGATCAAAGACTACACCCATCTCAAGGTCATCTACGCGCCCAGCCCGCAGCAACTGGTCTATGACCAGACACTGCGCCTCAAACTTCAGCAAGCACTTCATGCACTGAAAACCCATCGAGCAGGTACCTACATCCCACCTGGTGTGGACATCTTCAAGACCGCTCGATTCCCAAGTACTCCCGGAGAAATCCGAAACGAACTGCGAGAGCTCATCGACAGCGATCTCGCAATCGACATCGAGACGTTCGATCTCAAGCATTACAAAGCAGGTATCGGTACCATCTCGATGGCCTGGAACAAGCACGAAGGTATTGCCTTTGCAGTTGATCTGAGCGAACACGCTCAAGAGATTCGAGCAATCCTGCGTGAGTTCTTCATTCTGCGCGCACAGAAGGTGTTGTCTGGTAAGACCCAGGCCAAGACTCTGTACCACAACGCATCTTTTGACGTGTATGTACAGGTGGCTCAGTTGTTCATGAGCAACCTCATCGACATGCCGGGAATGCTGTTTGGTCTGCGCAACATGTTGGCTGGTGTTGAAGACACCCAGCTGATCACTTACCTGGCAACGAACTCTTGCGTAGGCAATCACCTATCCCTCAAAGCACAGGCTCAAGAGTTCGCCGGCAACTACATGGTGGACGTAGAAGATATTCGTGCAGTTCCTCTGCCGGATCTCCTCACGTACAACTTGACCGATGCCCTATCCACCTGGTTCGTCTACGAGAAGCACTACCCCACACTCGTTGCCGACCAGCAACTCGACATCTACGAGAACCTTTTCAAGCCGTGTCTCACTGACATCATCCAGATGCAGTTGACCGGTCTTCCGATTGACATGGAAGAAGTTGCTCGTGGTAAGGCTGAGATGCAGCTTCACTCTGACGTTGCCGTTTCGGCAATCATGGGCATGCCTGCAGTTGCAGAGCTTGAGACTCTGCTGACCGAAGCCTACGTCGAAAAGAAAAACGCTGAGTACAAAAAGAAGCGCATCACCGCAAGTGATGTTGCCCACTTCCCTGAGTGCAAACTCAATCTCAACTCGGCACCTAAGCTACAGAAACTGCTCTACGAAGTGATGGGTCTTCCCGTCATTGCACTGACCGATAGCAAGCAACCTGCTACAGACGGCGACACATTGAAGGCACTCATCAATCACACCGATGACGTGAACCACAAGGAACTGCTCAAAAACCTGGTGGACTTCAAAGCAGTAGACAAGATCCTTACTTCGTTCATTCCAGCGTTTGAGCAGGCCCAGCTTGCACCAGATGGCTGCTATTACCTGTACGGGTTCTACAACCTCGGAGGCACGCTTTCGGGACGACTGAGTTCGAACAACCCAAACATGCAGAACCTTCCTTCCACTGGTTCTCGCTACGCAAAGACCATCAAGAAGATGTTCTGCGCTCCCACTGGTTGGCTGTTTGTGGGACTGGACTTCAATTCGCTGGAAGACATGATCAGTGCGCTGACCACGAAGGATCCAAACAAGCTACGTGTGTACACGGATGGCTACGATGGACATTCGCTTCGAGCGTTCTACTACTTTGGCTCAATGATGCCTGACATCATTGAAACGGTAGAGTCCATCAACTCGATCCAGAAGAAATACAAGCCGCTCCGTCAAGACTCGAAAGCACCTACCTTTGCGCTGACCTACCAGGGCACGTACCGGACGCTCATGGTGAACTGTGGCTTCTCAGAAGAGAAAGCCAAGGCAATCGAAACTGCCTACCACACCATGTACGAAGTCTCGGACAAGTGGGTACAGAGCAAGCTGCAGGAAGCGTCCAAAGTTGGATACGTAACTGTTGCTTTCGGCTTGCGTGTACGCACACCAATGCTGAAGCATTGTGTTCTTGGAACCAAGAACACTCCCTACGAGGCTGAAGCAGAAGGCCGTACCGCAGGCAATGCGTTGGGACAGTCCTACGGACTACTCAATTCGCGCGCCTACATGGCATTCATGCAAGAGGTACGTAAGTCGAAGTACTGCCACGACATCAAGCTGTGTGCTCAGATTCATGACGCCGGCTACTTACTGATTCGTGATGACGCAAATCTCGTGCGCTGGGTTAACGAGAACCTGGTTCGCCACGCCAAGTGGCAGGAACTCGATGAGATCAAGCACGACACCGTGAAGCTGGGCGGCAACCTGTCCATCTTCTACCCAACGTGGGCAGACGAACTGACGCTACCGAACGGTGCTGATGTTCCGACGCTCATTCAACTCGCCAAGGAACACATGAGCCAATGAACAACCCACTGGAATCGGTGAAGACCGATGAGAAGATGCACTTCCATCTCGTTCTTGCAGACGTGATCTTCGAAACCAAGCGCGGCGGCGTGACGAGTATGCGTGCTCAGTTCATCACCCAGGCCACAACCAACGAGTTCCCTGCTGCGCGTATCGCTCAGCTGCAGAACTCCGCTGCACTGATCATCCGCGAGCGTCTGACGCCCAAAGATGCCATCGGGTTCAAGACCCACGACGTGCTGCTGCTGACCGTGCATCCGTGCGGCCAGATGACCACCAACGAGTTCTACGCGAACGTCGGTGAATCGAAGGAAGACGTTCCGGAACCTGAGAAGGTTCAGCCCAACAACGTGGTTCCGTTCGACCAACAGAACTGAGCTAAACTGCTCAGCCCTCAAGGGAGAAACCCATGCAACGATTCACCAACAATGCCGGAGTTGATCTCTCCGTAGCGTTGTGGCTTGCGTTGGATGACTACGATTATGTGGACAAGCCGAATTACATCTCGGTCACGACACTGATCAAGCCCGTCCGACAGATCATTCTGCGCAATCGTATTGCGCAGGTTGAAGCACAAAGTCCCGAGAAGATCGTACCGGAAGACATCATCAACCGGTTCAAGTCACGTCTCGGGCAAGAGCTTCATGGCGGTGTCGAGCGTTCATGGAAAGTGGACTATCGACTCGCAATGGAACTCCTGGGCTATCCGAAACGAGTCATCGACTTGGTTCGCGTGAACCCAGAAGTAGAGGAGCCGGATACTCTTCCGGTTTACACGGAGCAACGAGTTGAGAAAGAAGTTGCAGGCTACACCGTGGGTGGGAAGATCGACCTCATCATTGAAGGTAGGTTGAGGGACGTTAAGAGTACGACGGTCTTCAAGTTCATCAGCCAGAAGGGCATCGGGCAATGGCAGCTGCAGGGCAGCTTGTACCGTTGGCTTAATCCCGGGAAGGTTCACCATGATGAATTTCTTGTTCAATATCTGCTTGTTGATTGGAATCGCGCTGGTTCACAGCGTGATGCCAACTATCCCCCTCACCCCGCTCCTAACCGCTCTGTTCGGTTGATGGGAGTGGAGGAGACGGACAAGTGGGTTCGCGACAAGCTTCGTCTCCTCTCACAGCTGAGAGATGCGCCAGATGGCGACATTCCGGAGTGCTCAGAGGAAGACCTCTGGCGCAGCTCTCCTGTGTTCAAGTACTACGTCAATCCAGACAAAACGACTGGCCGATCCACTAAGAACTTTGATACCGAAGTTGAAGCGATGGCTTATCGAGCCGAGCAAAACAAGGGCATCGTGATTCCCAAGTTGGGATCAGTCAAAGCATGCAACTACTGTCCGTGCGCTCCCATCTGCGGCCAGTACCAACGACTTCTCGCCTCTGGCGACATTGCGAGCGACTAAACCAATGCGCGATCTTTCTACTGTTTCACACCACCCCATGATTGAGCAGATTGCCGGAGTGCTGAGTAACAAGACTCAGAACACCGACATGCCGTTCTTCCGGATCATGATCAGCTACATGCTCGCCAAGATGGCTTCGTGCCAGCGAGCCACGGTGATTACGAAGGATCGCGGAGAAGTCCCGGTCAACGTCTATGCCCTGTCTCTTGCCCTCTCCGGAGCGGGCAAGGGGCATAGCGTAGGCATCCTAGAAAACGACTTCATGAAGGGATTCAAAGATCGCTTCATGAATGACACCTTCAACACTGTTGCCGAAAGCAGCATGTGGGAGATTGCCCGAGCTAGGGCACTTCGCAAGGTGTCCGATGAAAACGAAGAGTTCAGTCGCGTCCAGACCGAATTCACTCGACTCGGCCCAATCGCATTCACCTTTGACTCCGGTACGACTGCCGCGGTGAAGCAGATGCGCCAGAAGCTTTTGCTTGCTGGTTCAGGCAGCATCAATCTGCAGATCGACGAGATCGGCAGCAACCTGATTGCGAACACTGATGTGCTCAACGTGTTCCTCGAACTCTACGATCAGGGCATGGTCAAGCAGAAGCTGACCAAGAATACCAACGAGAATCTTCGCAGCGAAGAGCTCGACGGTAAGACGCCGACCAACATGTTGCTCTTCGGTACCCCTACGAAGCTACTGGACGGCAGCAAGACCGAAGACGAGTTCTACTCGTTCCTCGAAACCGGGTATGCCCGCCGCTGCATCTTTGCGTACGGTGAACGTCATCGTGCTGCAGAGCATTTGTCTCCGAGCGAGGTGTATCAGCGATTGACTGATCGCTCGAACCAGGCTCTGGTAGACCACTGGGCCACGCACTTCACGATCCTGGCGGATCCCACCAAGTTCAACTGGAAGATGACTCTCCCGGACGACGTGGCAATTGAGCTCCTGGAATACCGCATCAAGTGCGAGCGTGTCGCAGACAAGCTGCCCGAGCACGAAGAGATCAAGAAGGCAGAGATCTCGCATCGCTACTTCAAAGTGCTCAAGCTCGCAGGTGCTCTGGCTTTCTGCGACGAGAGCTTGGAGATCTCGATGGATCACCTGTACTACGCGATCAAGATCGTGGAAGAGTCAGGCAAGTCCTTCGAGCGAATCTTCACTCGAGAAAAGAACTACGTGAAGCTGGCGAAGTATCTCTCGACCAGCAGCAGCGATCTCACCCACGCAGACCTCAACGAGTGCCTGCCGTTCTACAAAGGCAGCCAATCTGCTCGCAACGAAATGATGATTCTGGCTATGGCTTGGGGTTATCGCAACCACATCATCATCAAAAAGCGGTTCATGGAAGGCATCGAGTTCTTCCAGGGCGAAGCACTCCAAGAGACCGATCTCGCCAAGATGCAGGTCTCGTACTCGGATCATGTCGCCTACAACTACCGTAGCGAATTGGTGCCGTGGGAACGCATCCACGAACTGACCCAGTTCCGCAACGACAATGGTGAATTCCACTGGATCAACCATGCTCTCGATAAGGGCAACAGTGGAGATGGGCACCGCAACGAAGACAACGTAATCCCGGGCTTCAACATGCTGGTGATCGACGTGGACAAGGGCACGGATATTCGTGTCGCTCAGGAGCTCCTCAAGGAGTACACCTGGCACATGTACACGACCAAGCGCCACACAGACGATGAGCATCGCTTCCGCATCGTCCTTCCGATCAACTATCGATTGGAGTTAGACGCGGAAGATTACCGAGACTTCATGGCCAACGTGTTTGCTTGGCTTCCGTTCGAAGTGGATGCCCAGACGAACCAGCGAGCTCGCAAGTGGCTCAGCTGCGCCGGCCAGTACGGCTACAACGAAGGCAAGCTGCTTGATGCCCTGCAGTTCATTCCGCGTACGTCTCGCAACGATGAGTTCCGAGCCAACGTGGTGAAGCTGGAAAACCTCGACAACCTGGAACGCTGGTTCGCTCAGCGAATGGTCAATGGCAACCGCAACAATCACATGTTGCGATTTGCCATGGCTCTCGTGGACAGTGGTCTGCCTTACCAGGAAATTGAGCGTCGTGTCTTGGCGTTCAATCAGAAACTCGACAACAAGCTGGGCAATGATGAGTTGCAACAGACTGTTCTCGTGACCGCTGCTCGAAAGATTGCCAGCAACAGCCTGGCCCAACCGTGAGAATCAATTCCATGAACTACACAAAACGGAGTGCCGCAGATCTTGCGGCACTCGACGAGAAAATCATCGCTGCTATCAAGGATGATGTCCGCAAGTTCGCTGACATCTCTGCGCGCGTGAGTACGCGCAAGGAGACCTACCCCGAACGACTGGTCGATCGACGACTGCAGCACCTGCGGCGCGAAGGTAAAATTACTTTCCTTCGTGGACTTGATTATGGCTGGAACATCAAGTCCGAGGAGAACCAGTGATGCAAATCACCAACGACAACCTCATTCTGGTGGCTGGCCCTTCGGCCACCGGAAAGTCGGCATCGCTGCGAAACCTGAAGAACCCGGAAGGCGTGATGTACCTGAATTGCGAGAGCGGCAAGAAGCTGCCGTTCCCGAACAAGTTTGCCACGTTCGTCATCACCGACCCGTACCAGGTCATCGAAGCTTTTGGTCATCTCGAAGCTTCGGGCTACAAGATCAATCACCCGACGTTGGGTAAGGAAGTGCAGATTCACACCGTCGTGGTGGACTCGCTGACCTTCCTGCTCGACATGTTCGAGTCGAAGTACATCTTCAACTCTTCCGATGGTCAGAAGGCTTGGGCTGCATTCCAGCAGTTCTTCAAGGCACTGATGCAGGAGAGGGTTGCAGCTGCTACCTGCAACGTCATCTTCACTGCCCATACGCTCACTGAAGTGAACAAGAGCGAGATGGTCATGGAAACCAAGGTGCCCGTGAAGGGGGCCTTGAAGAACAACGGCATTAACCTCGGTGCCGCCGCCTAGCAATAGGCGGGCAATAACCTTTTGAATTGCTGGGATCGCTAAACAATGGTATCGTACACATACTTCACCATTGCATGCCAATCAGCAGCTAAGGTCAGGAATGCACATCAGAAAGGATCAGTTGACCCAGGCACAGCTACACCAGTGTCTGGCCTACAACGCAAGCACGGGACACCTCATCTGGAAGCAAAAAATCGCATCCAAGGTGGTAGTGGGACAACGTGCAGGTTCAGTGTCCAAACGCGATAACCGACGAGTCATCAGACTGTTCGGAGAGCTTTACCTCGAACATCGACTCATTTGGTTCTACGTATACGGTAGCTGGCCTGTAGGGCACATTGATCACATCAACCATGACGAGCAAGACAATCGTATCGACAACCTTCGTGATGTGCCTCAACAGGTCAACAACATGAACAACTCGAAGCGAAAGGACAACTCGACAGGTCATCCTGGTGTGTGGCTAAACAAGCTGAATGCTCGAAAAAAGTTCATGTCCGAACTTACTTTGAATGGCAAGCGAGTACATTACGCATCGCACTACTCTTTGGAGAAGGCGATTGCAGCGCGCAAGCATGCCGAGCATCAGTACGGATTCCATGCCAATCATGGCATTCCGAAGCCCTGACAAAGTTCAACGACTATCCCGAAAGGGAGTACACCTGAAGCCAATGCAGGTGGAAGTGGAAGGCGCCCCATGCGGGTGAAGATATAGTCTGATCTCATGCGAAAGCATGAGCTGGGAATGGATTCCCGGTGTGAGGTTTGCGCCCTCACATGAACACAGGCCGCGAGGCATACTTCAGTTGTGTTGTTGCTTCGAAGAAGGTGCCGATCAAGGAACTGGAATCCTATGGTTCCAACCTGCTCGACATCACCGACGAAGATCGCATGCTTGGTTTCAAGTACGTCTTTCAGACCAAGCTCACCAAGGACACGACTCACGAGCGAATCCGTTCGCCCATGGGCATGTTCACTACCGCTCAGACTTTCATGGACAACGATATTCAGAAGCTGATCGATCATCTCCACGGCTACTACACCGGCAACTAAGGAACCAGAACCATGAGCAACCCCTTTGGCAATCTCGACACCCAGGGCCTCGAAGAAGCACGCGACAGCCTCGGTGGCAGTGGCGCACTCGAAAGCGGCGTCTACACTGGCAACATCAAGCTCGCCTATGCTGGTGCTTCCCAGGGCGGCGCGCGCTTCCTGGCCATCGTCGTGGACGTGGGTGGACGTGAGTACCGCGAAACGCTGTACGTCACGAACAAGAACGGCGAGAACTACTACACCCGCGGCGACAAGAAGATCCCGCTGCCGGGTTTCACCACGGCGAACGACATCGCCCTTCTCTCCACTGGCCAGCCGCTGTCGGCACAGGACATCCAGGAGAAGGTGGTGCCGCTCTACAACTTCGACGAGCGCAAGGAAATTCCGACCAAGGTGCAGGCCGTGACTAGCATCATGGGCAAATCCATCACGCTCGGCATCGTCAAGGTCATCGAAGACAAGACCAAGAAGAACGAGAACACGGGCGAGTACGAGCCGACTGGCGAGACCCGTGAGGTCAACGTCATCGACAAGGTGTTCCACACCGAGACGGGCAAGACCGTCTCCGAGTTCACGACGAAAGCCGACAAGGCCGAGTTCAAGGATCGCTGGAGCGAGAAGCACACCGGCAAGACCCAGAACAAGGCCAAGGGCGCAACCGGCAAGACGGGCATGCCTGGTCAGGCTGCTCCGGCTGCAGGCGGCAGCAAGGCTCCCTCCAAGAGCCTGTTCGGCTAAGTCGTCATGACGACGATCCGGGTACTTGGCATGGATCCATCCCTGCGCAACTGGGGGATGGCTCTAGCCAATCTGGATCTGACCACGGGAGAGCTCAGTACCCCTGAGCTTTCCCTGGTTCAGCCGATCGATCCACAAGGCAAACAGGTTCGACAGAACTCGAAAGACCTGCACATCGCAGAGACGCTGGCACGAGACGTAACGCAGATCGCCAAAGAAGCAACAGTGGTGTTCGTCGAATGTCCCATCGGCTCACAGAGTGCGCGCGCCATGGCTTCGTATGGCGTCTGTGTCGGCGTCCTTGGCTCGCTTCGAGCTCAAGAGATCCAGCTGATCGAAGTGACCCCGCTTGAGGTCAAGAAGATCTTCACCGGCAACAAGAACGCCACCAAGCAAGAGATGATCGATCGAGCCATGGAGCTGTACCCGCTGGCCAACTTCCCGACTCATCGAGGCAAGGTCACTGGGGCGGCTGAGCATGTCTCTGATGCCATTGCGGCCATCCATGCCGGCGTACGTACTCCGGTCTTCCAGAATCTGATGCGCCTCTACTCCAACACCACCAAAGGCAACCCATGAAGCTAATCCTCACCCAGCCGGAGATCGAAGCGATCCTCCGTGCACATGTCAACTCCACCGTGCAGCTGACCAGCGGCTCGGACTACAGCATCGAGTTCACCGCTACCCGTTCCGACTCGGGCATGACGGCCACTATCGACATCCCCTACATGGGCGTGTCGAGCATCCCGGCCATCGCCGCTGCCGCGGCCAGTACCTCGAGCCCGGCCCCGGAAACGACTACCCCGGTGCCTGATGCCCCGGCTACTCGCGGCCCTGGTCGCCCGAAGGGCAGCAAGAACGTGACCAACCTGCTCGGTTCGGTGGCCCCTGCTCCGGCCAGCCCCACTGCCAGCGGCCTGCTCGGTGGCGGCCTGACCCCGGCTACCCAGGCCATCCAGAACCCGACCCCGGTCGAAGCCGACCAGGCCGAGGAAGCCGAGGCTGAAGAAGCCGAGGCCGAGGAGGCTCAGGAAGCCACGGAGACGATCGCTGAGCCCGTTGCCGAGACGCCTGCACCCATCACCCCGGCAGAGCCTGCGACGGCTCCCAAGAAGGGCCCCAGCCTGTTCGGGAACTGATCCCGGCCAGCCCTGAAAGAAGAAACCCCCGGGGATCGCTCTCCGGGGGTTTTTCTTGGCCAGGGAACCAGAGTCAGCGGGTCATCTGGGCCCACAGGTGGAGCTCATGAGCTCGGGCCAGCTGACCGGGCCCCATGGTGTAGGTGAGATCCGTGTTGATCGGCAGGGTCGAGAACAGCGAGTTAGCCCCAGCCAGGTCAGCACCCCCCATGTGGATCAAGGCCCGGAGGGGATGCTTGCGCACCGTCCGGAAGAAGATCCGCTGGATCCGGAGCTTGTAGTTCCAGAACCACAGACCACCCATGTTCTCCAACGCACTCCGGGTACGTCCCGGCAGGATGTTGTAGTTCACAAACGTGTCTTGGACTTCCCGAAGGGCTGCCTGCTTCGTCTGCCCCTCCCGCTGCAGTTGCTCGTACATCATCTGTTTCGCCATGAGATCACCGAACTGGATTATCCGGTTCAGGCCCAGGTACAGAGCAGTGTCGCGAGTCATCAGAGCGTAGCGGCCGGCGTCAGTCAGTCCCTTTGGCAAGTTCTCCGTCTTCTTCTGCAACCAGGCCGCAGCGTCGCCAACAAGCGTGTACTCATCCGCTTCACTCAGACCTTCAGCGATGGTCGGTAGTTCACCGGCAGCGATCAGATCAGCGATGCTCATGCGCTTGTTGTTGTCGTCGAGCATCTTGGCTTCGCGTTCGAGCTTGCCCAGCTTCACTGGATCAGTCTCGGCGCGAAGCTCTGCAGTGATGCGAGCGATTCGATGCACGTTGCGAAGATAGGTCTCGATTTCCTTCGCGATCTTGAACTGCTTCGGAAGCTCAGTAAGCGGCACGCCCATGGCCAGCAACTGGAACTGGTTCGAGATCAGGTTGCCGAGAGCAACTACACCCGAACGAACCACGATCACATCCTTGGCCGTACTCACTGCGCCAATCAGCAGATCCTCTGCTTGAGCCAGCCAAGCAAACGCATTCTTGCCCATCAGTGTAAGAGCGACTTCACGAATCACTTTCTTAGCATCCGGGTTCAGGCCCGAGTAGCCAGTGAACACATCCCGCACCGACGCATTTCGGTAGCCGAAAGCATTGTTGCGCGCGTCACGTCGAACCATGACCTTGCCATCGAACTTGTCCAGCAGCATGGACTTGGTGTGGTCAGGAATGGCTTCCCACGTTCCCTTGTCGATCGGATCCTCTGACTTGTTGAGCACGATGTACTCCTCGTCACGACCTTCCTGCTGATCGATCGTCCACATGTCCTTCAGCGCGTCGCCAATCTTTTGGTTGAACATAGCCGCTGTCGTTTCTTCGGCCTGACGACCCATCCACATACCCAGCCCCACCGCAAGATCTTCATCACCGCGAGTCACTTGCTTGACGCGAGCATCGTCGAGAGTCCGCTCGTAGCCAGTAATCACCGTGTTGCCATTAACATCCGTCCCAAAAATCGGGATCAGGTTGTTCTTGGCGGTCGAGGTAAGACCACGCACCTTGGCCTGTGTGATTCGATTGACCTGGTTCCCTTGGATCACCAGGCCAGTGAACTTGGACAGGCTCTGGCCAGTACCAGCCAAGCTACCACCCGCTGTTTCGACGACCAGCTGCAGAGCACCCTGACTGTAGGTGATCTCGCTACCCACGCTCGACTCGTAGTACGCAAGTCCAGTGACCAGATCGTTCGAGTCGCCCGAGTAAGAAGCGACACGACGCCAGCCAGTCCGAACCAGTTCCTTACCCTGCTCTGCAGTAGCCAAGCGAACCTGCTTGCGCGGATCTTCAGAGACAGGCACGTAGCCCTTCCACTGGTTCAGGGTATTGCCCTTGCTGCGCTCGATCGAGGTCAGGCGACCCAGAGTGTTGAGCACCTTGTTCATGCCGTCAGCTTCAGTGGTCAGCAGCTTGTGCAGCTTGCCCCGCTGAACCGAAGAGAGCTTCTGCATGGCTTTGAGCGAAACCAGCTGATCAAGAATCGGCTCGAACTTGGCGGCAGTGGCATCGGACACGTTGGACAGACCAGGCAGCTTGGCCATCGTGCCGGCATTGCGATACAGCAGACGCTTGGACTTGTTCGACTTGTTGACCATCCAGTGAGCCAGATCATCTGCGGACTCGATGTACAGCGCGCGATCACTGGAATCCAGCTGAGCCTCGGTTTCCGCAATGAGCTCTTTGAGCACAGCGTCATCGATCAAGCCGCTCAGCAGCTTGCTCTGTTCCATCGAGTTCCAGATGAAAGAGAAGTCGGTGTAGCCAACCAGCGCAGTCATTTCTTGCCAAGTTTCTTTGGTCAGTGTCTTCGAGAACCACTCTTTTACCTGGCGAGGAGTCTCTTCGCGAAGACGCTGACGCAGCGTAGAGACATGCTGCTTGGACTGGTTCAACAGCAGCGCAATCGGATACGCCGACTCAGACGTACCAACGATCTCTTGAACCAGCTCACGGAAAGTCTTGCTGCCATCGAACTCATTGAAGTTCGAGATCTGCGCTTCCTTCCAAGCCGCGGCACGATCTTCTGAAAGAGACGCACTCAAGATGCCCAGCATGCTGCCCGTACGCTGAGCCCAGACGTTCTTGCTGTTGGTCAGCTTCTGAGCTTTGGCGCTGAACTTTTCAGCAGTGCCCTTCATGACATCGACCACACGAGTCTCAGCCTTCTCAAGCAAGCTGATTTCTTTGAGAGCTTTTTCTCGCTGGGCCTGCTTGTTCGAGATCTCGATCATGCGATTCATCAGCGTGTCGAGGACAGCCTGCTGATTCAGGTTCTTCACACTCTTGAGCGTGTAGAGCGAACCAGCAGTGTTGATCGCATTCGTCATTCCCTTGCGCAGCACGTCATCGATCGTCGAACCAGAAGACTTGGGCGTGAGCTTCGGCGGCGAGATGCTGGACAACTTCTCCCGGAACTTGTCATCGACCATGGCCAGGGCCACGAAGTTGGCCAGATGATTACTGCGCTTGAACTTGTCTTCGCTGACGTTGTTCAGTGCCTTGTACCGGTTCATGCCGATTTCGACCTCACTGGTCGAACTGCTATCCGGGCTGTCCATGAAGTCCTTGTACGACAGCTGCGGCATCACCGAGTCATAGACTCGCTGCATCGCGCGGAAGACTTCGGTATCCAGCTGCAGGCCCGAAGCGAAGACTGCCTGAATCTTTTCGAACACTTGTTTCTGTTCGAAGCTGAGATCAAACCCAGCGTTGAGGAAGTCAAACATGATTCGCTGCGAGTCGATGTGCAGCATCTGTGCTTCCAGTCGATCGTTGGACTCGATGCGCGAGAAGATCTGACCGAGCTGGGTGTTAAGACGAGCCAAGCGAGGATCGCTGTCCACCGAAGCGACGTGACCCAGACCAATCTCACTGGCATTCACCGACGAGGGATCGAAGTCGCGAACCAGGTTCATGGTCTGCCCCAGGATCTCCGTGAGCCAGGTATCCATAGGTTCGTTCTTGGGCAGGCCCAGCAGACGACGGATGCTATCGACCGCCCACTTCTTGAGCGACTGCAGCTTCTCGCTTAGCGTGCGCTTCATGAGGTTCTTGTGGATGCGTCGATCGGTAAGCGTGTACGCAAGGAACTCAGCCACGAATTCGGGCATGCGACCTTGTTCCAAGAAGTCTCGCATCAGCGACTGGACATGACGGAACGCACCGTTCTCGAAGTCCGAACCATCGGGCTCGATGTTCAAGAACTCGCGGCCCAACTTCTCAAGCTGAGCAACAGCAGCCTTCTGCACACCAGTGAGCTTGCCGCCGTTGTAGTACGTTTCGATCAACGTAGCGGTCGCAGCGTGCACCAATTCATGCGTCAGAGTCACAGGAGAGAAGTTGCGCAGATAAATCGTCGGCGTGCTACCACCCATGTAGTAGCCGCTCATCTGATCCAGGCCATCCAAATTCGGATGACGCTCAGCAAAGATCTTGCTTACTTCATCAGGCTTACCCATCACCAGACGAAGATTCTTCGGAAGAGCCGACTTGATGATGTTCAGTACGAACGAGTTGATCTTGCCCTTGAGCACCCCTTTCTTTTCCAGCATGCCCAAGACCTGATCCAGACCATACTCAGCAACGTCCTTGCCTCGCGGCAATTCTGCATTGAGTTGATTGCTGCCATCGAGACGATCCGTGTCCTCTTCAACACGAGTGCTAAGGATCTCGTTGGTGCGACGCTTCACGTAGTCAACGACCTGCTTGCGGGTCAGAGCTTCACTGGTTCCCGGGGCGTAGAAAGCCTTGTTAGCACCAGCCATCTGATCAGTGGACACGCCGAGTTCCTTGAGGGCAGTCCACGTTGCATCTCGCATAACCGCTTTGTTCGTGATCATGGTAATCAGCTGCTGACGGAAATCAGCAACTAGTTCGAGCGAAGTCATCATCCGAACTTTCTTACCCTTCTCATCGAGCACAGGCTTAGGCTTAAGCTCGAAAAGCTTGACCAGTTCTTCCCCATCTTTCTCGGTAAGCGTCTCCACCGCGGCACTGTCTTCTCGCATTAGCATGTCGCGGACGTTGTACAGCATGGTGTTGTTCCAGGTTTCGAAAGCAGCCTGGTTCGCCTGAACACCCAGCTGTTCCATGAGCTCGGGGTGCACATCCAGGCCATCCCAGATCTGCAGGTGACGAATCATTCGTTCACCGAGCATGAAGAGCTTGTGCACCATCGAGGCATCGCCGCTACCGATCACCATCATCGGAGCCATGGCAACACCGGGCTCACTGATGTCACCGCGCTTCACGTCCGAGCGGAGATCACCAGAGAGATCCTGAGTACGCACCTTGTCGAAACCGGCCTTACTGCGGTTGCTGACGAACTCAAGCGTAGTGCCAGCACCACGAGTAGCGACCGAGATACCCTCATCAGCGTCGTCATCCGTAGTCTGCTCAAGAGCAACCACCGGAAGAATCGACTGCAACGACTTCAGGATTTCGCGTTCCTGCGCTTCGCTCAAACCATCCTTGCTATTGATCTGACCGGACTCGATCAATTCAGCGACCTTCTGCTTGTACATCTTGTTGAACTGGATCTGGGCAATGCTGCTTAGCAGCTTTGTCGCTTCGACCACAGCTTCAAGAGATTCACGAGAAGCGCCCATGTTGGTGACGGCAGCGTTGTAAGCAGCCTTACCAATGCTTGCGTTGATGTTCTCAGTCAACAGCTCTATCTGAGCATCCGTAAGAGTGAACTTACGAAGAGCCCTCTCGTCCGCTTGGATATAGATTTGCTGACGATCTGATCGACCCTGCTTAGTCAAGTCATTCTTGTCGAGACGGTGACTCATGACCTGATTCAGTGCCTCGATCAGATCAACTAGATCTCGCTCTGCCTGCTCCTTCACTTCAGGCGCAGCGGTCAGAACAGCAGAGACACGAGCGTAGAGCTCGTCCTTCATGGCCGAAGCAATCTTGCGCGAAACAGAAAGCTGGCCAGACATGTAGCCGACAGGCACGAGCACAGACTTACCAAAGCTACGGCTGAAGCCAGTGACATCACCTTGCTCGTTCACATCAGCGAACTTCACCATCGTCATGGCGCGCTGAACACCATCGAGCACACGCAACGATTCAACAGCATTCGTTGGGATCGACTTCACCATGGCGGTGTAGTTGGCCAACGTACCGGCGCTGGTGTCGCGGTACCGATCACCCAGAGTGTTGTTCTTCGAGGAGAGCGTCACTTCTCCCTGGCCGACAAACACGCCACCCTGTTCCATCTGTTCCAGATCACGCTCACTCACGTAGTTCGTGAGGAACTGAATATGGGCATTGTGCGGGCCGTTGTTGACGCCATCGATCTCGACAGTCAAGCCATACTCAAATTGGGTACCGGCTTCGGCCGCACGGTAGCGAGCCAAGGTCAGCAGGGCATGGATCGCCTTGGTGGAATCGACCACCACTTTCGTCGAACCAGTGAGATCAGCCAGCAGATTTTCGAAGTTCGGTTGCGGATCAAGCATCGCATCCAGTACCGCGCTCATCTGCGGAAGAGCGAGCACCTCGCGAACCTTGTCTGCAGCAATGGCCACATCAGGAGTATGTTCCAGCTTGGCAAGACCAAGCGACTGAGCCACGGCAGCGAGCATGCGGTTCTCGGCAGCGACATCGCCTTTGGTGATTGCCATTGAGCCAAGAGTGAACAACTCACGCATGGTCTTGTGATTCTGCGGAGCAACACCTTGTGCCATCACACGAGCGTTCTTAGCCGTCCGGTGATTCCAGTAGACCTTGACTTCGCCCGGAGCTTTGTTGGCTCCATCAGCGTACGCATTGACGTTACGCACCAGATCGGTGATCGCATTGTCTTCGTACTCGATGCTCTGGTTGAGGCCCCTGATTGCCGTTGCGTGGTTCTCGTTGAGCTTGGTGAGATCCTGCTCGTCATAGCCACGGATGCGACGGAACGCCGACAAGCCCAGCTTCTCAATGAAGTCACTGAGCTCGGTGTTGAGAGTGAAGGCAAGCTTGTTGTGCGCTTCTTCGACCTGACGCTGCTCGTCGGACAGACGCTGTGAGTTGCCCTTGATCTTGGTGTTGACGCTGCGCGGGATCTTTTCGATCGACGGGAGATCGACAGCGAAGTGATCCAGAACTAGACCAAGGATCTGCTTCGGTGGAGGAGTGAAGCGACCCTTCCAGTTGCTCTCTTTCGGGAACTGCACAAAGCTCAGCGACGAAGCGTTACCGCTAGGCGTGTACTTCCCGGGGACATCGACCCGATTGACGGTGAGGTACTTCAGCTCAGCCATCGAGCTGATTGCTTGAAGCGCGAGTGCGCCCATGACCTCTTGCGAGAAGTTTTTCGGCACATCCTGCTTGGCGCGAATACCCAGCATGTTCTCTGCGTCGCGCACGATCTGACGCGGTACATCATCGAGAGAGAAGCCAGTTTCGTAGCCCTTACGCATCGCTTCGCTGATGCCGTTCTTGCCCCAGTTGCGAAGAACCTTTTCCAACTTGTCTTGGTTGAATCCTACCGGACGATCGTGACTGTCGATCGACCAGCGAATGGCGGCCAGTGCAATCGCCTCAGCAATTTCCTGCTGGTAATTCGCCGTACCGTCTTCATTGAAGACAACACCGTGCAGGCTTTTGAACTTCTCGTAGTTCCACTGGTTCGGAGCTTTGCCTGAGATCAGAAGCTGGCGCAGAGGCTGCTTGCTCGAACCGTAAGGCTTGTCGAGTACAGCGTTCAACTGCTTGTTCATCTCTTCAATCACTGCAGCAGTATCAATCGCCAGCGTGTTGCTGATCTGATCGATCACGCTTTGATCGAAACTCATGTTCTGCATGTGCTTCGGCAGCAGCGAAGAGAAGTTGCCTTCTTCGATCGCAGCGACTGCGTTGAGCAAGCTGTTCTTGACGCGCGAGAAGAACCCACGGTCATTGGCCACTGGTTCGTAGCTGGCCAGAATGCGGTTTTGCTTTTCGCCTTTCTGGGCTTTGGTGTCGGTGTCCAGAATCGGGGCACTGACTTCTGTCAGTCCAACGAAACGCTCAGCAAGAGTTGCAGGCTTCTTGGCTCGCATCTCATTGAGCACGGACAAACGAAGTGCTTGCGCACCCGCCGTCATGCTGCCTGCCGGAGCAAGCGGCTGACGAGTCAGCAACTCGCGCATCATCATTTTGCCGATGCCCTTGCCCTTGTATTGCGCATCCGGACGAACACTAAGTTCGACGCCAGTAGTGGACGCAGCCAAGCGACCAACAATCAGATCGGTGCCATCAACCACGGCGTACAGGAAGTTGCCATCCGCCATCAGGTTGATCTTCTCGCCGTTCGGCAGAACCAGTGAATTGATCTCCTCAGCGCGACTCGACACTTCGATGTCGTCAAGCTCTTCGACCAAGTAGGCAGCACTTTGCTCTTCGGTGATCTTGTTGCCGCCCACTGCAGCGAAGTACTCGTCCGGACTCATCGCCAAGGCACGGTCAATCTCTGCCTGGTCGGCCTGGGTCGGGTCGTTGAAATCCACCTGGTTCGGGTCGATCACATCTTCCGGCGTCAGAACCTGCTCAGCCGGCGCAGGAGCCTCTTCTTCGACAGGGGCCACCTTGGCTTCAGTCTCTTGGTTCTCGGGCTTTGTGGGCGCTTCGGTGCGGTTCTGGGAAGCCTGTTCGTTGGCCTTCTTGACCTCACGAGTGGTCTTGCCTTCGAGCAGTCCACGGACGTTCTGGCCGGTGAGCAGCATCTCAAGCTGAGCTTCGGTCATGGTCTTGCCGTTGGGCAGGAACACAGCCGGCGCTTTCTGTTGGGTGCTCATGGGTTCAGCGTCACGCAGCTGCACTCGACCGTCATCACCGATGAACGCTTCGAGATTGACCCGGCGATCTTCCGCATCGACCAGTGCTCGAGTACTGATGTTCCGGCGCACCTTCTCGGGAGAGCCCTGCAGATCTAGCAAATCGATCTTCGGGACAGTCGGGATGATTTCGCCACCGAGTTCCGGGTATGCCTGAGCCAGAGAGTTGTAGCTCTCCGTAATCATGTTGGCTTCGACCGTCATGACCTGCACGACGCCGAGAGATTTCTTGTTCTTGGGCAGCAGCTTGAACGGAGAGTTGATCAGCTTGCCTTCTTGATTGACCGTACGAAGCGTGACATCTGCCGCCGAATCATCATCAAGCTCCAGTTTAGACAGCGCGATATTTTGAGCTCCAGCCGCGCGATCTCGTGCGTACTTTGCCCAGCGGCCCAGTCGAACCAATCCTGCCTTTGCATCGGGGACACGTCCTTCTGCGAGTGCACCTGCAATTTCCTTGAAGTGCTCAGGAATAGAAAGCAACTTCGGGCCCTGAGACTTAAAGCCGGTATCAACGACGTTGTTACGCACATCGCTAACTGACTTAAAGCCGGTTTTGTCGAACACCTGGTTGATGTCCACTTCATAGGCCACGGAGTTCTTGGCTAGTTCGCGAACCAGTTCCAATCGAGCACGTTGCACCGGGCTCATGTTGCTGCGTGCGCCAAGACCGCGCTCAGCCATTTCAGGCGTTACTTTGTCCGGAGCGTAGATAGCGAGCTCATTGAGCATCGCCAGAGCCGCGGCAGTCTGCGGCGGGATCGGGGTGTTCTCCGGAATGACGCTATCCGGCAGGCTATCGAAGAGACGCTTCGTGTCTTCTTCCGAGAACTGAGCGAACCCATCACGGATCTGCTGCACTTCAGGGCTGCCACTGAACACGGACAGATGGTTAATCACTCCCTGAATGCGCTCCTGCTCTTCCGGAGTCTGGGCACGATCAAGGGCTGGGATCAGAACCGTCTGGATCTGCTCTTCCAGTTCGCGCGCATTCTTGGCCACGAACGCCTGCAGTTCGAAGCGACGCTCATCGGTCAGCTTCTCGGCAGTAGCTGGTTGGAAGAGTTCGTATACAGCAGCAGTGTGCGCTTCGAGACGATTACGCGGAGCGATCTTTTCGCCCGTCTCAGTTTTCTGGTTCCCGAGATCAGCAGGCACGAACGAGTCACGCTGATTGATTGTCGTATCGACTGCCTGAGCAACTTCCGGAGCCAGTGAACTGGTATCCGTCTGCATCAGATCGGCAGTGGCATCAGACTGCGCCTTGAGCTTTTCTTCTCGGGCAGTGTTGAGCTCAGCCTGACCTGCGGCTTCAGCCTCATTGATGCGACCGCGCACGAAATTGCGAACAGCCTCGCCACCGTATCGAGCCACATCGATCGAAGTGGTGAGAGCCAGTGCCGGGGAACGAACAACGCCTGCAGTAGTGATGCCTGCAACACCGCCTCGACCGGCAGCAATACCCACGCCTTCGAGCAGATCCACATCTTCGCCTGCAGCTGCACGAGCGACGTTGGCCGACAGTTCTCCCAGACCGCTCTGGGCAGTTTCTTCCAGACCTTCGCCAACGACATCGACGAGATTCGAGCGAACATTGCTCGCAATGCTGCGACCAGGATTTGCGGTACCCAGGGGATCGACGTTGATGTTCGGAACCACTGCAGCAATGGTGCCAGCAGTCAGGCCAGTGAGCGTACCTGCAGTACCACCCACGCGAAGAGCAAGATCATTGCGGATCTCGTCCTCAGAAATACCCGCAGCCAGCTTCTGGTTCACTTCAGGGAAACGCTGAGCCAACTCTTCGATACTCGTGTTAGCGATTCCGCCACCGACTTCAGCGAAGCTGCTCAGACCTTCCGTAGCCGCAGTGCCTGCGATGGTGTTTCGCTTGACGATCTCTTCGAGCGCACGCTGACGGAAGACATTGGCAGCAGCCACTTCACCGCCCTCAATTGCAGCAGCACGGGCAGTCAAGGTAGCGGCACGAGAAACGATCTGCGCTTCGGTAGCAGCAAGCCGACCTAGCGGGCCAAGCAGCAGAGTAGGCGCACTCGCCGTAACGTCATCGAAGAGAACAGTCGGGTTGCCCAACGAGTTGCCAGCACTGTCGATGATGTCGGAACCAACACGAGCAACGCCAGCGATGGCACTCGGCACACCATTCGCCACTCGCTCATCGTAGGTAGCGCGGTTCTCCAAGGAAGCCTGCGCATTCTGTGCATCGACGATAGCGTTATTGACCTGAGAGATGTCTGACTTCTCTGCAGATCGCTTACGACCGCGCACGTAGCTGTCAGCCAGAATGTCTGCAGCCACTTGGTTCTGCCCATCGCTGATCGCGTGAGCATACGGAGAAATCGAATCTGGGCCGAAAGTAGATTCGAGCAGATCGTTCGGAGCAGCTTGCAGGGCAATCAATCCGCTCGCAGCGCCACTCACAACGGAATCGACCATGCTAGTTGCGCCAAGAATGGCGTCATCAACAAGCTGACCCGAGTTACGGATCGCATCTGCAGTCCGCATAGCAGTAGTGAGTTCATAAGCGGCACGCTGCGCTTCAAGCTGCTTGCGTGCGCTCTCGGTACTTAGTTGGGTCTGTTTGGTCTGGGAAGCTGCAGCAACGCGAGCATTCCGGTTCGCCATGTCGTTTAGGCGCTGGGTCAGGATTTCATCAGGACTCATTTGGGTACCTGTAAAAAAGAAGGGAGCGGCAAGCCGCTCCCATGATAGATCGATTGACGGGGCAGTGGGAAATGTGGTTTACCGCTGCCGTTCTTGAGTCTGTTCCCGGGGCTTATTCCATGCGGCTCGGCGCTGTAGCAGAGAATCCATGCGATCGAGCAGGTTCCCAGTTGGAGCACCCGATCGAACAGCACGAGTCAACTGAGCCTGGAGATCTCGAATTTCCTGCTGAGTGCTCGTGATGGGTTCCGCAGCCTCATTCAACTTGGCTTCGTAGTTTTCCAAATACCCATCTTCAGTTTTGGCATCACGAAGAGCCTTTGCAGTTTCACGAAAGGCATTCTCACCACCGTTCCAGAAATCCGGATTCCAGTATCCAGCCCCTTCGTAAATCTTCGCGTCTCGGACAGAACCATCCGAAAGAATTGCAGCAAGCTCGTCGTAACCAAGATTGAATTCCTTTTGGACGCTTTCGACCTGGCGCTGACTGATTCCTCGCTCGCTTGCCAAAGCGTAGATCGAATCGGCAGTCGGGGCAGCTTCTGGATCTTTGCGAGATACTTCCTGGATCTGCTTCAGTGCGTCGAACGTGCGGAAGATAGGATCGCTGTCTCGGAAGCGATTACGTTCAATTGCGGCAGCGGCTTCAGCTTCCTGATCCAGCTGAGTCAATCGACCGAGCGCCGTACCCAGAGTCACGCCAGGAACACTGGTCGTACGACCATTGGCCGTAGTAGCAAGACCAGGCAAAAGCTCAGTCTGCATGTCGTCAGCAGTCAGTCGCATCAGTGCATCGCGGCCACGATTCTCGTCAGTGATGCGAGCAAGCGCAGCACGCTGAGCCGGCTCAGGCAGCTTGAGGAAATCCTCTCGCTTGACTAGGTTGGCCACAGCATCCTGAGTACTCGCAGCGGTACGATCCCGGGACATCCAGTTCTCAGCGAACTCGATACCTGCAGTCATCGCAGCACGATCCTCCTCGCCCCGAGCAAACTCGCGCTGAGCCAATGCAAAACGACTGCGTTCCAAACCAATGCGAGCGTTGTCCGCTTCATGCTGTTGAGTCAACTGAAGATCGGCACGACGATTGTCTGCACCAGTGTCGAGAGCGGATACAACGTCTCCGCTCATACGACCATACCAACGAGCAAACTCTGGATCCGCACCAGCGCGAGCATTGAGTGCATCGATCGCAGCCATGTCACCTGCCTGAGCCGCACGAAGAAGCGGCACACCTTCGGCAGCAAACTTGGCCGATGCTTGTGCGTCAAGCAACTGTTCTTGCTGCTGAGCTCGCTGGATCAGGCCATTACGATGCCGCGCGTCTGCTTCCATCAGCGCGCGCATGTTGACTCGCGGATCCAGTGAAGCAGTATCGATCTGCCCCAACTGGTTTGGGTCTTGGATTGCCAGTCGTGCACCGATGGCGGCATCAGTTGCCTTGGTGCGGAGATTGGCTTCTCGCGTAGCAAGCGTCTGAGCGAAACGATCGAAGCCGGCATTGATCTGCTCACCTGCCAGTGCGATGTCTCGAGTACTCAGCTGCGGAGCGTCTACGTTCCGCCAGGTGATCTGTGCCATACCGTTCCCCTTAGTTCTTGCTCAGGCGATTGCGATTCAGGTAGTCCTGGATCTTCGACTCATCGGTTTCGCGCGAGGAGTACCGAGCACGAGTGCGATCTTCGAGTGACGTGTTGTAGCTTTGTGCCTGGTTAGCGTAGTTCTTTTGCCACGCACCTTTCTGGAAGCGCAGATTGTCTTTCGCCAGTCGCAGGTTCTGGAACCCAAGGTACGCACCAGTGAGCGCCTGAAGACCGCCGACAGCTGCGTTGAGGTTGTCGCCGTTACCCAGCCAGCCCATGAGCTTGGAACCAAAGCCAGGAGCACCACCGGCACCAGGCGATTGCATGCCACCGCCATTGACGGCGTATTGGCCGAGAGATGACCACGGCGTGCCAGCGTAGCTAGGAGCGGCACTACCGAACTTGTTGCCGAAGCTGAGATCAGCCGCGCTCATCACAGTCGGCGGAGCGACAGGCATCTGGAAGTTCAGATCAGGAGCGTAGCTCTGCATCGCCGGAGCGACAGACGGAGCAGGGGAGTAGAAGCGGAAATCGTTGGCATTCATCGGTCGGTTCCCTGGGGCTTGACGGCATTATCCATGGTCGGGTAGGCGTAGGCTAGTTTCGACAAAGTTCTCGATCTGGCCTGTGGTAATTGCAGCGATGTCTGAACCAGTAAGCAGAGTGCGCCCCAGAAAGGTTGATCTCTTTTCGAAGAACTTGGCATTAGTGGCTTCAGTAATTTCTTGAATGTCGATGATGTGGCTGTTGTTGCCCAGCATTTTCTCCATCATCTTTTCCAACTCGTTGAACTTGTCGTCCCACTGCTTTTCGAGATCAGACATCTCGGCAAGGATGTCTTGGACTTTGCCGTTGGCGTACTGACCGTATACCTGAAGCAGAGCCCCGGTGGCGCGAAGAAGATTCGCAGCAGTAAGAATGAAGGTGCTGAAACCTTGTCGCATAATTGCCTGCCAGTTGCCTGAGATGAAAGAGAACACGGTAGCAATTATCGCACCCCATTTCGCACCAAAAACCTCAGTGGCAACTTTCATCACGATATTCGCCAGCACGGTCACTGCGAGCACGTAGACCACAGCAACTGCAATCGATAGAGCCAGGCCAGTTAATGCCGTAGCGCCACCAATAAAACTACCGATCATGCTCGCACCTGCGGGCGGAAAAAAGATCGTCACGATCACGGCGATCACCAGCAAGATGATCCTGAAGATGCCTCGCTGATACCACCTCCTCCTGACCACCTTGTAGCTGTTGAAGACGATGTGGCTGCAGTGATACCCAAGGTCAGTTGATTCCTTGAGCGGCATGTCATTCAAGATTTGCTGGTTCAAGGGAATGATGAATCCCTCTTCCTCTGTGTCGTTGAACGCATCCCATGCACTGATGCTCACCGACTTACCATCGTAGATAAAGTTCTCGTAGTACAGGCCCGAGATCTCCAGCTGCTCATAAGTGTTAGCGTCGATCTGACGCCGAGCCATGAGAATGCTGCTTTCCATCTCGACGTTCATCCAGCGGAAGCTGCGAACGACTTCCCCACCTTGCATTCCAATGGACACATCACCTGGCTTAGCGCCAGGGAAAACTTGTCCCGTCTGCAACGTGGTGTCGATGTAGTTCCACTGCAGCAAGATGTCGTAGTTGTTCTTGCGATCCTTGGCGTTGAAGATCTCCAGCCGATTTACTTTCGGAGGAGTCGTGCGAGCTCGCTGGTTCTCCAGTGCCGCCGCCAGTGCATCGAACAACGAACCCCACTGCCGGTGAAGGGCGGGAGTCACGTCTGGTGCACTGATGTTTCGTAGGTGCTGGAAGAAGCGATAGAGGTATCGCTTACCTTCCTGACTCTGTACCTTCAGCTGCACACCCAAGACGATGAATGCAAAGTCGATTTCCCCGATCTGCGGGTTGTCTTCGATCTTCTCTGCAATGTCATCAATGTCGAGACCGAGCTTGTTGAGAAATTTCTTGCCGGTCTTGTACTTGTCGGTGTTCTTGTGGGAACCAGTGACCACACTTCGGTTGTCCACTCGAAGCGGGATCGCGGGAAAGTACGGTACCGCCAAAGCGGCCGAGCTCAGTAGCGCATCGAGCGTCGGATAGGTTCCTTCGCCCAAGCGGTAGATGAAGTACTTCATCCGAGAGAGAACCACGGTTTGAGATTCAGTGAGAACTGTCGTCTTGCCCGCTTCAGGGGTATCGACAGTAATCGTGACTCGCGTTGTCGTGGTCTGGATCTCTTCAGTGCGCTCAACGATCGTCACCGTGGTGCTGAAGCTGTTCACTTCACCAGGCGTCTTGTCTCGTACCACAGTACCGGTGCTGGTATCGAACTCTTGCTTCAGCGTGTACGCACAATGGATGTACTCGGCCATCTGTACGTAACCGCTGGGGCGGAAATTGATGACCTGCGTCGAACCATCGTTGTTCATGAGCAGGATCTTGATCTGCCCATCCGCTTCAAGATCGTATGCCACGTTGGCAGTACGCTCGACACCAGCAGGCGGACGATCGAACTCCATGGCTCGACGATCGTAGCCGTACTTGTCAGCCAGGTACTCTTCAGCCCACCACTCGTAGTCCGCAGTCGCTGCGATCACCGTGTTGTAGTCGATCTCACCAATCGGGTGCTTCACTTTAAGCACCGTGGTCAGTTCAGTGAGATCCAGGCTATCGATGTACCGGCCCTGTGAAGTAGGCAGACCACCTACGTACTTGTCTCGTGCGTAGCGATAAGCATTACGCAGAGCAATGCCCTGACCGTTGAGGTAGCCACGAGTGATTGAGCGAGAGATGTCGGATTCCGACAGAACCGCATTCATCATCGTGGTCTTGAGAAATTCCTGCTTCTTCGGGCCGTCATCCTCGCCAAGAGAATAGGCAACCGAAGAGACGTAGGTTTTCTTGCGGCTACTGAAAAGTCCCATAAAAGAAGGGCCAGTTTTACCTGGCCCGTTCCTCCTTCTGCGATTAGAGCGGGAGTCGGGAGCGGAGGCTCGAGACTGCAGAATCGATCGAGGCAGTGTCCAGTGCAATCGGCAGCGGAGTTGCGTCGTCGATCGTCTTTCGGGCCGTCCACGTATCGAGCAACATCTTGACTGTCTTCGACTCGGCATCTCGCTTGTACGAGGTGATCTGCTCTTCGTACAGCGCCTTCTGGATACCAAGGATACCGACGACAGTTTCACCAGTGCTCAGCGTGTTGCGGGTCTGACCACGCTGGCTCTCGTACTGCTCGTTGATGTACTTGGCCTGCGCCGTCTTGAGCAGACGCTCCTGCTGGGCAATACCGATAATCGGGCCACCAGCAACCAAGGTCTCCTTGGTCTGTGCGCGCTGGGTATCAACCTGCTCTTCGGTGAGCAGCTTCTGAGCCAGCTTGATCAGCTTCTCCACGCCAACCAGGCCAGTGATCGCAGCACCATTCGAGAGAGTGTCGCGCGTCTGCGCGCGAGCAGCTTCGTACTGCTCCTTGGTGAGATTCGCCTGAGCCTGCTTGAGCAGCTTCTCTTCGGCCAGGATACCGGCCACCGGAGTGATGTTGTCGCGGAGAGTGTCGGCCACCTGAGCACGAGCACCTTCAGCCTGCTGCAACGTGAGCAGACCACGGTTTTCCATTTCCAGCTGCTGAGCTTCTTTGAACGCCTTGTCGATCGCCACGAGACCAGCAACAGGGCCGCCACTGAGGAGAGTGTCCTTCGTGCTGGATCGAGCAGTGTCGAGCTCTTCCAGCTGCGTCTGGATCTGGGTGTCGATCAGCTCTTTCTGCTTGCCAAGAATACCGATGATCGGCGTACCGTCGATGTGCGTGTCTCGCGTCTGTGCACGCTGCACTTCGACCTGTTCCTTGGTGAGCAAGATGTTCGCTTCGTTGATCAGACCCTGATCGAAAGCAGTGACCAGACCAACCTTCGAAATTGCGTATTGGTTCGCGGAGGTATTCGCGTCCAGCTTGATCTTGGCGTTCTCGTAACCCAGCTGCACGATCTGACCACGGGCAAGTGCCACGTCAGCCTGTGCACGAACTCGCTGCAGCGCAGCCAGCTTCACTTGCTCCTGCATTTGCAGGTTCTGCAGCATCGACTGGTCTTTGCTCAGCAAGAACTGGGTACCGAACTGCAGCACCGAAGTCACGGAACCAAGATACACCTTGGCATAGTCCGCTCCGGTGATCCGATTGAGCTTGTGCTGCTCGGCCAGGTGCGTGCTCACTGCACGCATCAGCACATCGAAGACGCCCGACCCTTCCACCGTCGCCTCGGTCAGCTGATCGACCGTAATCGGCGTCAGCGGATCGTAAGCAGCACCCGTTTCGGGCGGTAAAGGGAAGTCGGTAGGAAGAGTGACCTCGGGAAGATTGAGGTCGATGTTCAGCCCCGCCGTGAGCGCGTCGTAGAGCGTGTTGGCATCAATGGTAAGCTCAGTAATGGTGCGTGACATCCGGGCGTCTCCGATGGTTGAGGATTACAGGCCCTGGGAGGCCATCTGGACAGCGGCCAGCTTGTCAAGCTCTTCCTGGGTCAGCGGTTCAAGCTCTTCGATGGCGAACTCAGGAACCAGGCGCTGCTGTACCACCATCTGTCCCTTGTCGCCCTTGCTCGTCTTGACCGAGTTGAACTTGCGGTTCTTGAGCTCGCGCAGGAGGATCGCTGGCACATGGTAGCCAGCATCGGCGTCTTCACCGAACGGGATGAACTTGCGCACGGTGCCGACGTACTTGTTGGCCACGGTGATGATCTCACCACGGAGATTGGCCTTGGCCGGGTTGAGGCAGGCGATGCGGACTCGAATGAGCTTGAGCTCATCACGGGCCTGGTCGTCGCGGAATTTCTGTTCCTGCTCGGCGCGCGTCAGCTTCTTGGTGACGGGGGTAGTCGGAGCTTCCGCAGTAGCCGACTGCTCTTCGCTCTCACCTTCACCTTCGCTCTCATCGGCACCTTCGGTGCTTTCGAGTTTCGCCTTGATGCGAGCCTTGAGGGTTTCGACACCCACATTGCCCTGATACGAGATGCCCAGCTGGGCGGCCTGCATCTTCAGAAGATCGAGTTCAGTGCTGCTCATAGAATTGTCCTTGAGTGAGAAAAAAGAAGGGGGGCTGATGTCAGCCCCCCCTCATGGTACCGCTACCACCCGGGGGAACCGGGAGGGTGTAGCTTACAGGCGGGCCACCGTGCGAACCACAGCGATCCGCTCCGGGCGGTAGACCAGGGTACCGTAGTACCACTTGATCGAGCTGAAGCCCGTCTCGCCGTACGGATCATCGCGATCCGCAGTGGCTTCACCAGGCATGCGCGTGGTGATCTTGAACTTCACGGTCTTGCCATCGGTCTGGAAGCCGATGGTCGAGAACGCTTCGGAACCCACCACGAGCATCGGGTACACGTCGTACTTGCCCGTGGTAGCACGGTAGCCCGGGTTGGTGGTGACGATGGCACCAGCGCCCTTCCACGACAGCATCTCCGGAACCACAACGATGCGGAACTCGTAGACCGAGCCGATCTCACCCGTCATCACGTTGCCGGCGTCGGCGTACTTGTGCACCGGAATAAAAGCGGCATTGTTGAACGGATCGGTCATGCGCTCGACCAAGCTCTTGAGCTCGCTGCCGATGAACATCACGCGACCAGCCGAGACCGTGCGCGTGTCGATCATGCGCGAACCAGAGATGACCTTGGTCGCCTTCGGGGTACGGTTGTCGTCGAGGATCGTCGAGAGACGCTGCAGGTCGTCGTAATCGACGATGGCTGCACCGGCACCTTCGGCAGTCACGGTGGCGTTCGAGGTGGCGCTACCGCCGTACACGACGACGCCAGCGGCCAGGATGAGATCACGCTGGAGCAAGTCTTCCGAGATCTCGACCGCACCCTTGACGAGCTCTTCCGAGATGTGGCTGAACAGCATGTCGTCCGAGTCGAAGTCCAGCTGCTCCTGAGTGAACTCAGTGAAGAAGCCGAGCTTGATCAGGGTGCCTTCCCACTCGACGCGGGTGAAGCCGACGCGGTTCACTCGACCACCGTTCTCCGTGAGGAGCGGCAGCTTCGAGGTGATGTTGCCGATGTCCTTCGACGAACCGTACAGGTTGCCGTCGGCAATGACAGCGCCGGCAGCATCCAGGCCCTGGCTGTTGACGTTGCGATCGTCGAGCAGCGGGATGTATTCGAAGATCTTCATCGCCTTGCCGAAGTGCTTCGGCATGTTCTTCACGTCCGCCATCTGGGTGAAGTACTGCTCCTTGCGGGCAGTGACGATCGCCTTCTTGATGTGGAAGTGCGTGATGTTCTGCGGGCCGATGTCCGAAGGCGTACCGCCTCGGGGGTTGTTGTACTGCATGGTCATGACTTTCTACCTTGGTCTGAAATGGGAGTTTGTAGAGCTTGGTGAAGCTTGAATCACACCCGACCGTGCATCTGCTTGAGGAAGACATCATCCGGAACATCGAGGTACGAAGTCGGATCAGTCTTCGTCGTTGGGCTGGTGCCACGAGTCGGGGAAGTGGCCTTGGCTCGATCATTGTTGACTACAGCAGGAGCCGGTGCAGAGGCGCGCGTAGCAACAGGTTCACGGGGTACAGCCAGCTTCTGAGGTTCCGGGTTCAGGCGGCCTTCGTCACGGAGCTTTTCGCCCACTGCCTTGTACGCCTGGAGGAACGGAGTCCCTTGTGGGATGTGACCGAGAGCCGACAGACGATCCATCTCTTCAGTGATTCGAACGTACAGGCCAATGGCCTTCTGCTCGTTGATCACCTGGAGGATCGTGGGATCACGGTACACAGCTTGCCTGCTCTGCTCGTCCCACTGCTTCGCGACTTCGGTGATCAGCCCTTGGCCAGTCTCGGACGATTGGATCTCGTCGAGTACTGCGTTGAAGGCCATTTCGCTGTCGGAAACGTGGTGGTTGCCGGGCTTGTAGCTTGCAGCTTTGTCGCTATCGACCCCCATGGGATCGAACTTTGAATCGACAAGGAGCTTCTGAATTGCTGCCGGATTTCCCTTGCTGATGTCGATCAAGTGGGAAAGCCGAGCCTCATCCAACAGCCCGTTGTTCTCCAACATAGTAACCAGCCGCATGCGCGGCTGCCAACCCTGCATCTTTTTGGTGTAGTTGAGGCCCATCTGAATCAGGCGCTCAACTTCTTCCGGCGAACGAAGCTGGATGTCTTTCCCGTTCGCTCGAATGGGGTTCGTCAGCAGCTTGTCGTAGAACGCCTTGTAGTCCGGCTCAGTTGGTTTCTCGTCCGTCTTGGGCTCGGTCGTCTTGGTCTGTTCGTCCGTCTTGGTAGCTGCCGGATCGGGGTCTGTGTTGGTCGGTTCCTGCTTCGAACCAGCCTTGTCGGCGTGCGGGTCTGCGTTCCCGCCAGTCGGAGCTACGCCGCCATCCGTATCACCATCGTCCTCTTCTTTGGAACCAGGAAGATCGGTGGTCGGCTGATTCGAAGCAGGTTCCTTGTTGCCCGTGTCTTCGACAGTCGGAGGCACTGGTTCCGGATTCGGATCGGTGTTGGTCGTGGGATCTTCCACAACTTCCGTCTGAGCCGGAGCAGTCATACCCATGACTGCATCATCAGGCATGTCCAGGTAGTTCGGGGTCGGAGTACTCATGGATTACTCCTCCCCTTCGTCAGCTTCTTCCGCACGAAGCTCATCGAGAGTCTCGTTGAAATCCTTGATCTCTTTCTGAGCCATGTCTCCCATCAGCTTGCGGTTCATGATGAAGGCACGGAATGCACCGATCGCCCGGATGTCAGACCAGACGGCATTCGCAAGCTTCTCTTCGAGGTTGGTATCCGCGGTCAGGAAGGTCAGTCGTTGAGCTTCCGCCGTGAAGTACTCATCGAAGACGAGTCGCTTGAAGTCCTTGTTGGTCTCCAGACGCTTGATTGCTTCGCCCAGGGAAGCGATTTTCTTCGCTTCGGTAAGCGACAGTTCAACGTGTTTGATCGATTCAGCGGTGTTCATCATTTCCTCTCACGAGATGATTGGGTTTAGGTACGGGTCGCTACGTTGTAGCCAATGGCATCACCGATGTTCTCCCGAGTAGGAGATGTATCGACTTTGCCATCAGGGGTGACACCGTTGCGTTGATCAAGGATCGCTTTGGTGACGACGAGATCTTGGTTCGCTTCGGCTTGACGCTCCACTCGCTGAAGGTCGCGAGCTTGCTTGGTACCGCTCTCTTGCTCGACGTAATCCAGATCCGCCTTATCAGCCAGTGCGAGTGCCTGACGTGCCCTAGCCTGGTTGAGTTGAGCCTGGGTCTGAACTTCCATCGCCTCCGCTTCGAGCTTGACGATCCTAGCTTCGTATTCACGAAGTTCAAGCTCGGCCCGCTTTTGGGCGACGGGATCTGGCTGCGGAACGTAGTTCTTGATCTTGTGCTCGAGGTCGGGCATGTGACGCAGGCGTGCGATCTCCATGAGGATGATCTTGGTGATGCCCGGGTCTCCGGTATTGCCCATCGTCTGAAGCATGAACTCCAGACGGTTTGCCTTGGCTTCGTTCTCTTCGGCGCTCTCGATGTCCACCTTGATGTCGAAGTTGCCGTGGAGCTCGTCACGACGAATCGTGACGAACTCTTCGTTGGTCAGACGAATGACTTCCTCTGCAGAGAGGAATTCCTGGTTCATCGCAACGATCTTGGCACCGATCATCGCCACGCCCTGAGCCATGCGACGCAGAATGCCTGCCTCGCGCTTGGACGCAGCATCGAGGGCACCGCGAATACCGGCAGCCACCTTGCCCAGAGAAGCAGAACTGATCCCGCCATCCGAGTACATCTTGACGCCAGTCAGGCTCTCGGCTTCAGCGTGCTGCATCTGAACCATGGCCATTGCAGACTGCGGGATCTCGGGGAACTTGTGTTCGACAATGCCCTGCGACGGATGGATGTTGCCGTTGAACTCGTAGTCTTCACCATTGTCGAATCGACGACGGTTGGTGACATCGAGCATGTTCTTGGCCATACCGCGTTGAGCGTTGGCCGATCGCCCCATGAGATCGATCATGCCGCGAGTCACCGCACCCACGATCTTCTGGTTTTCTTCCAGTAGCTCGGCGTCAGGCTCGCCGTAGAAGCTCTTCTTGATCGGCAGCATCGGCACGATCACGAAGGGCGGCTTGCCATCCGGGAAGGGATTCACTTCCATCCGCACGATCACATCACCGATCCAGCAAACCAGGATCGGAGTCAGGTGCCCGCTGTTGTCGATGTCGAAGTAGCCCCAGTACTCTTCGAGTACCAGCTTCTGTCGCATCTTGTCTTCGAAGTTGACTTCGGCCTGGCCCTGAGCGACGTGATCCGGCTGAGCCAGTGGGCTGGCATTACCGAACTGCACCTTGTCGAGATTGCGGTACCGCGAGTCCTGCTCAAGAGATCCACGAGTGACCTCCGAACTGTAGGCCATGAACAGCGCCTTCGTCAGATCACCACCGCAGGTGGCATCGACGATCAGGTCTCGAATATCGACGACTTCAACAGCCGGGTTGGCGACCCGGACCTTCTCTTGATCGACTCCCTGCTCGCCCGTCGCCTGTGTAACATGCGGCTCACCATTCTCGGTGGAGAACCGAACAGCTTCTTGGATCTCTGCCGGCAGCTTCGCGAACTCAGCCGGGTTTTCCATTTCAAGCTGCATCGCTTCACTGATTTTCGTGATGTCAGCTTCGTTGTCCGCACGGAAATAGCTATACACCGGAACCTTGACCATTTCTTTCTTGGTCTCGCGTTCCCAGCCAACGCGCACAACGACAGTGCCCTCATCGACGATCGTTCGAACGTACTGGTCGATGAAGACCACCTTGTTCATTTTTTCGTCGAACTGCCAGTTGAGCACAAGCTCATTCTGGTTATTGCCCGGTCGGTCTTCCCAGCTGCGCGGAGACAGAGAGAACAGCTTGCCGCTGCTCAAGAACGGTTCGGACAGGGAACCGTAGCGCCATTCGGCCTGCTTGCGGATCAGCTTCGGCTGCATCCGAGAACGGTTCTTGGCCTTCGGCAGTTTGGCCTGGCCGGTCAGGTTCATCTGGTCGAGCCAGTTATTGACTCGAACGATGTGCGTCTGTTGGAACGGACGCGAATTCGCCACATCCTGCTTCAGCAGTCGAATATCAGGCTCATTGGCCCAGTTCGTCAGCTTGGTAGAGGGTTCCACAAGCAAGCTGCCTGCAGTGATTTCATCATTGTCCATGCCGGTCAGTCCTGAAATGACGGATAGAATCGCAGGCCGGAGTCTATACGACCCTTCGGCCCGAGGAGAGAAATATGCCCCAATTCGCCCTTTTCGTGCGTGTCGAAGCCCTTGCAGAGGGGGCTTTTCTCAGCCTTCTGGACAGTTTGGCTGCCCAGAGCCATACCGGCTGGGAACTCATCGTAGCCCTGAGCCCAGCCTATGCCGACGACAAGCTGCTGCTCGATCGACTGCTGGTTGGTCGTCCACAGGTTCGAGTCGTCGAGGGCAAACCAGACGAGCTCATTCACCAGACCTGCCAGCGAATGCTGAGCCAAGTGGGTACCTGGGTGGGGTTCGTCCAGCAAGACGATTACCTGGTCAACAACGCTCTCGAACGTATGGCCTTGGCCATGACTGTGAACCCACAGGGCAAGGTCTTTTACAGCGACAGCTGTTACGAGACCTATTGGGGCCACACCAGCTTCGAAAATGAGAAAGGCGAGTACGACCCTATTCGCATGCGCTCTCACGAATACTTGGGCAGCTTGGCTTTCATCAACACGGCCCAGCTTCGCAGCATGGGTGGGTTTGACTTGTCTTGTATGGATTCGCCGGCACAGGATTTCTACCTTCGACTCAACGATGCGGATGCTTTCGTCCACATCCCGCATCAAGTGATCCGTCACTTGCGCACTTATCAGGAACCAGTACCGCTCAGCCCCAAGCACCGACTGCACATGGTTCGTTATGACCTTCGGGCGATCCAAAACAATCTGCTTCGAGGCAAGGAAGAGGCTGAAGCAATTCAGTTGAACGGTACCGCGGTGATTAACTACAAGAGCCGCGCGCATCCCGAAGTCAGTGCCTACATCATCGTTGGCGATGACTCGGAGATTGGGCTCGATCGAATCCGTGCTGCCATGAATATCGGTACCCAGCGGTTCACCTCGATCCTGGTTGTGCATCTTGGCTCAGACATGGATGCCTCGGTGGAATACCGCGAGCTCGCTGCAGCGTTCGGTATCCCCTACTGCCGGAGCCAGGATTCTCTGGCCATCGTCTTGAACGAGCGTCTTCCGTACGAGAGCGCCCAGTGGATCCTTGTGCTCACTGGGAAGCCCGTCAGCACGGGTTGGGCCACAGACCTGATCCGACATACCCATTTGCCCGGTGTCGGTGCTGTGACCGCGGCCAGCATCTTCCATGACCGGCTGGTTTTCCCTGGGGTGATTAACCACCGGTACGCCGGCTGGCACTGGAATACCCGTGGGCGCTACAACCACATGCAGGTGCCGCATTCAATGAATGCTGTCCCGACCGGCTGCTGCTTGCTGAATACCCAAGATCTCCTTGGACTTGCTCAAGTGGCCAATCCGACGTACCCCAATTACTGGGGCATGGATCTGGGGGCGAGACTGAATGCCATGTTCAGGAATATCATCTACGTGCCGTCCGCTGTGGTCGAAATGAACCAGCTGCCTGCACGAGACGAACCAGAGATCTCGGCATGGCGGGCACAGTGGCCGGGTTGGCTCGATCGGTACAAGCTCCACGATCCCCTGAGTTAAACGCGAGGACGACGATATAGACTCCCCCGCTGCATCTACCAAGGACTCCACATGACAATTTCTTCCACCTCGCATGATGTCCTGCCCGCAGCAGTGGGCATCACGTATGTGGGTTTTCTCGCTCAGCTTCCGCCTGACCTGGTTCTCGGAGCCTTTACGGGCAGCGTGATCTTCTTGCTGGGCGTTACCACCAAGCCCAAGTGGCAGTGGGTCGTCCTGTTCACCATGGCGTTCATGTCCGGTGTTCTCGGTGGCCCTACTGTCTCCCACATCGGAGGCGAGGCATTGGAGATCATCAGCATCGAAGTCGCATTCCCCGGTGGCATGGGCGCAATGTTGGCTTCGGCCACGACGATCAACTTCCTCGGCTGGCTGCGAGACAACCCCACGTTCTTCATCAATAAATTGAAGAAGGAAGGAGACGAGTAATGTTCTGGACAATTCTCTCTGTACTTGTGTGCATCGGGCTCATCGTCAAGGTGATCTTCTTCTCCGATGACGAACGGAGTCAGTCGAATCTGTTCTACCGAGTAGCTCTATTCTTTGTCGCGATATACGCATTCAGTCAGGTCATCGGCGTGCTGTATCACCCAGACCTCCAAAGCTCACCAATCAGTGCGCTCATCCATCTGGCCATGTTTGTCGCCGCCTTCTGGTTGCGAGCAGAACACTTCCTGACCAGGAAGCAGAAAGAGATCAAGAAAGGATCGACCAATGAATCTCAGTGACTACGTGATTTCACCTGCGCAGAAGCTTCTACTCAAGGTACTGGCAGTTGCACTGGTCATCGCTGCTATCTTCTTCTCTGGTTTCTTCGTGCGCGGCTACATGGCCGACAAAGCCGAGACCGAAGCCAAGCTCGCTCACCAAACTGCACGCACTGAAGCTCTCGACGCACACAAGAACGAACTGCTGGCCCTGATCAAGACGAACCAGGAACTGCAGACCAAGATCGACCAACTCGATGCAGACCACACACAGGTGCTCAATGAAAAGCTCGCTGAAAACAATCGTCTTCGTGGCGATCTTACTGTCGCTCGCCGGATGTCGCTCCGTGGAGCCAGTTATCCGCGAGTGCCCGCCCCCACCGACAATCCCGCAACCAGCGGCGTGGTCGATGGAGCCCCCGTCGAACTCAGTGAGCAAACTCGATCTGCTGTTTGGGATCTCCGAGGATCCCTCATCCGAGACACCGCAAAAGTGACCTACCTGCAAGAGTTCATCCGAACAACTTGCAAGTGACCTGAAAGAAAAAGCCCCGCACAAGCGGGGCTTTCTTTTTGCCTCAATGAATCAGCCTTTTTGATTCGTGAAGCGGAATACCACCACTTCTCGTTGACCATTTGCGGCGATCACCGTGAGCGTCACGACAGCTGGCTTGGCGAAGACGTTGCTTACTCGAAAGATAACGCGAGGGTCAATCACAGTTGGCGGCTGGACGATGCACCCTTCGTACTCCACGAGTGCGCTGTCGAGTATCCCACCAGCGAGCCACTTGGTGCAGTCCAAGGCGTAGTCCAGGACTTCACCTGGATCCATCGGAATCACGAGGCCAGGCTTGAAGGGAATGCTCATCGATTTTGCCTCGCCGGATAGTAGGTACGGTTGTTGCCTAATTCGAATTCCCGATCGCTATCCAAGAAGAAGCTCGTGGAGCGCGCGGGAAGAATGTATATGATCGCCGGTAGCACGACATTGAAGTTGGCCGAGATCAGGCGAGATGCCGGGAAGGTGATCTCAGCACCACCCCGAATCAGCAAGCTGCCCTGAGATTCGAACGTTGGGCCAGGTACCACGACATCTGCGGTACCGATGATCTTGAGGGCACCTGCAGCCTGTAGTGTCGGGCCCGGTAGCGTGATTTCGAGATTGGCTCGAATCCGGAAGGTGCCGTCGGCCTGCAGCGTCGGCCCACCCAATACCAGGTTGGCCTGGCCATTGAGCAACAGCTGGCCAGCCGCCGAAAGCACCGGGCCTGGAATGGTCTGGTTCAGGCCCGCCTGAATCCGAAGAGCGGCTTGGCTGAAGAGAATCAGGCCAGGCACGGTCGGCGTGGCCTGACCGCTGATCCGGACTCTCGCGCTCGAGATCAGGGTCGGGCCAGCAATCGATCGATTCAGGGCCGCCTGAATTCGCAACGTAGCGGCGCTGGAGAGGCTCGGGCCCGGAATCTGACCGCTGACCGCGGCGGAGATCCGGATGAGCCCTGTAGCCGTCAGCGTTGGGCCGGAGATCCCTTGAACCAGTGAGCCGGAGATCCTGACCCTACCCGTGGCTACCAGGGTCGATGCAGGCAGCGTCGCTGTGACTGCACCAACACCGCCTTCCGCATCCATCTGGAAAGCGCCTGACTGGAAAGCGTTCTTCTGAAATCCACGCACGGGTAGGGTCGTCCTTTCTAATTCAATTCAAGAGCTGGTCTGGGAGATCACTCTTCCCATTCGAGCTTGATCACTCTGGTACCACCTGCCCTTCCCTTGCCGAGTCCGTCGATCCCGAGTCCACCGAACCCGCCAGCATCGGCTGGAGATCGTCTCGTCGCACATGCCATTGAGGGGAAAGACGTTGAACACGATGGCGGCGAGCTCGACGTGGCGGCGGAGGAAGGTGATGAGGCGAGTCATGCGCGGCCTGCGGGAGTGGCGTTCAACGGATTCACCACTGGTCCTTGGGGGCCGCAGGTGGTGGCGCGAGCAGCGCCTCCATCCGCTCGGCGTGCAAAGCGCGCAAGAACGCATTGAC
>VFQO010000394.1_pt1 | contig 48110 bp, 40 predicted proteins | sample 3512331 | NCBI WGS metagenome assembly VFQO01 (sample SAMN10412371, study PRJNA504923) | tailings metagenome | isolation source: Replicate 3 from Balatoc abandoned mine | place: Philippines: Itogon, Benguet | collected 2017-08-28 | reverse complement strand
TCTTGCCGCCCGTGGGCAGGCGGGGCGTTCCGTTCGTACCGTTGCCCAGCAGGGTCGGCAGAGCGGTGGGCCCGCCGTGCAGCACGACGGCGGGCCGTGGATCGGGGGATGGTGAAGAGGCCATCGGCGTTCCTCGGTGGGCGTCGGGGGATTCCGACGAACCATCGTCACGCCAATGCGAAGAATCTCAACTGCTCAATCTGGAAAGTCTGCCGTGTCGCGTGAGGTCGCATCGGGGCCGCTGGCCGTCCTGATCCGCCAAAGGGCCACTGCCGCGACCAGGAGCGCTTCACTTCCATTGGCCGGCGAACGTGCAGTCAGCGAGTTGGTGACGATCGCCTAGCCCTGAAAGGTCCCACGACGCTCTCGAGCCACGGCGACGCCGCGGCTCGGACTTCACCGTCCATCTGAACGCCGGGATCACGGGCGTCAAACAGCACCGTCCTCTTGCGTTGCGCCCGTACGAACTGGAAGGCGCGCCTCTCGTCCAGGCTGTTGTCGATCATCAGGGTCAGGTCGGCAACCCTGGATGCCACGCCAATAGCCTTCTGAGTCCGCGGGAACCGCTCCACCAACTTCTCGGCCGGAACGTCATGTCCGCCGGTGCGCTTCCTGTTCTGTACCCGCAAGATCGACAGCGACAAGGTGGTCAAACCGACAAAGACGAGCACCACCGCATAGCCACGCCGCTGGATGCTCCGTATGTCGTCAACCTTGGACTCGACCTTTCCGCCGGGCAGTTCCTTCCAGTGCGAGAAGACAGTCTCGAAGCCGAATGCCTGCTGCCGCTCCATGATGAGCTCGCGGAATAGTGCAACACCCGACTGCGACAGTGCCTGCCACGTGGTGTTCTGATCGCGCAGCGTCTGTGCCCATGCTGCAATCCGCGGCGGGTTTCCACGGGGCTCTGGCAGTATGGACATCGTCAGGCGATCGGCATTGACGAGTGGAATCTGAAGCGTGTCAGCGAGCCGCTCGTACCACAGCGTCGATTTTCCCGAACCGTTGTGTCCAGCGAGGACGAACGCGACGGGCCTGGTCTCGCCATCAAGCTCGTGCTGGAGCAGTTGCTCGATGGTCGGAGGAGCCGCCGCCGTCACGCCACTTTCACGGGGATGAACCTGTCGCCCACCAGGCGGCCCACCGTCCGGCGACCATCTGCGCCCACGCGGATGACCCTCGAGGTGTCGCTGGTGTCGACGGAGTAGGAGTAGACGTTGTGCGTCCGCCCCTTGAACACCACGTCGCTGCCGATTCCAGGCCGCCTGAGCGCCTTGGCGACCTTCGGCATCAATGTCGCGGTCTGCTCCGAGACCTCGGCAGCCCCTCGTGGTGAGGTCCTGGGCTTCTTGACCAGCACAAAACCCGGAACGCTGCGCACAACCTTCCCGGTCGATGCGGGCTTGGCGGAGGACTTCTTGGCGACAACTGGCATGGCGTTGATCGATGCGCTCCCAAATTTCATTGTGCCACGGTGCCCAGCGCGGAGAGTCCCCCGGCGTCCCCCAACCCGAGCAGGCGCAGGGAACGATGTCGACCGAAATCGGGCCTGGCCGTCGATCACGTCTGCGCCCGAGAAGAGCCGCCGTACAGAACCCTGGACGTGCTGGCCGAGCCGCCTTGCGGGTCCCCTCAACGCTTGGCGCCACACGGAAAGACTGGCATCGTCATCTCTGTGGTCCACACCCAGGCCGCACCCTCCGAAACCTGGATCTCGTGCGCCTTGACCTTGCGTTCGGGAAGCGACAGGAACGCGCTCAAGACATGGAGTGGCACGGGCCGAGGGCCCGCATCGAGCAGGATCGCATTGGCAAACCCCGCCGCCGTCCGCGCGTCGTACCGCAGCGGCTTCACGAACCGCCGTCCCTGCGCCACCAGCGCACGGACCAGTGGCGCCTCGTGCACCCCCTCCAGCGGAATCCACTCCTCGCTGGTCAGCATCAGGCTGGCGAGGTCGATCTCGTAGGTGTGCTCCCGGCGCGCCCGGACCAGCGCCGCCAGCATGAGACGCAGCCCTCGCCCTCCGTCCGAGTCGAGCGCCTCGAAGAGTGGCGCGAAGCCGCGCTGCACCCGCGCCCAGGTCCGCGTGTCCGCCAGCAAGGGTGCGTCCGGCATGTGGCGGATCCAGATTCGCGCGCCTGCGGTTGCCGACTCCCAGCCCTTGAACTCGCCCAGAACCACCGCAAGCGGCTGACGCCCGTCATGCGGCTGCAGCATCGACAGTCGGGCACGGCGCCGTTCGGCCTGCTCGGCCTTCGCGGACTCGCTGAAGGCTTCCGGCACGTACAGCCGGTTCGACAGCGGCTCGCCCTTCACCTGGATCGCCTCGGCGGCCTGCATCAGGTACTTGTGAAGCACCGCCTGGTTGCGCTTCCCGGCCATCGCCGGCGACCACCGGTTGAAGCCGGCCCGATCGAACAGGAAGTGCATCAATGCCCGCAGGCTCATCCGGCGACGGGTGCGGCCGACCTCCGACGGCTCGGCAGGCTCGCGGCTCACCCCAGGCCGCCCGGGTACACGCGCCCACGGGAAGTCCACGTGCAGTTCCACCCGTGCCGGATCCAGCTGGACGACGGCCTCTCCGACCAGCTCGCCCAGGCCCGACATCGCAGGCCCCGGCTCGTAGCTCGGGCAGGCGGGGTGGTGCCGGTCCCCGGTCTCGGGCATGCGCTTGATCTGGAAGTGGCGATGGAAGGCGACGTACATCTCGACACCGCCGGCCACGCACAGGCAGCGCGGCCGGCCCGGCGCCTCGTAGGCCTGGGCCAGCAGGTCCTGCAGCTGCGGGTCATCGGCGTCGACCACGCGCCCGCCAATCGCAAAGCGCTGCCCGTCCACGCCCGACTCCTTTCCCGACTCCATCGCCGTTGCAGCCCGTCAGCGGGCGCGCCGTGTCACGCCAGCTCCTCGAGCACCGTGGCCAGCTCGGGTCGCGGCCTCGGCAGCTGCTCGCGCACGGCACTTCGATCGGCGATGCCCAGCACCAGCCCGACCTGGTCCTCGTCGGCGCCCCGCTCGTACATCCGTGACATCAGGGTCAGCCGTGCCGACTGCGTGCACAGACCGGGTATGTCAGCCTGGCGGAAGATCTTGCGGTAGATCTCCAACAGGGGACGGCAGACGTAGCGGTTCTGGCCCTCTCCGCCGTTCGGCGTGATCGGATAGACCTCGCCCTCCGCGCCCAGGAACAGCGGGCCGTGCGGATCCAGGCCGCGCCAGTGCTCGGCGGCGCCAAGACCGTGGCCGGCACGGAGCCGCTCGTCGAGGTAGGCGCCGAGCGCTTCATCCAGACGCCGGTGGCTGAAGAACAGCGGCCGGTCCCTGCCGTTGATCGCGACATCGGCGCGCACCATCGACTCGCGCCGCACGCTGCCGTCCTCCAGCAGGTAGTCGCCCACCAACAGCCGCGCGACCTCCAGAGGACGCAGGCCCGTCGCGAAGGGCAGGTAGTAGAGCGCCAGATCGTGCAGCGGCCGCGAGGACCGGCTGCGCACGCGGCGTGCCCCGAGGTCGACCTCGTCGGGCTTGAGCACGCGGGCTTCACGTTGGGAGCTCACCTGCGCAGGGTCGAAGTGCTCCAGCGCCTGGAGGATCGCGTCCCGGTGCATGCGCAGGCGCTTCACGAAGGCGGCGCCGCTCTCCTGCAGGCCATCGACGCCCACTGCCTGCGTGAGCTGGACCGCCAGCCCCTTGATGCGCCGGTCGACGGCCGAACGCGACAGCCCCCACCGCTGGGCCACGGTCGCGTAAGTACCGCCGTCGATCACCTCGCGCAGCAACTGGATGTCTTGCTGGCGCTGAACCCGAACCTCGGTCGTCTGTTCCATCGTTGCTCCCCGAAGCGGCGCACGCAACAACAGGTCTCGGCACCGGCCGATTCCCACACCACCCAAGCAACCCTCGCCCAACCCCTCGGGCTCCGGCGTGGCCTGTCGATTCGATTCAGGCAAAGTCATCGTGCCCTCGACCAGAGCGCAGTGGCCTCTTCGACGATGCGGCTCCTTGTCGTTTCAAGGATCCGCCGGTCATCAGGTCGTTGTCGGCACGCCTTCATCTGCTCGCTCAGGGTGGCCTTCGCCCGCTTGAAGTGGCGGGCCACCGAGGCTGCGGGGCACAAGCCGATGTCCATGGCCAGACAGGCCACGAGTGCCCGTCCCCTGGCCCCTGTCGCGCCCGTTTCAACCGCGAGGCTGACCACGCCGCGCACGCCCAGTCGGGCCAGAACCCAGCCTTCGAGGATGCGCAACGCGCCGTCGATGCCATCTGCGCCGCCCGCGGCCACGAGCGCTGCCGCCGGGCCGCGCACCTCGCGCGCCATCCTCTGCAGCGGCCCGACCGTCCCGATGGCCAGGGCCAGACCACGGGCGAGTTCCCACTGGCGCATCTGCAGTTCGCTGGGGCGCTGGCCAACCCAGACCCGCAGCGCTTTCCGCGCAGCCGGCACAGGATCGCCAAAGAGATCCAGCAGCGGCCGTGCATCGAAGCCCAGGGCCCGGCGCAGCCCCAGTGCCGTCCGCAGAGCCGAATGCGAGTGGTGTGTCGGCAAGGTACACAGCCCCAAGGTCACCGGACGCCAGGCGAGCATGCGCACATCGTCGCGCAGCGCCGCGTCCGAACTCACACGGTGTGCTCGGTAGCGCCCCGCGAAGACGGGCCCGCGCACGGCCTGGACTTCGCGCACCCACCGCGCAACGATGTTGGCGACGGCGCGGGCAAGGTCACCCGGCGAGTCGTCGTGGGCGAGCCTCGACAGCACATGGATCTCGGTCGGCGTCAGCAGGTAGTCCACCAGTTCCCGACCTCGACGCCCATGGGCATCGAGCAGGCGTCCCCGGATGCGCTCGACCAGGGTGTCACCCGCGAGCAGATCGCGCCCCATCGCCGCCTGCCAGCAGATGTGCCAGGTCGTTGCGGGAGTCCTCGTGGTGCCCGGTGGGTCCATGACACATTGACGATCCAGCCGTGCAAAACCTCATCACGGACACCGCAGCAACGCGTCCGTCGTTCGGTCTGACGGCGACACCGTGCCCTGGACCCCGAGGATGCACCGAACGTCGACACGCTCGCAGCTGCTGCACCGCCGCCTTCGCTTGCCGGAGCCTTCGCAGGGCAGATCCGGCGTCGACGCTGGCGGGCCGACCGAACGCGTGATGGCGCCTCGCTTTTTCATTGCCGCGACACAGCCCCGGCCCTTACCTTGTGCTCGCCCGAAGCAAGACGCCGAGGGCTCTCGCAACGTCAACCCAACTGAAGGAGTTCGTGATGAACGAAGCAACGGAACTGGACATCGTCGACCTGGGCGATGCCAAGGAGCAGACCCAGGGCATCGTGATGCCGGGCAGCGAAGAGAACTTCACGCTGCCGGGCCGCCAATAGCCCGCACAGGCTGAGACGGCCAACCCGGCGCGCAGCCCCAGGCTGACTTCGCGCTTCGCGCCGGGTTCTCCATCGATCAGCCTCGCCTTGTCCCGCCGACAGAGCACCTCCATGTCCGCCCGTCTTTGTCTGGCCCCACACGTCCGCGCTTGCGCGCACGATGGTCAGGTGATCCTGCTCGACCTGCGGCGCAGCCGCTACCTCGGCGTCCCGGGCACGCGATTCGCGGCACTCGCCGCTGTCGTCAGCGGCTGGCCCCATCCCGATGGCACCACGCAAGGCGCCGCGCTGCAGCGCCCGGCCGACATCGACGCGCTTGCCGCGCCGCTGCTGCGCCAGGGTCTGCTGAGCTGCGACCCAGCCGCGCCGCGTGCACACGCCAACGCCCCACTGCCAGAGGCTGCACGCTCGCTCAACGCCGAGGACCTTGTCGACTCCGTGCAGATGGACACGGTTCGGGTCGTCAGATTCGTTCGCTGCAGCGCCTCGGCCGCGCTCGGTCTGCGGCTGCTTTCCCTGCAGCGGATCGCAGACCGCATCACGGCCCGTCGTGGGCAGCAATTGGCCAAGACAACGGGCTCGGCCAGCCACTCCCTGCGCGTCGCCGTGGCGGCCTACCTGCGCCTTCGTCCGCTCATGCTCACGGCGCACGATCGCTGCCTGCACGACTCGCTGTCCCTGCTCGGCTTCCTGGGCGCGGAAGGATGGCGCCCGAACTGGGTCATCGGCGTCACCACGCAACCCTTTCGGGCGCATGCCTGGGTCCAGGCCGGCGATCTCGTGCTGAGCGACCTGCACGAGAACGTGCGTCGCTACACCCCGATCCTGGTTGCCTAAGCATCTGGCGGAGAAGCGCGCTTGTTCCGCTACCTCGCGCTGATCTGGGACGACACGCTGGCCCACCAGCGCGAAACCGCGCACCTGCTTTCCCAGGTCATCGAGCGTGCCCCTTCATGGAAGCCCGCTCTGCAGCAGAGCGGGCTGTCGGTGTTCACCACCGGCGGTGGTGCCGACGGCAATGGCGTCCACCCCCTTTGTCGCGACCGGGGCGTGATCCTCGGCCAACTGTTCCGAAGAGCCCAAAGCGCAAGCCGCGGTGCCGCACCCGCCCAGATCCTGCCCGAGGAGGCCGAAGCCATCCTGCGGCACCATGGCCGAACGCTCGTCACGGACTGGTGGGGACGCTACGTCGCGTTCCTGAGGTGCGCGGGCAACCAGGTGACGATCCTGCGCGACCCGACCGGCACCCTCCCCTGCTTCACGCTCGACCATCAGGGCGTGCACATCGTGTTCTCGTGGCTTGAGGACCTCATCACCTTGCCCGGGGTTCCGCTGCCGGCCATCGCGTGGGAGCGTCTGGCCACCCACCTCCAGCTGTGGGAATTGGGCAACCACCAGACGGTGCTCGATGGCGTGGAACGGGTGCTCCCTGGAGAGGCAGTCCATCTGCGCCCCGCCGCAAGGACCCGGGAGCTGTTCTGGGACGCCCTGAGCTTTGCGAGGTCCACGCTGGACGAGGACCCGGCGAAGCTTGCGCCTCGCCTACGCGATACGGTTCGGTACTGCGCGCGTTCCTGGGCCGAGGGACAGAAGCGCATCCTGCTGCGGCTGTCCGGCGGGCTGGACTCGTCCATCCTGGCCAGTTGCCTGACGAAAGAGGACACGGCTGCCGAGGTCCTGTGCGTGAACTACCACTCGCCAGGCGCCGACACCGACGAGCGCCGCTACGCGCGCCTGGCAGCCCGGCGCGCCAAGCTGAACCTCATCGAGTGCGAACGCGACGACGCCTTCCGGCTTGACCGCGTCCTGCAGGTCGCGCTGACGCCCTCACCAGCCACCTACGTCGGCCGGATGGCCGCATCGGCGAAAGATGCCGAACTGAGCCAGCGCCACGGAGCCCCCTGCCTCTTCACGGGGGCGGGCGGTGACCAGCTCTTCTTCGAGTTGCGCACCTGGTGGCCGGCGGCCGACTTCCTTTGCCTGCATGGCTTCGGCCGTGGCGCATGGCGAGCGGCGATGGATGCGGCCCGGCTGGCACAGATGTCGGTCTACCGGACCATGGCCATGGCGATCCGTAGTCGGCTCGGCCTGCGCTCCGAAGGCGACGTCCTCGCCTGGCAGATGGCCCTGCTGGGCAGTGCGGCAGCGAGCACCGCGTCCCGGGACGCCCATCTGCATCCCTCGCTCCGACAAGCCACAGGACTGCCCGTCGGCAAGCTGAACCACGTCCGCATGCTCCTGCATCCGCTGGCCTACTACGACCCCTACGAGCGCGAACGTGCGCCGGCCGTGGTCAATCCGCTGCTGTCGCAGCCACTGATCGAACTCTGCCTGCAGCTTCCCACCTATGTCCTCACCCGAGGCGGGCATGGCCGGGCACTGGCGCGCCGTGCCTTCACTGCCGACCTGGCGCCGGAGATCGCAGCGCGGCGATCCAAGGGCAGCATCGACCAGCACCTGAAGACGGTGCTGGCCAACAACCTCCCGTGGGCGCGCGAACTCCTTCTCGACGGCGAACTCGTCACGCGCGGATTCCTCGACCGACAGAAGGTCGAAACCGCGCTCTCGGGCAGGCTGAACATGACCAGCGTGCATGTGACCGAGATCCATGGCCACATCGCCGTCGAGGCCTGGCTGCAGCGATGGCGCTCCGCAGCGCAGGCCGGTTCGGTCTCGTAACGTGTCAGCACCTGGGTCCAATCTGGCGGACTTGCGAGCGGCAGTTCGCCTGTTGCACGCGGCATCTGACCGCGTCGTCGTCAGCCACCTGGTGCTGGCGCTGTTGCTGGTCGTGGCCAGCGGCCTGCTCGGCGGTCTGGCACCACTCGCGCTCAAGGCGCTTTTAGACGAGTACTCGACGCCCGAAGGAACTGCTCCGCCACTCGATCTTGGCGCCCCATCACCGCTGCACTTAGTGGGTGTCTATGTCGCGGCGCTGACTGGTGCCCGCCTGTTCGCGGCTCTTCGCCCCCTGCCCGCCGGCGTGGCCGAACAGCGCTTGAGCGCCAATCTGGTCCGCCGCAGCTTCGACCGGCTGCTGGGCCTGCCCTTGACCAGCCACCTGGGCCACCGTCCCGGCGCACCGGTGCACGCCCTCGACCAGGCCGCTGCCGGAAGCCAGATCCTCCTGTCGCACCTGCTGGGCAGCGTCTTGCCTGTGATCGTCGAACTCTGCACCGTGGTTGGCGTGCTGATCCACCTGGGGCAGCCCTTGATCGTGATGGCGTTCGCCGGAACCGCCATCGCCTACCTCATGCTTCAGCTCGGGGCGGCGCCGCTGACCGTTGCAAGGGCGCAGGCCGTCGCCAGCGCTGCGCAGGCCGTGCGGTCATCGCTGACCGAAGGTCTGTCACAGCCCGAGACCATCAAGGGCCTTGGCGCCGAGGAAGCTGTTCGATCGAGGCTCGACAAGACCCTGGGGCAACTGCAGGCGTGCTGGCGCGCGATGGGGGCACAACACGTCCGGCTCGGCATCGCCAACACAGCCTGCATCACGGCCTGCCTGGCAGCGCTGCTCGCACTGGCGCTGGATGGCCTGCACGCTGGCACGCTGACCGGCGGCGGCTTCGTGCTGATCAACGTGTACCTGCTGCAGATGCTGCGCCCTCTGGAAACTATGGGCGTCGCCACACGGGACATCGCCCAGGCCCTGGGGTTCATGCGGCCGCTGTTGCAGATGATGGCGGCCAACGTTTCAGCTGACCAGGGCGCAGCGCTGCCACGCCCGCCCGTATCGACGAGACCACTCGTACCCCACACGCTGCGGTCGCCGATGTCGCCGTCCCACGCCGGGATGACACGCCCGGCGCCCGCAGTCCGGCTTCGCGGCGTTCGCTTTGGCTACGACGCATCGCGCCCTGTGCTGCGGCACGTCGATCTCGATGTCCCAGCGGGCAGCTTGCTGGGGCTGGTCGGGCCCAGCGGCAGCGGCAAGTCCTCACTGGTCCGGCTGTTGCTGCGCCTGGTCGAGCCCAAAGGAGGCTGCCTGCTGCTGGACGAGGTTCACCTGGCGGCGATGCCACAGGAGCAGCTGCGCTCGATCACAGGCGTGGTGTTCCAGGACAACCTGATGCTCGACGACACGCTGGCCGCCAACATCGCCTTCGGCTGGCCAGGCGCGACGCAGCGCGAGATCGAGGAGGCGGCCCGCCATGCCCAGCTCCACGATCGGATCATCGCGATGCCGCAGGGCTACGACACCCGGATCGGCGACCGCGGGCTCCTGCTGTCAGGAGGCGAGCGCCAGCGTGTCGCCATCGCCCGCGCGCTGGTCCGTCGTCCTCGTCTGCTGCTCCTCGACGAGGCGACCTCGATGCTGGATACGGCGGCAGAAGCCGCCCTGCTCCAGGGGCTGCGCAACGCAGTGCCGGATTGCACCACCATCCTCATCGCGCATCGACTGTCCAGCGTTCGCCTGGCGCCGCAGATCGCCGTGCTGAAGGAAGGACTCATCGTGGAGTGCGGTGACCACGCAGGCCTCCTGGCGCGGGGTGGCACCTATGCCGGCCTCTGGCACGCTCAGGCCTTGCGCAGCCCCTCGCCTGAAGAACAGCCAGGAGGGCGGTAAGCCCTATCGGCCGGCAGAAAGCCGTGCACACCGAGGTCGAAGCCCATCTGCCTTGCGCAGCTCGTGCATCTGCCGCCACCGTGCGTACTGGCTGCGCAGGGACTCCGCGGTCTCGCCCGGCAGCAGCGGCTCTACGCGCTCTGCATCCAGCAGCCAGAAGCGATACCAGTCGACGTTGCCCTGCAGCGAGATCATCCTGTCGCCAGGGTGGCCGAGGGAGTGCGAGCCGTCCGGGATGACGATCATCTCGGCAGCCTTGTACTGCCGGCGAAGCAGCGCATAGACATCCCAGTTGTTCAGGACCGCCGGTCCGTAGGTCTCGATGCGCATCGCCGCGCGCACGCAGTCGGTGTGCAGGGCCGGGTCGTTCCGAACCCAGTTCTGCAGGGTGGAGCCATAGGCCGGCCCGCCATTGATGGCCTCCTTGCGCGTCACCATGTTGTCCCCGGCGCCGTAGGTGACCGCCACAGAGAACATCGTGTTGGCGTCCCCGTCTGCCACCGTGGCGGCGCGGATGGGAATGTCGGTGAAGGTCACCAGGTTGAGCACGCGCTCCCCGGTGGCGCTCCAACCCATGATCCCGACCCTCTCGACGTCGACCAGGCCTTCGCGCACCAGGGCTTCGATCGCCCCGCGAACGCCATCGGCAAAGGTGTCGACGCCGGCCCGCTCGTCCTGGGGCCGATCGGTGGTCGGCCCCAGCGGCAGCGCCAGCACGATCAGCCCCTCACGAAGGAAGGCCCGGCCGGCGAAGGCGCTGCTGACCCCGTCCGCGATGTTGGCGCCATCCAGGTAGAAGCGCTCGGGCACAAAGCCGTAAGTCTGGATGACCAGCGGACGTCGCTCACCGGGCACGTGGCCGGAGGGCAGCAGCAGACCTCCATCCCACTGTCGGCCCTTGTCGTCGCGCCAGGCGTAGGGCCTGACCGTGCCCCAGGTATCGGCCGAGTAGCCGGGGTTCAGGTGGGTGAGCCGAATCCGCTGCCCGTCCGGCCCTGTCGCCCAGAAGTCCGGTGGCTGGTTCAAGGCCTGTTCGAGGCGCAGCGACCACCTGCGCTGGCCACCCGCCAGCCCGGCTTCGACGCCAGGCGCGCTGTCGACTTCCTTCCATCGCCCATCGGGAGTGCGTTCGAACCAGCGCCTGCGCGTGCCGTCTGTCGCGACGAAGGCGTCTCGCGGGCCGGCCACCGCATACGCCGCCTCCAGACGCCCATCGAGGCGCGCAATGAGGTCCAGGCGCCCCGAGTCGGGCCAGTACTCGACGATGTGCGATCCGTTCCCATGTCCCGCCGCCAGCGGCAGATGCGTCCCGGCGATTACCACGGAACGTCCGCCCTGCTGCCACAGCCTGTCCGAGCGCGTCTGCCCCAGACCTGGCCAGGCATCATCAGGAGCGTCGGTCACCGCCTGCTCGTGCCCGTCGGCCAGACGGTGGGCGACCAGGCGGCGAACGACATAGGTCCTGGGCCGCGAGAAGTAGCTGATCGGATCGATGCTCAGCGATGGTCCGGCCCGCTTGAGCAGATCGGCCACGAGCGGGTAGTCCTGCGCCCAGGCAAGTTGCCGGTCCACCTCGTACCGGGGCAGCAGGGCCCAACGCCCGTCGGGGGAGATGCTCACGCCCGGGGCCTGGCTGCTGCGCTCGGCAAACACGGGGCCCAGGGGCCGCGACGCCGCCCGGCCGTCGCCGGTGGTCGCGAAGTAGCGGTACTGCCGGTCCTGCGGGCGCAGGTCGTTCTGCCCGAACATGACCGACCAGAACGACTGGTTGGCGACCACGACGCTGCGCGCGCCCGGTGCCCGTGGCGGCTTCGGAATCTGCGCCACGTAGACGACCTGCTGCAGGTCGTCGGATACGGCGAAGGACACGATGGGCAAGCGCTCTTGCGTCAAGCGCAACAGGCGCCCGGTGCCGACGTCCAGGCGGTAGGCCTGGTGCACGCCGGTATCGATGCGGCCGCGGAAGACCAGCGTGCGCGAGCCGATCCAGCGCACATCCTGGATCGCCGGATCCAGGTACGAGGGATCGCGGATCGCGGGCACCGTCAGCAGCGTTCTGGGTGCGGCAGCGCGCCCGGCGCCCAGGCGGTCAGGATCGAGATCCAGCAGCAGGATGCGGAAGAGGTTCCGGTCAGCCGCCAGGTCGGCAGTGCGCGTGACGATGAAGGCCTGACGGCCGTCCGGCGAGATCTGCGTCTGCAACCCATCGGCGTCACCGTTGCGTGGCTGCTCGATGCGCGTGAACTCGACGACGTCCTTGACCGTCGGCCCGGTTCCGGCAGTGGCGTCGATCGCGCCGATGGCGGCCAGCACCAGCACCAAGCACTGGAGCGCACGAAAAAGGAAGCACATGGAAGATTTCCTGTGGGAGACCGGCGCTGGCCGTGCCGCCGCCCAGGCAGGGCCGCACGGCATCCAGCCCGCCACCGCGGCAGCGGCGCCGGAGATCAGTGGATCTGAGGAGGAGGAGGTCCGTGCCGAGGCACTACCAGGTCACCGCCAGCCGGGCGCTTGCGCTGCGTCCGCGCCAATCGGCCTGGGTCGGGTCGTAGAACGGCGTGGTCTCCACGAACTCCGGCTGACGATCGGTGACATTGACGATGCCGAAAGACAGCACGGCCCCCTTCACCATCGAGCCCGCGCTCATCCCCAGTTTGAGGAGATCCAGGCTCGCGTTCAAATCGTGGGTCCAGGCGTTGCCCAGGCGCCGCTCGCTCGTGCCAGCGTCCTTGTATGAACCCAGGTAGCGGCTGGTCACGCCGACGCTCCAGGTGCCCTGGCTGAAGCCGGCGGACACCCGGCCCTTCCAGGCTGGTGACCAGAAGTCATAGAAGCGGCGTCCGAGCCGGTCCTCGGCCGGCGCCGATGGCGCGAGCACGACCTGGTACTCACGCGTGCGCGTCGCTCCGGCAGCCACGGTCCACGTGCCCCCGGCCGCCTTCCACACATGCGAGGCCTCAAGATCGATGCCGGATGTGTCGACCGCCCCGTAGTTCACCTCGCCCCAGAGCACGCGGGTGATCGGCCCCGGCCCGCTGCCCGTCGAAGAGCCTCGGGTCACGACACCTGGAAACAGCCCCTCGTTGTTCACCAGCACCTGAGGAAAGGCCAGGCCGATCAGCCCGTCGATGCGAAGCTTCCAGGCCGTCATGCCCAGGCGCGTGCCCAGCAAGCCCTCTGGCTCCCAGACGGCCCCCAGCGCGAAGGCCTTGCCGCGCTCCGGCCCCAGGTCCGGATTGGTCGAGCGGACAACCTGGCCGCCGACCACGGCTTCGTTGCCGCGCGCCGGGTCGACCAGGCCGAAGGCCTCGCTCGGAAAGCTTTGGTCGGGGATGTTGGTCTGCAACAGCGTTGGCGGCTTGAAGGACGTGGCCGCCGAGGCGCGCAGCAGCAGCGTCCGCGCCGGCCTCACCTCCAGCCCGGCCTGGTAGGTCGCGGCAGATCCGAAATCGCTGTAGGTATCGCGTCGGGCCGCCAGCGTCAGCGCCGCCAGGTCCCAGCCCCTGCCGGCGGACGGTGACGAGCGCAGCAGAGGGGCACGCAGCTCGGTGTAGGCCGCCCGCTGTGTCCTGTCCGCTGCGCTGGTCAGCACTCCCGGGATCGAGGCCTCATAGCTGTCCCGCCCCATCTCGACGCCAGCAATGGCCTCCAGCGGCCCGGCCGGCAGGGTCAGCAGCGGCCCGCGCACGAACGCACTCAGCTGGTCGCGCTTGCCGTCGTTGATGCGCAAGCTCTCCGGCCAGATGGCCCGCAGCACGGGATCGCTGGCTGCGCGTCCCGTGGTGAACGGATTCAGTGCCGAGTCCGCACTGGCGCTTGCCAGCGCCGCCGTGCGCGCTGCCGCGTTGGCATTCACGCCCGAGGTGCGGCTTTCGCCGCTGTCACGCGAGGTCGAGCCCGAGGCCTCGAAGTCCCAGCCACCGCCCAGATCACCGCGCAGGCCCACCAAGGCCCGTGTGAAGCTGGTGCGGCGGTCGAGGGTCTGAACCCCGTTCTCCAGCCCAAGTACGCTGGTCACACGGACGTCCACGCCGAAGGGGTTGTAGGGGTTGCTGGCCGGCACCAGGACGTTGTTCAGCATCAGTGCCGCCTCGTCAGACCGCAAGCGGTCTTCCGTGCGCGTCAGCTCACCGAACACCGACCACATGCTGGAGAGATAGCGCTCGCCACTGGCATGCAGCGCCAGTGTCTCCAGGCCATGCACCAGGGTATAGCCCTTGCCGACGGCCTGGCCGCTGCAGAGATTGGCGGTGCCGGCGGTCGGAATGAAGTCGGCAGTCGTCAGCAAGGCCCCGGCGGAGACCGCCGGGATGCCGGCAAAGCTCGAACCCAGACCAGGCAGGTTGGCGCCGTTCGTGCTGCTGACGGTTCCAGGGGCACAACTGCGCGTGCGCTGGTCACTGCCACCGAAACGCCGGTAGTCCGCGTCTCGGAAGAACGGGCGCTCCGCCATCGTGAGCGGCGACCTCTTCGAGTAGGAACCCAGCAGCAGAAAGGAACCGCGCTCATCGCTGCCACCGCCGGCCAGCGACAAGCTGCCGTCGTTGATGCCCTTGGCCGAGCCCAGCCTGGCGTCGAGGGCCATGCCATCGATGGACTTCTTCAGGATGACGTTCACCACGCCCGCCAGGGCGTCGCCGCCGTACACCGCCGACGATCCCACCGGCAGAACCTCGACCCGCTCTACTGCCGACAGCGGAATCAGGTTGAGGTTGAAGTAGTTGGCAGACGAGGAACCGACGGCCTGCACGCGGCGACCGTTGATCAGCGTGAGCGTCGAACCCAGCGGCAGACCCCGCAGCTGAACCGTGCCTTGGCCACCGGTAGCACCAAAGGAGCCCTCGCCTGCTGCAACAGACACTTCGCTGAGGCTGCTGAGGAAGCGCTCCAGCGTCGGCTGACCGCTCTTCTCGACGTCTTCCCTGCTGTAGGTATTGACGGGCACCGGTCCCTCGGCCGCGACGCGCTTGAGCCGCGAGCCGGTGATCTCGATCTTCTGGGCGTCGGCGGGACGCTCCATGTCGGATGCCGACGACGGGGCACCGCCGTCTGATCGCGTCGGGCCCGCAGCCTGGGCCAGTTGCACGGGTGCTGCACTGGCCGTACCGGCCACGGCAAGACCGGTGGCCGATGCCCGCGGACCGCTTGCGGCAGGCGCGCTGCCGCCCGCAGACGAGCCAGGTTTCACGACGATGGCGCCGTCCTTCATGACATCGGCCGTCAGGCCCGTGCCATCGAGGGCGCGCGAGATCGCCTCGACGGCCGACAACCTGCCCGACACCGCGCGGGCGGTTCGGCCGTTGACGACCGTCGGATCGAACAGCACGGACACGCCCGTCTGCCGTGCAATGGATCGCAGGGACTCAGCCAGCGCCTGCGAGGGCTGCTCGATCACATGCCTGACCGGTGCCGCGGGCTCGCTGGCGTCGGCGGCACCATGCGCTGCGCACACGAGCACGGCCAGCACTCCAGCGGCCAGGAACCTCCCTCTGCAGACCGCTTCCGCGGGTAGCTCGTAGTGCATCTCGTGACTTTCCTGTGTGACTGATTGGGTGACAACCAGATGACGAGAAAGTCCAGTGCGGACCCGACAGTGCTTTCTCTACTGAGGTTTGGCCAGCTCCAATCGTCCATCGCTGTTCCGCACCTGCAGGCCGTGTAAGGCCGCGACAGCGCTGGCGAATCCCGCCGTGTCGCCCGTGCGATAGACGCCGCTGACCCGCAAATCTGCAAGTGCGGAGGGTTGAGGCAAGGTGATCGGCGTTCGGCTGTAGCGGTTCATCTCGGCCACGGCATCCAGCAGCGAAGCGTCGTCGAACACAGCCTCGCTCCGCTTCCAGGCGACAACCTGTTCGAGGTTCGGCCTGTCAAGTTCGGCTTTGGCGGACCGCTCTTGCCCGGGCTCGCTGCCGGACAGCCGAACGCGGTCGCCGGCCACCATCCGCACGGTGCGCGCCGGCGCCAGCCCGCTCGCTCCAGCCGCAGGCTGCAGGGCGACCTGGCCTTCAATCAAGGTCACGGCCAGCGCCTCGCGCCCGGCACCACCCTGCCCGACGAACCGCACCGCGAACACCGTGCCGATCGCCACCACTTCGCTGCCCCCGGCGCGCACGACGAATGGCCGCAGAGGATCCTTGGCAACCTCGAACAGCGCCTCACCACTCCTGACCGACACGGCCCGCTGCCTCGACTCCAGATCGACGCGCACCTGAGTTGCTGTGTTCAGCGTCATGCGCGTGCCGTCATCGAGCACCACGATCTGCTGCTCGCCCACCCCGGTGGCGTAGACACCCTCGTCGCGCCAATGCTGGTAGCCCGCCGTGCCGGCCATCACGGCCAGCACCGCCACTGCTGCCGAGGTCCATCGCACGGGGGCGAGGTGCCAGAAGCCGCGGCCCTCGTGGCGGGCCTGCGACTTCGAAGCCACGAATGCGCTGGCCAGCGAGACCCGCGGCACGCTCTCCCAGGTGTCGGTGCAACGTTCGAAGGCTTCGCGATGGGCAGCGGACCGCTGCTGCCAGGCCAGGCACTCCTGCTCCATCTGGCGGCTGCGCTGCGGCCCGTGCAACCGGGTCACCCAGACGGCGGCCTCGGCAGCGATCTCCGGTGGCACCTTGACTGGAACGTCCGACTTCCCGTTCTCCGCGGCGGCGGCGCGCGGCTGGCCCATGGCTACCAACCTTCCATCCAGCTTGTCACCAGCATCGTGGCCTTGGCAATGTGCTTCTCGACCGTGCTGACGCTCAGACCATGGAGCTTGGCGATCTGCTGGTAGCTCATGCCATCGACCCGGTGGGCCAGGAAGATCGCACGGGTCTTGTCGTTGAGTCGACCCAGGCAAACACTCAGCCGTTGCAGGCGCTCCCGCGACAGGAGCACGGCCTCCGCGCTGGGTTGGGTGTCGACGAGAACCACGTCTTCCAACATGACCTCCTCCCCACGGGCCAGACGCGCGCGGTGAGCATCGATCGACAGGTTGAGCGCGGCTCGCATGAGGAATGCCTCGGGCTCATCGACCGGCTGTTCACGCCGGTAGCACTCGAGCCGGATCCATGCTTCCTGAACCAGATCGTCGGCTTCGTGCTCCGTCCGGCCGCGGCGCATCAGGGCCGATCTGACCCGGGAGAATACGCCTTGCCAGTTCTTGACCATCCGAAACCTCGCGAACAGAGAGGGCAGACAGTTCAGATGCCGAGGGCCAACATCCTAAAACCAAAGTCCCCACGATGGCGCTGATGTTCGGTGGCGGCAGCGACAGGAACGCCTTCCATCCGTTGCTGCTCGCGCGCCAAAACAGCCCTCACGAACCCTGCCGCTGCGTCGGCATCAGCAAAGCCGCCGCGCCGATCGACTGCCTTGCGCAAGCTTCGGTTCAGCGCCGCGGCCTTGCCATCGCCCGAAAGGACCTCCCGCCGCAGGGCGGGTGCCAGCGACCACAACGCCCACCCCTGTTCGAGGGCGATGCGCCAGTCGGCGACCAGCAACGGATAGCGGACGCCCCAGCGGCTGGACTCGAATGCACCCAGCGCCGCCCGGGCCTCCGGGCCTGATTCGGTATCGATGATCGCGCGCAGTCGCTCCGCGACCGGCGACCGATGGCGTGCTGCCACCTGCGAAACGCTACGGTCGAGCAGTTGGGCTAAGGAAGGAAGTGCCGTCGCCCCCGGGAACCGAGCTCGCAGGCCCTCTCGGAAACCTGCCAGGTCACTGTGGAGTGCAAGTCGGATTCGCTCGACGCCGCGATGCTGCAGCTCAACAAGCGCAGCCTTCCAGTCAGGCCTTGCTGGCTCAGTGCTTGCCCAAACACCAAGGATTTCGGATTCATCTCGGCTGAGATTGCCGACAACCCAGTGCACCTCACCACCCTCGCCGGAGACGTTGTTCATCGGGACGACCATGGGGACGCAGCCGGCATGCACCGAGAGGTAGCTCCGGCAAAGCGGCAAACACTTGTAGGCGTCTGCGTCCCATCGTCCATTGCTGCGTTTCACTTGATCGTCCAGTCATCCAGGGCGGTGTATGTGGATGATCGTCCGTGGTGCTATCACCGTCAAGATTCGACGATGCACGAGTGCCTCGTCCTTCCCCCCGATATGCCCAAGCACCAGAGCTCGTAGCGTTCGGTGCTGCCGTTCGACAGCGGCGGCTGGCTCTCGGCCTCTCACAGGAAGCGCTCGCCCACGAGGCAGGCATTGACCGCTCGTACATGAGCAGCGTCGAACGAGGCGGCCAGAACGTTGGCCTTGTGCTCGCGGCACAGATTGCGGGAGCCCTCGACATCAAACTGGCCGAACTGATGGCAGCCGCTCGGTTGTAGCGACCGCTTAACTTGCGCGCATCTCGTCTTTGGTCGGCTGCCCCTGCTGCGCGATCCAGCGGCGGATGTCCTCGGCGCGCCAGACTGTCACACGCTCGGACAGCTTCACCGGCTCCGGAAACGTGCGCGCATGCACGCGTCGCCACAGCGTGGACTTGGAGATGGGGACAAAGGACAGCACCTGCGGCTGGCGCAGGAAGCCGGTGTCCGGCAGCGCAGCGCAGGGCGCTGCAGACGGGGAATCCGCCGACTGGGCGGTGAGGACAGGAACGCGGGGCATGATCGGCCTCTCATTGGCATGCAGCCGGTAAAGGTCATGACCTGCTCTGCGACGACGGCGCTCGGTCAGGAAACGCGCCAGCCGCCCGGGAACGCTCGACTGCTGAACCACCGCGGGCGTTCCGTTCGCGCGGTGGATGAAGATGCCCTCCGATGGGGCCCCTTCCGAGATCGCCCGTTGGTGTGATTCGATCGCCACCCCCAAGGGTGTGCTCGCCGCCCGTGCTGCGATACAGGATGGTGTTCGTGGCCGCTGTCGGCACCGAATGCCTTCGGTCCCGAAGTCGGGCCCTGCGGATGAGGCGGGCACGATCAAGGCATCGGGCCGACGTTGGACGAGGCAGGTATCGACTGCGACGCCACCCTAGGCGGGTGGAAGTAAGGCAGGACGTCCGAAAGGCCCACAGCCATTCGACGCCCGTCGCACGAGCAGCGACGCATGACACTTGCCGTGGTGCGCGAGACAGCGACGCCTGTACCTACCCAGAGTGCCAACCGGCCTGCCTGCGGTCAACCTTGGTCCGAGGATTGATCATGCAAGCGTGAGTACTTCCGGGCGCTTTCGCGGGAGGCTTACAGCAGCGGCGGTCGGATTGACCCTTCTGGTCCGAGTCGATGCCATCGGCTGGGAGACTGCTGGAGCGCGGTGCGCCGGGATGGCTGGGCTGGGCTGGGCTGGGCTGGGCTGGGCGGTCACTCTAGACTGGCCCCGGACATTCGCGATCCCTGGGCCGCCTCATGACAACCTAGTCCACTGCAGAACCTGGCCGCCTCCCACTCGGCTGGCTTGCCGTTGGCTGCGTTAGCTGTCATCCCTCAATGCCGATCTATGGCGGGTCCGCGCTACCATGTCTCACAACAAAATTGCCGCAGGAGCACGGCTCGATCCCCGGCGGTAACGATGACGGTTGCGAGGGAGAGAGAGCATGTACCTGAAGCGCATCCGGGCGCGGAGTTTCCGTGCCTTCGGTGACGGCACCGCCGCGCCAGAACTGGATCTGGAACTGCAACCAGGCCTGAACATCCTGGTCGGCGAAAACGATGCCGGCAAGTCAGGCATCGTCGACGCCATCAGGCAGGTGCTACTGACTACCAGCTACGAGAGCATCCGGCTTTTCGAGCAGGACTTTCACATCCAGGGATCGCAGCGTTCGGAAACGCTGTCGATCGAGGCCACACTATGCGATCTGTCCAAGGATCAGCAGGCCACCGTGCTGGAATGGCTGACGCTCGAAACCGACGGCACCTGCTCGCTGGTGGTCCACTTGCAGGCGAAGTTCTTCCCCGCCCAGGCGACCAAGCGCGCGCGCGTGGACATGCAGATGCGAGCCGGCAAGGACGGCGCCGGCCCCGAGATTGGCTACGCCGTGCGGGAGTTAGTCCGGACAACCTACCTGAGGCCGCTGCGGGACGCCGAAGCAGAACTTCGGCCAGGTCGCCAGTCGCGCCTGTCGCAAATCCTCGCCGCCCACAACGACATCGCCGGCCAGGAAATCAACGACTTCGACAAGGACGTCCCGGACACCAAGCCCAAGAATCTCGTTGGGCTGATGGCGTTCGCGCAGCACCACCTCAGCGAGCATAAGGTCATTCGGGGCGTTCAGGCCGACATCAACGACAACTACCTCAGCGAGTTCGCCTTCAATGGCGACCCGTTGGAGTCACGCATCCGCCTCGCGCCGGACCTGTCGCTGACACCCATCCTTGAACGGTTCGAGCTCGGGCTGCTGCCTAGCAGCGCAGTGAATCCGGACGAACGCTGCGCCCGCGGTCTGGGCTACAACAACGCGCTGTTCATGGCCACCGAGTTGGTCCTTCTGCGCGACGGCGAAGATCTGGCCCTTTTGCTGGTCGAGGAGCCCGAAGCCCACCTACACCCGCAGCTGCAGGATCGCGTGATGGATCTGCTGCGGCAGCACTCCAAGCCGCCGACCGCAGGCGAGCGGCGGGTCCAGATCCTCATGACCACGCACAGCCCTTCGTTGGTGTCCAGCGCCGACATCGAAACGATGACACTGGTGCACCAAGCGCAAACCTACCCGCTGCGGGCCGGCCAGACCCGCCTCAAGAAGACCGACTACTCGTTCCTGCAGCGCTTCATCGACGCCACCAAGGCCAACCTGTTCTTCGCGCGCGGCGTCCTGATGGTCGAAGGCCCCGCGGAAGCCATCCTGCTGCCCACGTTGGCCGAGGCCTGTGGCCGCTCGTTCTCCAAGCACGGAGTCTCCATCGTCAACGTCGGACACACTGGCCTCTACCACTACGCCCGCATCCTGCAGCGTGAAGGCTCGGGTCTGCAGTACCCGGTTCCGGCCGTCTGCCTAACCGACCGCGACATCGTGCCCGATGTGGCCACCTACGTGGCCAAGCCCGCCAAGGGCCGCAGGTTCGAGTCCGACTACGACGCGACCGCCAAGCAGGCGGTGGTCGACCGCAAGGTGGCCCGCGCCGAAGGCGGCAACACCATCGTGTGCGTGTCGGACCAGTGGACCCTCGAGTACGACCTCGCCCTGCACGGTTGCGCCAAGCTGATGCATGTCGCCGTCTCGCTGGGCGTCATCGCCGCAGAGAAGGAGGAGCGGCTCAGCGAGACCGACGAGAAGACCGCCATTGATGCGGCGCTGGACGCTTGGAAGGCTCTCGCCGCCGCCGGCCATGCCCCGGACAAGCTGGCATCAATCATCTACCGCCCGCTGTACGAGAAGAGGGCGTCCAAGGCCATCACCGCCCAATATGCCGCGCACCTGCTGTCGACAGGGGCGTATGGCCAGGGCGACAAGCTCTTCAATGCCCTTCCACCCTATCTGCGGCGCGCACTGAACCACTTGACCAGTGCGCCCTTACCGAAACCCGCCGCAGCGGCCGGGGGCGTGCCTTCCGGGGCGGCTGTACCCCTGGCGGGCCCTGAACTCCTGGGACCCGTGCCGCCACCGGCGGGCGCGGCCAAGTCGTGAGCTCGGTCAAGCTGGAGGCGGCGGACCTCACGCTGCTTGCGCAGCTGACCCCGGACCTCGATTTCTCGGACGCCGAACGGCGGGCGGCGCTGCTCGAGAACGGCTCGCGGGATTTCAATGCGGTACCGGGCAGTGGCAAGACCTCGCTGCTGGCTGCCAAGCTGCTGCTGCTGGCCCGCAAGTGGCCTCACGCCAACAAGGGCATCTGCATCCTGAGCCACACCAACGTCGCGCGCGACGAGATCGTGCGGCGACTGAGTGGCACGGCCGAAGGTGCACGGCTGCTTGCGTACCCGCACTTCATCGGCACCATCCACGCCTTCGTCAACCAGTTCCTCGCGATGCCAACATTGCGTGCGTTGAACCTGCCGGTCGACGTGATAGACGACGAGGTCTTCGCGGCGCGAGCCTTGGCCCGGCTGCAGAACGGCCGGTACTTCCGGTTGCGTGGCTGGCTGCGCCACCAACCCAAGGGCGACTCCATCGTCAGCGAGCTCTTCTACAAGGGCGCTGAATGCGCGCTGATGTCGGGTGCAGGAAAACTTCCCAGCCCGGCCAGCGACTCCGGGCTGCAGCTCGCCGAGATCAAGGACCGCATGACCAAAGCTGGTGTCTTCCGGCATCGGGACATGTTCGCGTACGCCCTCTCAGGCCTGCAGACGCACCCCGTCCTGCTCGACGTCGTCCATCGGCGCTTTCCGATGGTGTTTGTCGACGAGATGCAGGACACGTCCTGGGAGCAGGAGGACGTCTTGAACCGCCTGTTCGATGGCAAGGCGGTGATGCAGCGGTTCGGCGATGTCGACCAGAAGATCATCCTGGACGACGACGATGACGACCAGCTCACCTTCCCGCGCCACGGCCACGGCACCGTCAGCACCAGCAAACGCTTCGGTCCGCGCATCGCCGCCGCGGTCGCCAGTGTCCGAATCAGCAAGCTGCCCGTGGCGGGTGAAGCAGCCGACGACATCCGTCCGGTGCTGCTGCTCTACAAGACCGAGGACGTGGGCCGGGTGGTGCGCCACTTCGGCAAGCTGGTGATTGACCGGTTCGAGGCCGAGGTGCTGCAAGCCCAGACGGTGCGCGCCATGTGCGCACGCAAATCGGTCGAGGGTGGGGACGACGCGGGGCGCCATCTCGTGGACTACTGGCCGTCGTATGCGCTGCCGATGAACAACTCGGCGGCCGTGGCCGATGGTGGTTTCTGGGCGCTGACAGACCAGGCCATCCTGCAAGTTCCAGCCGTGACCTTGGCGGACCGCGCCGCGGGCGTCCGCAGGGCCCTGCTGTACGTCATGCGCGCCGCAAGGGCGCCGGTGGCGGTCAACCTGCGTGATGCCAGGGGCCTGCCGCGCGCGGTCGCCGAGCTCTTGGGCAGTGCCGTGGACCTGCGGGCACTGATACGCGATCTGGTCTTGGACGCTGCGCTGACCGGCACGACGCAAGCACGGCAGGCGCTGCCCGACATCCTCTACCAGCGGTTGCGTGCGCTACTGCCTGTCGGCATGACAGTGGGAGCCTTCACGTCCCTGGAAGTGTTCGCTCAAGCGGCGACGCCTATGCCGGCGCAGGAGCCGCCCACGCGCTGCGAAGTGTTCCACCAGGGGCGGGAACTCGAAGTTGCACTGGGGACTGTCGCCAGCATGAAGGGCGAGACCCATCTCGCGTCTCTAGTGCTCGAGTCCTATGGCGGGCAGAGCCAGCGGTATGACCTGAAGCCGGCCCTCCCCGCCATAGCGGGCGTCGGTAAGCTGAGCAAGCTTGGCGTCACGCACAAGGCCCAGATGCGCAACCTGTACGTCGCGATGTCGAGGCCGACCCAGTTTCTGTGCCTGGCGGCGAACGCCGCACGTGTGGACGACGAGACCCGCGCTGGCCTGGTGACTAAGGGGTGGGAGGTCGAACTGCTGACTTGAGTTCGTGCTGATCGCGTTGCGTCATAGGGCGAACGCTGCGCCCGGCTCAATGGCGCCTGCGGCCGCGAAGTTTGGGCCCATAAGGGGCACCCAAACGCCCGCGATGTGAACCGCACATCCATGTGCGGACGTGCAGGTTGCGAGATCAGCGCCAGGTCGATGACTGCTTTGTAGCTCATACCGAACGTTCACGCCGCGGAGGCGACCGATCGTTCCCTTTGCAAAGCAACCAGTTCTTGAGCGATGAGCTTCGGCGCGCCCAGTACTTGATCGGGCTGGCGGTCAGCTCTGTTGCGCAGAGGACGCGACCATTGCTGACCCTGACAGCTCAGCGGCTGAGTCGACCCCCTTCGCCGTGACTGAATCTACAGTCAAAGCTTGGGAAGTCTCGACGACGTCCCCACCCCCATCTGAATCGGTCGGTCTCTCGGCTCGCGCATCAAGCGCGTTCATGCGCCGCCGCAGGCCCGTTGCGAAACTGCGTGCGCCGTTGGCGATGTCGCGCACCTGGCGCTTGAGCCCCGCGCGCTGCGTGTCCACCGCCTGCGCCGACACCACCTCGTGGATCTCCAGCGTCTGCAGCAGCGGCATCAGCTGGTCGAGCTTGACCAGCACCTCCAGGAATCGGCGGCTGATCGACGACAGCACGCGCACGTCTACGTCCAGCGGTACCGTGTCGTAGGACGCCAGGCTGGTGATGCCGTGGGCCTTGAACAGCGCCTCGGCGCCATCGATGGCCTCGTTTAGGCTGGCAGTGGCGGCATCGATCCTGCCGCGCAGCGCCGTCTCGATCCTGCCGATGTCGTCGTGGTCGAGCCGGGTGCGGGCGATGACCGAGATGAAGTGCATGTTCAGCTGCAGAGTGTTGAACATGCGCACGAACATGCGCTTGCCCTCGGCACTGCTGAACCGCGTGGCGATCTTGAGGCTGGCCGCCTCGACGCGTCGGAAGTCGACCTTGGCTTCGCGGGCCAGGATGCGGGCGTTGGCGCCGCCCTGGTCCACCTTCACGATCTCGACATTGGCCATGCCCGCAGCTCCTTGTACTGACAACAGGGTCGATGGCATCTTCCGAACGCACACGGCCCTTTGCCACGCGAAAGCCCCGGCACCTCGGGGCGCTTTCGCGATCAGTTGCGTGGCGACGGGCATCGGCCCATTGACCGGGCGGAAACGGCGACCTACCTTTGCGCCATGCAGCAGCTGGCCCTGCATCCAGACTCGGCAAGCCTTGGAGATTTCCTGAACTGATCCCCCGCTTAGGTGCCCGTGCAGGTCGCACAGGCACCCGTGGGGACGATCCAATCGCGGTGATGGCACGCCCCACCGATGGGGAACACCCGTCGTGGTGTCGCTCCTTCAGGTGCACCTGTGCATCGCCGTGCCGAGGACCGCGCAAGCGGTCAGGCATGCCGGGGCATTCGCCTCAGGCCGGGCCTTCGAGGCAAGGGCCGCGACCAGGTGCCGAGCGCATCCGCTCGAGCGCCGCACCGACCGCGCCCTTGCCCCCCGGGCTCGTCCTGTTCTCGCCAATGTCCCCCGATCGGACGCTGACACCGATCACCGCGCTCGCGCGCGCCACTGAACCCTGTCAGCCCCGGAGTTCCAGGCCCGGGCCGCAAGGCGGCCGGCGCCACATCACCCAACCGTCACCCGCATGGGGGCCCACGCCCCCGCCACGGGGTGCACGTGGTCTCCCTTCGCATTCAAGGAGTCCACGATGCACAGCACCAACGCCTGCCGTCAGGCCGGCGCCCCTGTCGGCTCGCCACACACGGCAAGCCTCGACGCAAACCGAGCCCGACTCGGCTCGACGACGACCCCGTTCGTCATCGACGCCCCGTTCGACATCCCGGCCGGCCCGGATCTCCAGGACGATCCCGGCGCAGAAAGCGCCGACGGCGCCACCGGCGCACCGGGCAGCACCCGCGAGGAGTGGGTGGAGGAGTGGAGCGAGGACGACATCGTCCTGCTGCACTGGCGCCTGCTGCAGGAGATCCGGCACCTGGCCGACCCCGCCACACCGCTGGAGGAGAAGCTCGACACCCTGCGCTGGGTGTTCACCGAACGCGAGAAGGACGGCCTGCCGTTCTCTTTCGTGAACTGCCTGCGCGTGGTCGGCTGCAGCCCGCTGTCGCCAATCCCGTACTGCGGACTCGTCGACGCCGAGGAGGTTCGCGAGCGCATCCGCCATGGTCTTCAGGCCTGGCTGCACGCGACGCTGGCCCGCTACCCCGACTGGGTGCGCGAGGCCGTGGCGACCCACCCTGAATGGGTCGAGGCCCGGCTGACCCGCAATCCCCAGCGGATCAACGAGCAGCTCAAGCAGATGTCCGTGCAGGGCGACCTGTTCGCGTGATCACGCCCAACCCGGGCGCCGTGCCTCGGGCCGCGCCGACCGATCCGGTCAGGCCGCGGCGGTACGCGCCCATCCGTTCGAAGGTCTTCTCATGCACAAGTTGCCCCAACCCACAAGCCAGCCTCTGCGCCGCGTGCGCCTGCTGTCCGTGCAGGCGCCCGAGGACATCGAGTACCTCGTCAAGGAAAGCGAAGTGCTGACCGGTCGGTCCGGCCGCACCTTCGTCATCGCCAGTGCCGACCGGCTCGTCTACCGCGTCCACTGGCAGCCGCTCACCGAATCCGGTGGCCATGCGGCCGGGCCGGTGGTCGAGCGCCTCGGCCACCCCGGCGAGGTCCTGAGTCGCCAGCACCTGCAGCTCTGGGAGTTCCTGGAGCACAGCCTCGTCGAGGCGCAGGCCGCCGGCCAGTTGTTCACCCCTCCGGTCCGCACGACGCCCTGATGGGCACCGATCCGCGCTGACCGGCCCACACACCCCGGCGGGTGCATCCCGCCAGGGGTGCTCCCGCCGGTTCTTCCCCCGATCGGGATGCCCCCGAAGGAGTCAACGATGAAGATCCAAGTCCGAATCAACGAAGAAGGCGCGCTGCGCAACCAGCGCCATGCCTTCAGCAACCGGTTCACCCTGGTGTCCGAGCTGCTGCAGAACGCGCGCCGTGCCGGCGCCCGCCTGATCCGGATCGACCACGATCCGCAGGCACAGATCCTGACCGTGCAGGACGACGGCCACGGCCTGGACGACTTCCAGAAGCTGCTCAGCTTCCACGAGTCGGGCTGGGACGCCGACACCTGCACGCAGGAGCGCCCCTTCGGCGTCGGGTTCTCGAAGTGCCTGTACGCCGCCTCGCGCTGCGTGGTGGCCTCGGGCCGGCGCCGCGTCGACATCGACACCGCGGCCGCACTGGCCAAGGCACTCGTCGAGGTCGAAGAGTGTGTCGAAGGTGACGCGGTGACAGGCACCCGGGTCGAGCTGCACGGCGTCGACCTGCCGGACCTTGCGCAGCGCGTCGAGGAACTGTGCGCCGGGTTTCCGGTGCCGGTGTGGTTCAACGGCGAGTCGCTCAAGCGCGCCATGGCCGAGGCCCACCTGGCCACCCAGGCCAGCGCCATCGGCGCCGTGCACCTCGCGGGCGCTCGCGACGGCCGGTACACCCACGACACCTGGGTGTTCCTGCAGGGCTTCTGCGTGCTGCGGCCGGCCTGGTCCACACGCGAGGAGGTGAATGTCGTGCACCTGGACTCGCGCCAGTTCATAGCGCGTCTGCCGGACCGCGACCGCCTGATCGACGAGGACGTGCAGCGCCAGCGCATCGACACCGAGCTGAAGGCCTGCTGGCGGCGCACGCTGGAGATCGCCAAGGCCGAACTGCCGCCGCGCCACTTCATCGACACCTACTACGACGTCATGCGCGGCTGGGGGCACCTCGACCTGCTGAACGACCTCGGCACCCTGCCGGCGCAGCTGTGCAGCCTGGTGTCGGGCTACCCGGTGCAGGTGGAGCATGGCGAGCGCCGCCATCTGACGCCGGTGCCGACCGCGCCCTCGCGCGAGGCCATCGAGTCGGGGGCCGTGCAACTGGTGGCCCTGGACGACGTGGGCGACGACAACGCGCCGCGCTGGATGATGGCGCGCGCCCGCGGCTGGCTGGTGTTCGACTGGATCGGCGTGCATGCCGACCACTGGGTGATGCGTCACGTCCGCTTCCTCGAGGAGGAGGGTCAGCGCGTGACGCCGGTGGGCGAGAAGCTGCGCACGGCGTTGGAGGGCCGCTGGGTCTGGCCCACGGTCATCCTCTGCGAGAAGGTTCGCCTGCGCGTCGGCGACGACGAGACACTGGTCAGCGACGCCGGGGTCTGCCACGAAGCCAACCTGTACATCCCCGACGGCGAGACGACGGGCACGCCGGTGGAGCAGCTGTCCTCGTTCACCGACGAGCACGACCAGCTCCTGGATGCCGACCGCGACGCCGACCGTGACGCGCTGGCCGATCTGCTGCGCCTGCTGCGGGCGGTGGACCCGGTGCAGACGCTGGACTCGCTGCTGCAGTCCCTGCGGCTGGGCAAGTACCCGCTGCTCCACGGCAAGACCTTCCAGCTGACGGTGGGCGTGGGTCTCGCGCCCGGGCACACCGTCGATCTGGTCGACCACGCAGCCGCAGGCGGAGGAGCCCATGCAGGACGCTGACTACGCGGCCCGCATCGACGCCGTGAAGCAGCGCGCGCACGGCCGCTGGAGCGAGGTGCTGGCTGCGGCCGGCATCGAGGAGCGCATCCTCAGGCACCGCAACGGGCCCTGCCCGTCCTGCGGTGGGACCGACCGCTTCCAGTACACCGACAAGTTCGGCGAGGGCAACTACCACTGCAGGCAATGCGGCCCGGGTGGCGGCTTCAAGCTGCTGCAGGCCGTGCGGGGCGTGGACTTCCACGCCGCCCTGTGCGAGGTGGAACGTTGCCTCGGCATGCTGCCGGCGGCGGCAGCCAGCGAAGCCGGTGCCCCAGCAGCACCGGGGGAGCGCATGCGCCGGCTGGTGCAGCGCATCTGGGACGAGGCACGACCGGTGGTGGCTGGCGACGAAGTCGACCGCTACCTGCGCGGGCGCGGTCTGACCCTGCAGCGGCATCCGCCGGTGCTGCGGTTCCACCCGTCGCTCGGCTACTTCGAGAAGGGTGCGGACGGCAAGTCGCGGCAGATCGCGGCCTACCCGGCCATGCTGGCGCTGATCCAGGCGCCGGATGGTCAGGCCGTGACGCTGCACCGGACCTACCTGCGCGATGGCCGAAAGCTCGATGCCGCCGACGCGAAGAAGGTGCTCTCCGCGGGCATCCACGGCGCCGCCGTGCGTCTGTTCAATGCCGGCGCACAGCTCGCGCTGTGCGAAGGCATCGAGACCGCCTTGGCGGTGCACCTGGCCACCGGCAAGCCCGTGTGGGCCGGCATCAGCGCCGGCAACCTGGAGAAGCTCTGGGTGCCGGACACCGTGCGCGAGGTCTGCATCTATGCGGACAACGACGCCGGTGGCGACTTCGCCGGCCAGTGCTTCGCCTACGCGCTCGCGCGGCGGCTGAAGCGGGAGGAGAAGACCACCGGCCCGCGCCAGGTGCGGGTGTTCGTGCCGCGCCACGCGGGCACGGACTGGGCCGATGTGTGGAACCAGCGTGCCACCGGCCCCGACCAGGGCCGGGGGCAGGCGACCGCATCGTCGTCGGCCGACCGGGCCTCGGGCAACCGGGTGGCCCTCGGTGGCTGAGGCAGAGGTCATGAAGCTTGGGGTGCGGCGAGCCACGGCGGGCCGCACCCGCTTTTTCAGCGGCATTGGACGGGTCGGCGCATGCCCTGCGCCACGACCTGCCGGTGCCGGCGAAAAGGTCAGGAGCCGTCGGCCATGCGGCCGGCGCGCGCCCCTCGTCGTTTCCCGACTGGTAGCTGTCAGACCAGGTGACGCCTCCCGGCGCCACGAAGGCAGCCCTGGAGATCCATCGCGACCGATGGCGACACCCGTGTCACCGAAATCGCGCCCCTGCCTCGCCGATGCATCGCCAATCCACCCAGGACGCGCTGCATGCGGCGAGTTGTTGTCGTCAACCCACTGCGGGGACCCGTGCCCCGACGTGGGCCGTGCCGTCCCCGCTTCTCACCCACCCCAACCCGATTGGAGAAAGTCATGAAGAGCGGACGTACCCTCGTGAGCCTGGCCCAGGAACTGCAGCGCCAGCTGCACTCGAAGAAGGACCTGATCGTGCCGTCGCAGCTGGTGCATCACAGCACCGGCGACGACGGTCAGACGCACATCATCGTCAACGAAGCCGGTAACCCGGTGCGCTACGGCGTCACGACGCTGGCGCGCCGCCAGCTGGCCGACAAGCTGAAGATCCCGCACGCGTACTTCGAGCGCATGCGCGAGGAGCAACCGGTGCTGCTGGACCGCAACGTCAACACCTGGCTGCGGAGCGAGGATGACCGTCGCATGCTGCGCACCCTGGACGGCCAGGTGCGCGCGGTGCTGTCGGACCGCTACCGCCGACTCGACAACTTCGACCTCGCCGAGAGCGTGCTGCCCATCCTGCAGCAGCTGCCCGAAGTTCGTTTCGAGTCGGTCGAGCTGACCGAGACGCGCATGTACCTGAAGTGCATCACCTCGCGCCTGACCTACGAAATGGCACCAGGCGACGTGGTGCAGGCCGGCGTGGTGATCTCAAACTCCGAGGTCGGCCAGGGCACGCTGTCGGTGCAGCCGCTGCTGTACCGGTTGGTCTGCCGCAACGGCCTGATCGCGGCCGACCGGTCGCTGCGCAAGACGCATGTGGGCCGTTCGCTCGGCACCGAGGACGATGGCCTGCAGGTCTACCAGGACGACACCCTGCGTGCCGACGACAAGGCCTTCTTCCTGAAGGTGCGCGATGTGGTGCAGGCGGCGGTGTCGGAAGCGAGCTTCCGGCAGACGGCGCAGAAGCTGCAAAAGACACTGAAGATCCCCCTGATCGGCGACCCGGTGAGGACGGTCGAGGTGCTGGCCCAGCGCTACACGCTCAACGACGTCGAGCGCTCGGGCGTGCTGCGGCACCTGATCACCGAGGGCGAGCTCTCGGGCTACGGGCTGGTCAATGCGGTGACGCACTACAGCCAGGAGATCGACGACTACGACCGCGCCACGGAGTTCGAGGCGCTGGGCGGCAAGCTGATCGAGCTTGGCACCGCCGAGTGGAAGGGCCTGGCCGAAGCGATCTGAGCACGGCCTGATTCGGCGGACCTGGGGGGGGGGTGGGTGGCGTCGGGCGGGGCAACCCCGCCCGACGCCGCCTGCGGCGCCCTCGTCGTCCAGCAGCAGGCGGGCGCTGGCGCGTTGCTCCGTTCGCACCGAGCACGTATCCTCGGTCGCAAACGATGTCGGAGCCGCCAGATGGATCGAGAGCACCGTCCTGGTTGGAGAACGCAGCGACAAATGCAGCTCGCGCAAGATCGCCGATCCGCGCGGCGCCTGTCTGCTTTGCGGTATCTCTCGTTGGCGCTGGCGTGCATGACCGGAGGCTGTACCAGCCTCGGAGAAGGCGCAGGGGCGTGCGTCGGGTGGGTCGAACTGCCAAGCTCGACCGAGCAGTGTGTCGGGCTGTTCGACATTGAATACACCTACAAAAACTCGCCGCCTTACCTGGGCCCGTCGGGTCAACCCATCGAGATCCGCGTTGCCGAGAATCCGTGGGCACGACAGCACTACGTGGCGCAGGACAACGAGAACGGCTGCTATGCCGCGGCGCTGCAGTCCGCCTTCTCGCAATGGGGCCATCGGTACCAGCAATCGGACTTCGAGTCCGCCCTCGGCCACCAATGCTTCGGCACCGCAGAGCGCCCGTTGTCGTTCTCGCAGATCGTCTTCTCGGCCACGCGCACCCACTTCACCAACAGACAGGGTGTCTGGTTCATCGACACGCCCGACAACTTCGGCAGCCGCAGCCTCAACCAGTTCGCCAGCATGGCCGCTGCCCGCAAACCCGGCCGCTATGCCTCGAACTACCGCACCACCGTGTTCGAGAAGGTCAAGGTCTGCGAGACCATCAACGGCGGCAAGTCCTCCAGCTTCATCTCCGTCGGCCTTGACTTCGACGCAATGATCGCCAGACGCCTGGGCATCCCGCAGAAAGTCATGCAGGCGAACAACATCGTCCAGTACGGCGCAGTGGCGCAGCCGGCACTTCCGACTATGCCGGGGCTGATGCCGATCCCGGCTCTGCCAGGCCTCCCAGGCCTCTCCGGAGTGCCCGTCATGCAGCCTGGGCAGCCGGTGTTCGCACAAGGCACGCCGGAGTCCGTCAAGTTCCTGCACACCTTCTCGTTCTACAAGCCGCAGTACTGGGAAACCAAGACCCAGGGACAGACGGTGCGCGGCGGCATCGTACCAATCGTCGGCACCGGCGACCTCGTGACCCATCTCGACAAGGGCGTCCCGATCCTCGTCGGCCTCAAGGATCCCGACGCAGCGATCTATGGCCACGTCGTACTCGTCCGGCGCGTGACTTACGTGCCAGGATCGCTGCGCCCGGTGTTGCAGGATGACGGCAGCACCATGACCTTCATGAACACCGACACCCACCTCCAGCTCGTGGAGGTGCTGGACCCGGCGCGCCCCGCCAAGCCCGAGCGCGCTTTCCTGGGCGACGAGTTCATGAGCCGCGCCAGGTTCATCTTTGCGCTGTATGCAGGACATTGATCGATGACCCACCTCGCCCGCGCCGCCATCCTAGGCCTCTGTCTCTCCGGCTGCGCATCGCAGTTCGGCGGCCCGATCCGGGTCGGCGAGCTGACCGTTGCATCGACGCCGCCTGACCTGCCCATGCACGTGCTGACACGCGAGGAAGCCGTCAGGCTGTTCGGCAGCGAGCAAGGCGCCTTCGCCAGGCCGGGGTCGAACGAGCTGCAGGCAGGCCTGATGCAGAAGTCCCGTGCAGCGACAGGCATCGCGCTGACACAGCGCGAGGGTAGCTTCGTCGCCGTCTTGCTGTGCCCGAGGCACTACCTTGTCGCACCCTTCAGCGTCGTCGCAGGCCGCGACAACAAGATCGAACTGCGCTGCGCCTGAACCATGCTCCAACTGATGATTGCCGTGCTGGGCGCCAACCCCCTGGAGTGGATCGGCACCCCGAACGGCTTCTTTCGCTCGTACCTGGTGGCCCTGCTCGTCCTGTTGCCATGTCTCGGCGGCGCGCTGGTGCTCGTCGACTGGCAAAAGCACTCCGGCAAGCTCCAGGCTGGCGCCGTGTTGCTGGCCATCTCCAGCACTTTTGTGCTGCAGGTGGTGGAAGAGCAGTTGTTCGTGCAGGTGCTGAGCCCGCGCATCGAGCCGTTGCGCGGCGAGCCTGCGACCGAGACGTTCGTCATCGCCAAGCCGTTCCCGCCACTGGCCACGCAGGAAGTGCAACCCTACCTGCCCGGCGGACGGTATGAGCTCTCTACGCCGCCGCTGCAACTGCGCGAGCGGTACCTTGAACTCTCGCCGGCAGCCACGTACTTGACGATCGTGATCCACTTCATCCTCGTCACATGCCTGATCGCATCTCTTCTGCTCCTGACGATTAGCGGTGCGTGGGCCGCGGTGCTCTTCGCTCGGCGACGCCAGGGCAAGTAGCTAGTACCGAGGGTCAGCGCTACGGCCCACGCAGGGGCTACCAACAATTCCCAAGCATTCGACGCGATCTACCCTCGCTTGCGATTGGCAAGTGTGCGCACTGCGGCCGAGGCGGGCCCGCAGGCATTGATGCAGAGCCACCCTTCTGCCTATTCTGTCCATGCAGCGCGTGTCGTGCACACTCACCGCGGCAATTGACAGTTCGAGACCGACAGCCACCGAGGTACCCGCTCGACCCCCGCCCGCACTTCCGTTTGAGGGCCAGTGGCATCCACCCGAGGACGCACCATGAACCAGGTTCAACTCTCCGATGTGCAGATCGCCAACCTGACCCTGCTGCTCACCATCCGCGACGGCATCCTGCACGACCGCACGGCCGCGTGCTGCCGCTTCGCGCTCGATGCCACCCAGGCCGAGCGACTCGGCACCATGAGCGTCCAGCAGGTGATGGCCATCGTGGCCAACCTGGGCGACGTCACGCTCTTCCCGCCGCGACGCGACCTGGTCAGCCTGCTCGACACGCCGCTGCCGCTGGTGCGACCGCTGGCCGCGGTCCACGCCCCCCGCCATGTCACGGCCAGTTCGGCAGCCTGACGCCCAGTTGCCGGGTCATACGCCATGCAGTCGCGGGTCGATCGCCAACTGCGCTCCCTGTCACTGGCCAAAGCCTGCGCGGCCTGCGGCGCACGTGTGCGCACCATCGGCCATCTGACGGGCCTGCCACCCCGCGAGGCGCTGCGCCTGCTCTTCCCGGACCGCATGGCCGTGCCTCGAGGGCGCTCGCCGGACTCCCCGGAGTGGTACCACGGCGCCAACCTGCTCCACCGCGCCGAGGCCTCGATCGTTGTGGCCCTGTACCGCCGTCTGCGAGACGCCGACTTTCCTGCGGGTGAAGCTCTCGTCGGCGCCTACCGCCACTACGTCGGCATCTGCCAGCCGCCGCACCGCATCAGCTTCGACCGCGCCTTCGATCTGGCCGCGCACACGGACGGCCTGTGGCTCACCGACACGAGAAGCTTCTCGCTCGTCACCTGCCCGACCTGCCACAGCGAGTTCCTCGCGGCCTACGGCTCCGTGGCAAGTTCGAACGACCACTGTCCTTTCTGCAAGCTGGTGCAGAGGTACGGGACGGACCCGCGGGTGCAGGGGGCGTTTCCGGTGAAGCCGCTGGTTGCGCCGAGCGCGGAGCAGCTTGGGATGCTCGTGCTGCTACAGCAGCGGACGGTGCCACTTGCGGCTGTCAGCCTAGAACGTCAATCAGACTCCCCCTAGCAGCCACTGCAAGAGACAAGACATGCGGCGGGCGACCGCCACGTTGATTGATATGCCCAGCAGCGACTTCAGGTGTGCCTTACCACTTGTCCGAATGCCTGCACCACCACCCGGGCTGCGACCTCCCCAGCTGCCAGTCGCTGGGGGACCGGTGAGATGCCTGCACTCCGTTGCAATCTCCTTCCTTGCCGTACGTGCAAGAAGTGGCCGATCGAGCTGACAAGTTCGGGGAAGCCTGGGAATCAATACCTTTCTCTCGTCGTGCTGGGTCGATGTGGACCGTACCGCAATCAGTGGCCAGCACTGGCGCCAAACGGAGCTCCATCTTCACACTGGCTCAGGTCTTGAGCTATCGAGCTGTGTACGCTTGTCGAGTGTTCCAAGAGATTCGGCTCAGAGATGCTCATTGCGCACAGCCAGAACGACGCCGGCCGCTTGCACGGGCTGGCCGAACACCTGGAAAAGGTTGCACGCTTGGCCGCAAGCTTTTCCGCTGCGTGGGGCGACACCCTCTGGGCCGATCTAGCGGGTGCGTGGCACGACCTGGGCAAGGCGCGCCCAGGTTTTCAGCGTCACGTTGTCAGCGAGCCCAACACCCACATTGAAGGTCGCAGTTCCAACACAGAACGGACTCACTCTGCCGCGGGTGCGCTGCATGCCCAAACGGAGTTTGCACGCTTGCTTGACGCCCGCAGCGCAGCGGCGCTGGCGCGCACGCTGCAGTACCTGATCGCGGGTCACCATGCTGGCTTGGCCGATTGGCAGACCAACGATGGCCACGTCGGCCTGGTCGCGCGACTGGCCACACCCGCTGCCCGGATCGAATATCAAGAAGCGCTTCAAGCTCTTGTCGATGCCGACGAAACAGTGCGTGCCGCCCCTGATACCAACACTCTAACCGCCGCCGCTCGGGCGCTGCTGGGCCAGCGCGAGCCATTGGCCCGCGCACTGGCCCTGCGCATGCTGTTCTCGGCCTTGGTCGATGCTGACTTCCTGGACACCGAGTTGCACTTCAACTGCCAAGCCCATGCCCAGCGCGCACGCTTTGCCACCATCGCCGACTTGGCCGAACGCCTTCAGGGCCACCTAGCCGCGCTGGCGCGTAGCGTGCAAGCCGACGGGCAGGCGGACACGCCTGTCATGGCAGCCCGCGCCCAGGTGCAGCAGGCCTGTCTGGCTCAGGCGGCACAACCGCTTGGCGTCTTCACCCTCACCGTACCCACTGGCGGCGGCAAGACGCTGTCCTCGCTGGCGTTTGCTCTTGAGCATGCGCGTCGGCACGGACTACGCCGAGTGGTCTATGCCATCCCGTACACCAGCATCATCGAGCAGACGGCCAATGTCATGGCCAGCATCTTCGGTGCCGATCAGGTGATTGAGCACCACAGCCAGGCCGAAGCTGCACCAGGCGACGAGACCACCGCGTCGCGACTGGCCTGCGAGAACTGGGACGCGCCGCTGATCATCACCACCAACGTCCAGCTGTTCGAGTCGCTGTTTGCCAACCGGACCGCGCGCTGCCGCAAGCTGCACCGCCTGGCCGGCAGCGTGATCGTGCTCGACGAGGCACAGATGCTGCCGCCCGAGTTTCTGCAGCCCATCCTCGACACCTTGAATGTGCTGCTGGCACGCTACCGCATCAGCCTGGTGCTGTGCACGGCCACCCAGCCGGTGCTGACCGATCAGGCCCACTTCGATGCCCGCAAGTGCCTGCGCGGCCTGCCTGCGCCACTCCCCATCATCGCGCAACCGCAGTACCTGTTTGAGCAGCTGCGCCGCACCCAGATCGTGTGGCCGCCCGATCTGCAAACCCCCATCGGCTTGTCGGCGCTCGCCGAGCAGGTACAGGCCGAGCCCTGTGCACTGGTCATCGTCAACACGCGCAAAGACGCCATCGAGCTGGCCCGCCTGCTGCCACGTGATAGCACGCTGCACCTGTCGGCGGCTATGTGCGGCGCACACCGCGCCCAGGTGATCGACGAACTGCGCGCACGGCTGGCGCGCCGCACGGCAAGTGCCGACGACAGCCTGCATGTGGTCAGCACCCAGCTCATCGAAGCCGGCGTGGATGTGGACTTCCCGGTCGTCTGGCGTGCCTTGGCAGGGCTGGATTCCATCGCCCAGGCCGCCGGCCGCTGCAACCGCGAAGGCCGTCTGGCCGGGCGCCTGGGCCAGGTGCGCGTGGTGGTGCGGCCGATTCCGAAGGTGCTGGCCCAACTGGTCAGCGCCGCAGACACCACGCGCAGCCTGCACGCCGCCGGCCTGCCCGATGCGTTGGCGCCAGAGGCCTTCGAGCGCTACTTCAAGTTGTTCTATGCCCGGCAGCACAGCCTGGACAAGCACGACATCGTGGACCTGCTGAGCGAACGCGGGGGGCCGATGGAGTTCAACTTCCGCAGCGCTGCCGAGCGCTTCAAGCTGATTGACGATGCCGACCAGGTCTCGCTGCTGATCCCACTGCACCGCAAGCTGCAAGGCCACGATCAGCTGCAGCCACTGATAGCCCAGCTCGCACGCGGCGACACCGACCGTTGGCTGCTGCGCAGTGTGCAGCGCTACGTGCTCAACATCCGCCAGCACCAGCTGGACGAACTGCTCAAGACCCGCGCTGTCACGCCACTGGTCAGCGGCCTGTATCTGCTGGACGACGAGCACTGCTACGACTCGCGTTTCGGGCTGCTACCCAGCGACAACCCGCTAGACGCGGCGACCTTGGTGCAGTGAGGCGCGGTGGGCCAGAGCCCACCGCGCTGCACAGCGGCCATGCTGGCCAGAAAGTTTCAATCCACACCTGCGTTCAGGTTTGGTCATGATAACCCGTCAAAGGCGCTTGAAACAGCTGCCATTCGGCAAAGAAAGAAGTTGGTGTAAAGTTTGGACACCAATTCAATCTAGCCATGCGCCACTGGTCCGACCTCGCCAAGGATCGAAGCCTCGCTGCTTTGCTGCGCGAACTGCGTTTACTCGACAGCCAACCCTTCTACCGCTACTGCATGGCATGGCTGATCGTGGCAGCACACACCACGGCGAGAGCTGCAGTGCTTTGGCTGATCGTTCAGCAGATTGTTTCAAGACTTTGAGGGAGCGCGCATTGACCAAGTTCTGCCTTCACGTCTCAGGCGACTACGCCTGCTTCACCCGCCCCGAGATGAAGGTCGAGCGGGTGAGCTATGACCTCATCACGCCATCGGCCGCGCGGGCCATCTTCGAGGCCATTCTCTGGAAGCCGGCGCTGCGATGGCGGGTGCAGCGCATCGAGGTGCTGCAGCCCATCCGCTGGATCAACCTGCGCCGCAACGAGGTGGGCGCGGTCATCTCCACCAGCAATGTGCAGCAGGCCATGAGCGCCGGCCAAGGCGCGCTGGCGCTGTACGTGGAAGACGAGCGCCAGCAGCGGGCCGGGCTGTTCTTGCGCGATGTGGCCTATCGCCTGCATGCCACGCTGCGGGTGCGCAGCGATGAACCGCGGCAGAAGTACGAGGAGATGTTCCTGCGCCGCGCTGCCAAGGGCCAGTGCGTGAACCAGCCCTATCTGGGTTGCCGCGAGTTCGCGGCCGATGTGCGGCTGGTGGAATCTGACGCACCACAGCCGGCGCCCATCACCGAGACCCGCGACCTGGGCTGGATGCTGCATGACCTGGATTTCACCCAGGCCACTGCGCCCCAGCCACGGTTCTTCCGCGCGCAGATGAACAACGGCGTGGTGGATGTACCTGCTTTCGAGGAGGCCGGAGCATGATCCTGCAAGCTCTGGCCCAGCTCTATGCGCGGCGCAGTCATGACCCGGACCCACGGCTGCGCTTGCCCTCGCCCGGCCTGGAGGACAAGGACATCCCCTTCGTCGTCGAGTTGCGCGCCGACGGTCAGCCTGTGCAACTGCGTGACACCCGCCAGTCCGACGGCAAGAAGCTGCGCGCCGCCAGCTTTCTCGTGCCCCAGGGCGTGAAGAAGACCTCGGGCGTGGCCGCCAATCTGATGTGGGACACCGCGGAATACACGCTCGGCGTCAGCGCCAAGGGCGACAGCCCGCGCCTGGCCGAACAGACGGCAGCGTTCCGTGCGCGGGTTCAAGCGCTGGAAGCCCATGCCGGAGGCGATGCTGGCCTGGCGGCGCTGTTGGCCTTTCTGGCAAGCCCTGCGCTGGACATGCTGCGCTTGGCGCCACATTGGCCCGCGCTGTTGGACGCCAACGCCCTGGTCAGCTTCGAGCTGCAGGGCGATGGCGGCGCGTTGATTTGCCAGCGGCCCGCGGTGCAGGCGGCCATCCAGGCGCTGGCGGCGACACAATCCCCCGGCGAGCAGACCTTGTGCCTGGTGGATGGCCGGGTGCGCCCCGTGGCACGGCTGCATGGCGCCATCAAGGGCGTCTGGGGTGCGCAGAGTTCTGGCGCCAACATCGTTTCGTTCAACCTGGATGCCTTCAACTCATACGGCAAGGCGCAGGGGCACAACGCGCCCGTGGGTGAGGCGGCCGTCTTCGCGTACACCACCGCCCTGAATGCTCTGCTCGAGCGCGGGTCGCGCAACCGGGTGCAGGTGGGGGATGCCTCCACCGTGTTCTGGGCCGATGCGCCCCACCTGTTTGACGGCCATGGAGAAGGCAGCTTCACCCTGGCCGACCTGTTCGGCGAGCAGGACAACCCCGACCGCGGCCGCGACGCAGTGCGCGCCCTCTACTCCGCCGTGCGCTCGGGCACGTTGCCGGCCGCGCAGGCCGATACGCGCTTCTTTGTGCTGGGGCTGTCTCCGAATGCGGCGCGCATCAGCATCCGGTTCTGGCTTCCGCAGCTGCGCTTTGCTGATCTGGCCCCCCGGCTGCTGCAGCACTTCGAAGACATCCGCACGGCGCGTCGCTTCGACAGCGACCCTGAAGCGCCGTCGCTGTTTCGCCTACTCTGCAGCGTGGCGCTGCAAGGCAAGGCCGACAACATTCCGCCCCGCCTGGCCGGCGAATGGATGCGCGCCGTCCTGGAAGGCCTGCCACTGCCAGCCGGCCTGCTCAATGCCGCCGTGCAGCGCTGCAAGGCCGAGCAGGACGTGGGCTATTTGCGCGCCTGCGTGCTCAAAGCCTGGCTCAACCGCCAGGCCCGTGCCAATCCATCCACGTCACCCACATTCAAGGAGGCACTCGACATGGACAACCCCGCTCCGGCCTACCGCCTGGGCCGGCTCTTTGCCACGCTGGAACGCATCCAGGAACAGGCCCAGCCCGGCATCAACGCCACCATCCGCGACCGCTACTACGGCGCGGCATCCACCACGCCGGTGGCCGTGTTCACCACGCTGCTGCGGCTGAAGAACGCCCACCTGAAGAAGCTGAGCGCGGGCTTCAGCGCTTACTTTGAGAAGCTGATCGGCGAAATCCTCGAGCCGCTCGATCCCGCCCACGGATTCCCGCGCCAGCTGAGCCTGCCCGAACAAGGCCAGTTCGCACTGGGCTACTACCACCAACGCCAGACCTTCTTCACCAAGAAGTCCGACCCCGACTCTGCCAACCACCAACCTCAGGGAGACCCAGCATGAGCACCTCCATCACTGGCCGCCTCGACTTTGTGCTGCTGTTCGACGTCAAGGACGGCAACCCCAACGGCGACCCCGACGCCGGCAACATGCCGCGCATCGACGCCGAAACCGGCCACGGCCTGATGACCGACGTGGCGCTCAAACGTAAGCTGCGCAACTTCGTGCAGCTGGTCAAGGGCGCCCAGCCGCCCTACGACATCTACATCAAGGAAAAGGCGGTGCTGGAGCAGACCCACCGCAAGGCCTACGAGGCCATTGGCGCCACCGAGGAGCTGGCCGACGATGCCGATGCCAAGGGCAAGAAAAAGCGCAAGGGCAGCGCAGACAGCGTTGACAAGGCGCGCGCCTGGATCTGCCAGAACTTCTTTGACGTGCGCAGCTTCGGTGCCGTGATGTCCACCGGCGTCAACTGCGGCCAGGTGCGCGGCCCGGTGCAGCTGACCTTTGCCCGCTCGGCCGACCCCATCGTGGCCAGCGAGCACAGCATCACCCGCATGGCCGTGGCCACGCAGGCCGAGGCCGACAAGCAGGAAGGCGACAACCGCACCATGGGGCGCAAGCACACCGTACCTTATGGCCTGTACCGCTCGCACGGCTTCGTTTCGGCGTTCCTGGCCAAGCAGACCGGCTTCTCGGCCGAGGACCTGGCGTTGCTGATGCAGGGCCTGGAGCAGATGTTCGAGCACGATCGCTCGGCTGCCCGCGGCGAGATGGCCACCCGCGGCCTGTACGTCTTCCAGCACGACAGCGAGCTGGGCAATGCCCACTCGCATGCGCTGTTCGACCGGGTGCAGTTGCAGCTGCGGGCCGGCGTCACGGCCCCTCGCGCCTTCACCGACTACCAGGTCACGGTCGACGAGGCCGCCTTGCCGGCAGGGGTGAAGCTGCTGCGCCGCATTGGCTGACAGCTGCGGCGGTGGACACCGACGAGGCCGTCCCGCTCTCAGCCCTACAGCATTGGGCGTACTGCCCCCGCCAATGCGCGCTGATCCACATCGAGCAGGCCTTCGATGACAACCTGCACACGCTGCGTGGCAATGCGCTGCATGCGCGGGTGGATCAGCCGGGGCTGCAGACCGAGCGCGGTCGACGCGTGGAGCGGGCGCTGCCGCTGTGGCATGACGGCCTGGGGCTGATCGGCAAGGCCGACACCGTGGAATTCCTGCCCGACGGTACGCCCTACCCGGTGGAATACAAGCAGGGCAACCGCCACAAGGCGGCCGCGATCGCCGCCTGCGACGATCTGCAGCTGGCTGCACAGGCACTGTGCCTGGAAGCCATGACCGGCCACGCGGTACCCCAGGGCGCCATCTTCTATGCCGGCAGCAAGCGCCGGCGCGTGGTTCCCATCACTGCCGCACTGCGAGCGCAGGTGGCCGAGTCGCGGGCGGCCGTGGCTGCCCAGCTGGCGGGCGGGCAGTTGCCAGGGCCCTTGACGGGCGATGCAGCCAACCAGCGCTGCCGGGGTTGCTCGCTGCGCGAGCGGTGCCAACCCGAGGCAGCGCAATCGCCCGCATTGGCCCAGGCTGAACTCCGGCTGTTCGATCCTGATGCTGAACTTTGAGGGCGGACATGCACCTGCTCAACACGCTGTATCTGACCACGCTCGACACCTATGTACGGCTGGAGAACCAAACGCTGGCCATCGAGCAGAACCAGGCCATGAAACTGCGCGTTCCGTTGCACCACCTCAATGCGGTGGTCTGCTTCGGGCACATCCAGTTGTCGACGCCCCTCATGCATGAACTGGCCGCGCAGGGCATCGCGCTGGTGCTGCTGGATGCGAATGGCCGCTTCAAGGCGCGCCTGGAAGGCCCCATGGCCGGTAATGTGCTTCTGCGTCAGGCCCAGCATCGGGCGGTTGGCAGCGTCGATCCCACCCTGGCGCTGGCGCGCAGCTTTGTGGCGGGCAAGATCCGCAACGCCCGCAGCCTGCTGATGCGCGGGGCACGCGAGGCGCGCAGCGAGGACGATGCGACCAAGCTCACGCGCCAGGCACAGAACCTGGCTGCCAGCCTGCGCGCTCTGCCCGGCTGCAGTACGCTGGATGCTCTGCGCGGCATGGAAGGTGAGGCTGCACGCGAGCACTTCGTCGGGCTGAGCCTGCTGGTACGCCCGGACGCCCGCGAGCACTTCAGCATGCGAGACGGTCGTAGCCGGCGCCCGCCGCGCGACCGGCTCAACGCCCTACTGTCCTTCCTGTACAGCCTTTGGATGAATGACTGCCGCAGCGCACTGGAGGCCGTGGGACTCGATCCCCAGGTCGGCTTTCTGCATGCCCTGCGGCCCGGACGCGCCGCGCTCGCGCTGGACTTGATGGAAGAGTTCCGCCCGCAGGCCGAACGCCTGGCTCTGACCCTGGTCAACCGGCAACAACTGCGGCCTCAAGACTTTAATGAGCGGGACGGTGGTGCCGTGGGTCTGGAACCCGACGCCCGTAAGGCAGTGCTGGTGGCCTATCAGGAACGCAAGCAGGACCTGCTGCAGCATCCGCTGCTGACCGAGCCGGTGCCGCTGGGCGTGGTGCCACTGATCCAGGCCAGGCTGCTGAGCAGAGCGGTGCGCGGCGAAGCAAACGCCGATGGGCAGCCAACGGGCTACGTGCCCTTCCTGATCAAGTGAGGCGCCGGTGCTTGTGCTCGTGTGTTACGACGTCAACACTGAAACGCGTGAAGGCCGGCGTCGACTGCGCCGCGTGGCCAAGGTCTGCGAGTCGACTGGTCAGCGGGTGCAGAAGTCGGTGTTTGAGTGCCAGATCGATCTGCCCCAGTTGGAAACCCTGGAGCGCAGGCTGCTTGCCGTGATCGATGACCGGCAGGATTGCCTGCGCATCTATCGGCTGCCGGACACCCGGGGCGCGGAGGTGCGCGAGTTCGGGCAATTCAAGGCGGTGGACTTTGAGGGGCCACTGGTGCTTTGAGCCGATGCCGAGTAGGCATTGCGCGAACCCCAAGTGGCCGAGCATCGCCGGAAGAGATCGCGCCAGTTGCAAGTATGCACCGCACATCAGAATTTCCACGAAACATTGGCGGTATCACGTCCGCTCCGTTCCGCCTGCCCAGTGATTCGCGCTGGCTGGCAGAATTTCTCTGCAGCAGCAGTGACTTAACGCTGAAGCGCATCGCCCGCCCTCACCGGCGGGCGTGGGTTGAAACGTCCCGTTGGTGCCGTTCTCGGCGAGCTTGGCGGCATCGCCCGCCCTCACCGGCGGGCGTGGGTTGAAACCGGGCAGCGGCACGCTGTGGAGCGTGGACCTGCAGCATCGCCCGCCCTCACCGGCGGGCGTGGGTTGAAACGAGACCACCGCCCACTCAGCCGGCGCGATGGTGTGCATCGCCCGCCCTCACCGGCGGGCGTGGGTTGAAACGCGCAGACGCTGCGCGTGACGCTGGGCGGCCAGTCGCATCGCCCGCCCTCACCGGCGGGCGTGGGTTGAAACCGTCCCACCAACGCAATACGTCTGGCTCACGACGGGCATCGCCCGCCCTCACCGGCGGGCGTGGGTTGAAACGAGATTGCAGCCCACGGGACACGCCGGTTCGCCGCATCGCCCGCCCTCACCGGCGGGCGTGGGTTGAAACCTGCACGCCAGCGCCGTGGGCACTTTCGTCTCGCGCATCGCCCGCCCTCACCGGCGGGCGTGGGTTGAAACATCGAATCGACGATGGTCTTGCCCAGCGCGCCGGGCATCGCCCGCCCTCACCGGCGGGCGTGGGTTGAAACCACTGGTCGACGGCGTACTCGTCGTTCAGGTACAGCATCGCCCGCCCTCACCGGCGGGCGTGGGTTGAAACCTGGCGCCCGACCGCATGCTGCGGCTGTGCATCAAGCATCGCCCGCCCTCACCGGCGGGCGTGGGTTGAAACACTCCACCGCCCCCGCGCTCGCCTGCCCACGCCCGCATCGCCCGCCCTCACCGGCGGGCGTGGGTTGAAACTTCAGGCCGACGCGCCGCAGGTCTCCGGTCAGGGGCATCGCCCGCCCTCACCGGCGGGCGTGGGTTGAAACGTCTGGTACTCCACCGCGTTCGCGCCTTCAACCGGCATCGCCCGCCCTCACCGGCGGGCGTGGGTTGAAACATGGGTGCTCCGGGTGGTTGCTGATCGTGCTGGTGCATCGCCCGCCCTCACCGGCGGGCGTGGGTTGAAACAAGGCACGCAAAGCCCTGATGCTGTTGGTCCACGCATCGCCCGCCCTCACCGGCGGGCGTGGGTTGAAACAGGCGCGATCCAAACGCCATCGGCAACCCAGACAAGCATCGCCCGCCCTCACCGGCGGGCGTGGGTTGAAACCAGACTTTGCCGGTCCAGATTTGCGACCCAGGCGCATCGCCCGCCCTCACCGGCGGGCGTGGGTTGAAACTTCGTCGGCTTCGGCGGTCGCTGCTTGGCCCGGCGCATCGCCCGCCCTCACCGGCGGGCGTGGGTTGAAACACCTGCGTCGCGCCGGCAGCCACGGGCAGGCCCGCGCATCGCCCGCCCTCACCGGCGGGCGTGGGTTGAAACTGCCCCAAGAGCACGAAGTCGTGGAGCAGCGCCGGCATCGCCCGCCCTCACCGGCGGGCGTGGGTTGAAACATCCGGTCCAGGACGTCGAGGGCAAGATCAAGGCGCATCGCCCGCCCTCACCGGCGGGCGTGGGTTGAAACACGCTGTAGGGCGACAGCGGCTCGTGCTTGATGGCGCATCGCCCGCCCTCACCGGCGGGCGTGGGTTGAAACTGGCTCGACGCCTGCTCGACGTTGCGCACCAGACGCATCGCCCGCCCTCACCGGCGGGCGTGGGTTGAAACCGCAGCGCCATGACTGAAGCCGGCGCATCCAGCGTGCATCGCCCGCCCTCACCGGCGGGCGTGGGTTGAAACCAGCTCTTGACCTTCACACCGCCTTGCACGATGGCATCGCCCGCCCTCACCGGCGGGCGTGGGTTGAAACGCCTCATGGCGGTTCCCTTCTATCTGCCATCACGCGCATCGCCCGCCCTCACCGGCGGGCGTGGGTTGAAACCACACATCCCATGTGTCTGTGCGGCGCGGCGAAGCATCGCCCGCCCTCACCGGCGGGCGTGGGTTGAAACAGCCGGGCTTCTGTCAGGATGCCGCGATTGATGGCGCATCGCCCGCCCTCACCGGCGGGCGTGGGTTGAAACTGCCAGCCCGTGTACGAAACGTGGATGGCCGAGGCATCGCCCGCCCTCACCGGCGGGCGTGGGTTGAAACACCTGCACCACCACCGCAAAGAGGTAAGCGAACTGCATCGCCCGCCCTCACCGGCGGGCGTGGGTTGAAACCAGGCTGTAGTCGGTGAGGTAGTACGCGCCCGAGGGCATCGCCCGCCCTCACCGGCGGGCGTGGGTTGAAACCACGTCGCGGTGCTGGTGGCCGAGGTCTGCGCGTTGCATCGCCCGCCCTCACCGGCGGGCGTGGGTTGAAACAGCCCGGTGACGGCCGCGGTCGCGAAGGTGTAGGGCATCGCCCGCCCTCACCGGCGGGCGTGGGTTGAAACCACGTGACGCCGGGCGTGCCGTCGGGCACCGACGCATCGCCCGCCCTCACCGGCGGGCGTGGGTTGAAACAACGGCGCCACGCTGCGCGACGTCGGCACCTATGGCATCGCCCGCCCTCACCGGCGGGCGTGGGTTGAAACTCCCGTCTGCAGCGGTGTGCTGCGATGGGTGAAGGCATCGCCCGCCCTCACCGGCGGGCGTGGGTTGAAACCGCAAGCTGTGCAACAGCCGCCCGGCCGACCCGGTGGCATCGCCCGCCCTCACCGGCGGGCGTGGGTTGAAACAGCAGCGGCACGCCGTCGAAGAAGTCGCCGACGCGCATCGCCCGCCCTCACCGGCGGGCGTGGGTTGAAACGTAGAAGCGCACCCGGTTTGCGGTGTCCAGCCCGCATCGCCCGCCCTCACCGGCGGGCGTGGGTTGAAACGAACATGGGCACGCTGATGTGGTCGCGGAACCAGGCATCGCCCGCCCTCACCGGCGGGCGTGGGTTGAAACCTTCAACGGCTTGGCCAACGGCCAGCGGGCATCGGGCATCGCCCGCCCTCACCGGCGGGCGTGGGTTGAAACAGCATGAGATAGCGAAACGAGCTTGCCCCGGGCGCATCGCCCGCCCTCACCGGCGGGCGTGGGTTGAAACAAGCCCGGCGCAACGCCGATGGCTGGCCTTCTGCGCATCGCCCGCCCTCACCGGCGGGCGTGGGTTGAAACACGGTGGTTGTGTCGGCAATCACGGTGGACTCGCGCATCGCCCGCCCTCACCGGCGGGCGTGGGTTGAAACGTTGTGTGGTTGTGCTGAACGCGCTTGCGCTGGAGGCATCGCCCGCCCTCACCGGCGGGCGTGGGTTGAAACAGGCGACGGGGCCGAGCACGCTCGCCACGCTGACGGCATCGCCCGCCCTCACCGGCGGGCGTGGGTTGAAACTCGACTTTCGCCGCGATCTCGGGCGTCGCCTCCAGCATCGCCCGCCCTCACCGGCGGGCGTGGGTTGAAACCGCCGCGCCGGCCGCCAGTGGAGCGGCACCACCAGCATCGCCCGCCCTCACCGGCGGGCGTGGGTTGAAACAAGACCTGGGACCCCGCCTACCCGAACGACGCGATGCATCGCCCGCCCTCACCGGCGGGCGTGGGTTGAAACAAGCTGTCTATCGTGGACCCCGACGCCTGTCGTTGCATCGCCCGCCCTCACCGGCGGGCGTGGGTTGAAACCCGTTGGCCGCGATGCTTGACGCGCCGATGAACTGCATCGCCCGCCCTCACCGGCGGGCGTGGGTTGAAACATCGCGACCAGTCCGGGATGGCCGGCACGCTGGTGCATCGCCCGCCCTCACCGGCGGGCGTGGGTTGAAACTGGAAGGCCACGCTCACCAACACTCCGGAGTCGGGCATCGCCCGCCCTCACCGGCGGGCGTGGGTTGAAACACCCCGGTGGGGTGCGGCAGCACGCCGGGGGCGGCATCGCCCGTCCTCATCGGCGGGCGTGGGTTGAAACACTGCGCTGCAGTCGCAGTGGGTGGCCGACGCCTGCATCGCCCGTCCTCATCGGCGGGCGTGGGTTGAAACCTGGCCGAACTTGCCAATCAGCCAGTCGCGCATGGCATCGCCCGTCCTCATCGGCGGGCGTGGGTTGAAACTCCGTGTCGCCGGGGGTCATGGCATAGACAGCGACGCATCGCCCGTCCTCATCGGCGGGCGTGGGTTGAAACCTGGCCAACTGCACGCGCATCCGGTGCGGGACGCGCATCGCCCGTCCTCATCGGCGGGCGTGGGTTGAAACCCGTTGGAAGCGATGGCGAGCCGGTCAAACCCGGGCATCGCCCGTCCTCACCGGCGGGCGTGGGTTGAAACGTGATGGTGCGCACAGCAGGCGTCGTGGCCAGCAGCATCGCCCGCCCTCATCGGCGGGCGTGGGTTGAAACAGCGACTCGCTGACCACGGCCACCAGCGCAGTGACCGCATCGCCCGCCCTCATCGGCGGGCGTGGGTTGAAACGACCGTGGAAACACCGTCCACGAGCCCTGCGTCGGCATCGCCCGCCCTCATCGGCGGGCGTGGGTTGAAACTTGTTGAACTCGTCGGTTGCGATCGTCACCGCCAGCATCGCCCGCCCTCATCGGCGGGCGTGGGTTGAAACGTCACCGTGTCTTGCAGCACCTGGCCGCCCGCCTAGCATCGCCCGCCTGCAGGACTTCATCGCCACCAGCCTGGGTTTGCCGCTGACCGTCGTCTCCGACGGCCTGGGCTGCTTCACTGTGGCCGCCTCGATGGGCGCAGTTCACGACCGCGAGGTCACCGGAGGTGGCTAGCCCAGCGTGCTCAACGAGAAGTTCCGCGCCGTCAACACGCTCCTCGGCAACGTCAAGACCGCACTGACCGGGACGTACCACGCCATCAAGTTCGCCAAGTACGGCTACCGCTACCTCGCCGAGGTGCAGTTCCGCTTCAACCGGCGCTACGACATGCGCGCCATGCTCGGCAGCCTTTTGCGGGCGCTGGCCAAGACCCCCAGGCAGCCCGAGCGCGGAATCAGGGTTGCTGAGGTTCATCGCCAATCAGGTCACGTCTTGATGCTGACCGACATGTACACCCCGTCTGCGCTGCTTAAGGGTCACAAGCTGTAGGGCAAGATCACTTTCGAAAGCGTTCTTCGCCGACGAAGTGCCCAACAGTCCGAATACGGGGCCTCTTTACTGTCTGCTTCTGGCGCTAGCAGTCAGCCGGGAGGTCTACAGCGAACAGCCGCTCTCAGTCTGCAGCCGAAGCAGGTCAGCGCATTTCCGATGCTGCGAGCTTCGAACGCCTCATCGGTCAAGGCGGTCGAGAGCTGGCGCTCGTCGCAAGCTGCTGGCGCGCACTGCCTCACGGTGGCGATGCGCTGCCCCCGGGGATTCGTAGCAGATAGTTCTAGAGTCCGATCAACCCGAGA
>VFQO010005981.1_pt1 | contig 48125 bp, 83 predicted proteins | sample 3512331 | NCBI WGS metagenome assembly VFQO01 (sample SAMN10412371, study PRJNA504923) | tailings metagenome | isolation source: Replicate 3 from Balatoc abandoned mine | place: Philippines: Itogon, Benguet | collected 2017-08-28 | reverse complement strand
TTCCTGAGGCATGGGGGTGGGGGTGGAGGGCCGGGCTCTCGAGGCTGTGCCTCTCGAGGCTGTGCGCCTGAGGGCGCCATGCCAGCCTCTTGTAGAAAGAAGCATGTCAGCGGCAAGGGTTCTCCCGACCCTTTCAAAGGCTACTCTCTCTGTGTTCTTCGCCCCAGCCGCTGATGGATGCGTTCAAGGCTGTGCCAGCTGTACTGCGCGACCGGACCTGTCTCAATCATTGCTGCATCTTTCCATTACTGGCTGCAGCGGCTGATGGACGCGTTCAAGGCTGCAGCTGAAGCAGTGAAGGAGAAGAGCCTGCCGGTGGAGGACCGGGTGGCCAAGTGGGTGCGCAAGTGGATGAAGGTGGGTGGGTGGAAGGGTGGGTGGGTGGGTGGAAGGGTGGGTGGGTGAGTGGGTGCCATGCAAGTGCGGCCGCGTTACATGTAGGTGCAGATGGTTGGCCAAGTTGACCGCACAGGTCGTCATTCAAGTTGGCTTCACGGGCCCCGCCCTGCAGTCCAAGTCCTTGGTAGTCGCTTCAAAGTGCTTGCGCCAACCCTCATGCCATCATGCCTGCATCTTTGCCTCAGGACTGGGAGGACGACCTGGAGGCGCGGCCAGACACATTCAGACCAACGCCCGCACCTTGAGTCGAACTGTATTGCCATGCCTGCTTCCTCCTGCCTCAGGACTGGGAGGACGACTTGGAGGCGCGGCCGGATGACATCAAGACCACGGCGGCAGGTGGGGCCCCATGGGTTGGGGGACGGGGCCGCGGATTGCTGCTGGATTGAGCGCTCGGTCAGGGCAGCTGCCTGCCCCGAGGACTCGTGGCAATCGGTCTTCTTGAGCCTGTGACCTCATCCTGTTGTGCCTGCAAACATGCACTGGCATTTGACCTCTTGTTGACCGCCCCTCCACGCCCACCTCACCCGCAGGCTACCAGGCGGACATGCGGTTCAAGGAGACGCAGCAGTACCTGAAGCCGCTTTGCACGCAGCAGCAAACCCTCAGCACCCCTGCATGAACTGCTCCTCAATTTGCCCACAGGCTACCAGGCAGACATGCGGTTCAAGGAGACGCAGCAATACCTGAAGCCGCTGTACGCGCGGCTGCGCAACCGCAGCCTGGACCCCACGCTGCTGGCGGGCCTGGTCATGATTGTGGAGCACTGCAAGGAGCGGAATTATCTGGCGGCCTACGAGGTGCGCGCTGCGCTGTGCGCACTGTGCTGTGCTGCGCTGCGCCTGGTCATGATTGTGGAGCACTGCAAGGAGCGGAATTATCTGGCGGCCTATGAGGTGCGTGCTGTGCTGTGGTCTGCTGCGCTGTGCTGTGCCGTGCTGCGCTGCGTCCACTCGTCTGCCCAGTCTTGGAGCAGCAGGCCGGCTTGCACATCCTTCCGCTGCTTCAGAGCAAACGGTTCAGAGCATGCTGGGTCAGAGAGGATCATGTGCTGAACCCCATCCCCACCCTTAACCCGCCCCAACTCCCAACTCCCAACAGATCTACATGGGCGTGTCTGTGGGCAACGCCGCCTGGCCCATTGGTGTGACCCAGGTCGGCCTGCACGAGCGCTCGGCGCGCGAGAAGATTCGGCTGGGTGCCGGCACCACCGTGGTGAGTGCATTGGATGCATGGTTGGATGGGGCTGGGGCTGGTGCATGGAGCGAGAAGATTCGGCTGGGCGCCGGCACCACCGTGGTGAGTGCACTGAGTGCATGAGCGGGTGGGCATTCAATGCATGAGCGGGCGGGCATTGAGTGCATGAAGTGCATGATAGGGTGGGCATTCAGTGCATGAGCGGGTGGGACTGGGGCTGGGACATGGAGCTAGCTGCCTGCTGGGTTGAGCGGGCGAGGGGCAAAGAGGTGGCTGGCGGTGGCGTGTGGACCTTCGCTTCTGCAGGGATGTCCCCTTTCAGGGGACCAATGAATGCTTGCTTGCTCAATACCCTTGGTCTCAGCCACCGTTGCAGGCGCACATCATGAACGACGAGGCGACCCGCAATCGATAGAAACATTCCCTGCATCACTTGATTTCCGCATTCAATTCCGGACCTGACTTATTCTTTTTCAGGCGCACATCATGAACGACGAGGCTGCCCAAGACTTCAAACAATTGAATGCTCTTACTTGCTTCACTTTTAACCTTATTTGCAGGCGCACATCATGAACGACGAGGCGACCCGCAAGTTCATCCAGGCCATCAAGCGGCTCATGACGTTCTGCCAGCGGCGCTACCCCACAGACCCCTCACGTGAGCAGGGAGCGGCGCACGCAGCGGGGGCAGGCATGGATGCTCAGCTAGCGGGCTGGCTGCGTCGGCAACAGGCTGCATAGGCTGCATGGGGGGCACCGCCCTGGGTGACTGGCGCCCTCTGCTCCAGCTCGCACGGCCCTTTCAACCCGCGTTGCGCTTTCTGTTCCCCTGCCCCATACTGCAGGCTGCGTCGACTTTGACGGGTTCTCTAATGCCGGCCGCGGCGCAGTGGGCGGCGGCGGCGACAAGGCGGTGCGTGGGCATGCGGGGCTGGGTATGCTTGAACCACAGATTGTAATGGATGCTACACCTGTGTGGCAGCGGATGCTGACTGCCGTAGGGCTGTCATTAGCGACAGTGCTCGATCACCAACCGTCCACCCCGCGGGCGCTGCTGGAAGCACTGGTCAAGGGCAATGCTCCACCAACTTGCCCTATTGCATGGGATAACCAATCAAATCATCCCAACCCCTCCTGCAGGCGCTGCTGGAGGCGCTGGCCAAGGGCGAGGCGCTGGCGCCCGCCCCCGCCCCCGCCAAGATCGACCCTACCTCCGGGGCGGTCAAGATCCCGCAGAAGTGGGACGCCAAGATCCGCTCCGCGCTGCAGGTATGGCGTCGGGACATGCAGGGGGATGGAATGATGGGGGAGTGGTGAGGGCTGTGATCGAGAGCGGCAAGGGCTCGGCTGGCTGGTCTGGCACGCTGGCGTGGGGCGGCACCCAGCTGTCCTCTGACGTCTCGATTTGGCTGTGGCCTCCCTCCGACTCTTCCCCTCACCCCTACCCTCACTCGCGCACCCTGTTGCGCAGGCTGTGGAGCAGAGCGACGCCGCGGAGCACCAGGCGGAGCAAGAGGCGCGGCAGCTCCAGGCGGCGGGCGGCGCCGGCGGCGGCAGCGGCAACAAGAGCAGCTGAGCGCCCCCGCATTTGTTGTGGCCCGGCATTGCCCTTATGGGGCATGCTTTCTCCTGTTTGAATTGGCAGGCGCATTGCCATGTCGCCCTGTAACGAATGCGGCTGCAGCGGCGGGTCGAGGGTCAGCGGCGGCTGATGGCGGCGCTGTGGCGGCAGCAGCAGCAGCGGGGGGGGCAGCGGCAGCAACGCATGTCGCACGCTGCATTCCGCCTAGCGACTTGCTACACTGTGCACTGCACTCAGTGCAAACCAGCCGCGCATTGCCCGCCACTGAGCCATCGATCGCTTGCAGGCGCCCACTTTACACCCATCGCGACCGGGCAGCTTGCTAGCATACATCGATCGATCGGCATCCCGCCGCCAGCAGGCTCAGCCGCACTGGCCGCCGCTCCCGCCCGGCAGAGCGCGGCCCTGCAGCAGCCGGTATACCGATTAGGTAAGGCAACCATCCTCGATGTCATCTGAGCAATGCTGCGATCGGCGGTGCCGCTGCTGCTGCCGCCGCCGCTGCCGCCGCCACTGTCGTCGCCGCTGCTGCCGCCCACCTATTACTCGCTGCACCCGCTCGCTCCCTTATTGCAGTGCCTGCAGTGTCAGACTTTCTGGCAGACAGGCTCGAAGCCAGCAGCAGAAGCAGCAGCAGCAGGCATGGCCTCACAACCCATGAACGAGCGGGTGGAGGCGTTTTGCCGCCGCCTCACCGACCGGCGCATCGACGGCAGCCTGGCTGCGGCCAAGGGCACGGCGGAGCTGCTGCGCCAGTGAGCCGCGCTGCGCTTTGGAACTGAGGAAAAAGTGCCCGCCCCTGCCCCAGCCTGCCAGGATCCGTGTTGCACGAACTGACTGTGTCACCTGGGCCAGTGCAGTCGTGTCACATGTGCTGCCGAGGTGTTTGTACGCCTCCAGCCTGCTGCCGTGGGGCGCCCGCGCTGCCGAGCCCTTTACACTGCTGCTGCCACCGCCCCCCTGCCGCAGGCTGATCACGTCCTCCCGCCTCAACACGCCGGAGCTGATGCTGGCAGAGGTGAAGCGAGTGGGCCTGCGCATCCAGGCAGCCAAGCCTATTGGTGAGGACTGTTGTGGCATCATTTGGGCAACACAGTGTGGTATTGGGCAACACAATGTACACCTTGCTGCAGTGTCTTGTCATCTGGGCTCCGTGGCAGCGCCCTGGATGTTCTGCTGTGGTCGCTTGCTCAGCTCCTGCCGTGATGCTGCCCTGATGCTTCCGTGACTGCCCCCTGCCAGCTGCTAGCCGCTGGTGCCCCGCACCAGCTCAACATCGCTGCTTGCATCTCTGCGCTTGCAGAGCTGGTGATTGGCAACATTGTTCGGCGGGTGCTGCACATCATCCGGGAGGAGATGGAGGCGGAGCAGGTGCGGCCCTGTGCTTGCAGAAACGGCTGGATGGGGAATGTGGCCCTGCCTGTGCACTCCACAACGCGCGCCATGCATGGTCCCAGGCATCCAGGGAGGCTGCCGCCGCCGCCGCTGCTGCTGCTGCTGCTGCCGCCGCCGCCGCTACCGCTGCTGCCAATGCTGCTGTTTTTGGTCCCTTGGCAGTTCAATCGATGCTGCTAGCGCATTGCGTTTGGTGAGAGCCAGCTCGCAGCCTCTGCAGCCTGGCTGATGCAGCTGCATTGTGTGCTGCCCGCTGTTGTGCAGGAGGAGCAAGACGATGATCTGCTTGCAGGCGCAGGCGCAGGTGCGGCTTTCAAGCGCAGCACCCTGGGGATGGGGCGGGGTGTCCCATCGCTTCCATTGCTCACCCCAGGTTTATCCTGCCGGCCAGGCCAGCAACCGGGCCTTGGAGGCTGGTGTGCAATCTGTCGCCTTCGAGACTGGTGTGCAATCTGTCGCCTTCCGAGACTGGTGTGCAATCTCAACAACACCCCACCCACCTGCCATCCCCCCCCTCTCCCCCTTCCCTGCCCCCCAGGCGCGCTCACGCCGGGCGGCGGCGACTCTGTGGGCGGGCTGTCCAAGGCGTTCCGCCACCCGGGCGCACCCTCCTCGCGCACCCTGTCGCTGCACAACCTGCTGGACCAGGTGGGAGGTTAGGGAGATTCATTTGATGTTGTAACTGTACCGGTTTCAATAGTGTGCTGGCCGTGTGTGGCTGTTCCCCATGCGGGTCCTGTGGCCACTTGCACACTGTTGCTGCACAACCTGCTGGACCAAGTGGGAGGTTAGGGTTGCGGGTGGACCTGTAGTGGGCACTCTTAGGTGCCAGGTCAGTGCCTGCGGTGTGTCCGTTTGGTTCCCACTTTGTGCCTGCTTGCAAGCCATGGCTGGCTGCCAAGGTCATCCAGCGTTTGCCGTCTTCCCCTCGCAGGGCGCGATGGACGAAGCGCTGGCTGCTCGCAAGGTCCTTCCAACACTGCCCTCTCATCCTTCCAGCACTGCTGTCTAAACACTGCAGGGCGCGATGGACGAAGCGCTGGCGGGCGCGGCGGCCTCGCTGTCGCCGCAGAGCAGCGCGCAGCTGGGCGGCCGCGGCGCAGCGGCGTCACCAGGGCCAGGTGGGCAGCGTCTGGGCTGGGCTGTGCTGGGCGGTCTGAATGCGCGCTTGGAAGCTGTGGTGCCGCGCCCTTGCATCCACCCTGTCCCAAGGCGAGAGCGTCCAGGGTGGCCGTCTCTCGCACGCATCCCTGCCCTCCAAAAGTCGATCCAGGGCCTTCTGCTTGCTCACGCAAGATGCTGCACACCCTCCTGTGCCACAGGCGCGCGGCGCAGCAGCCTGGACGAGAAGGAGAAGGAGCTCAAGGGCCGCAAGGCGGCGCAGTGGGACCGCAAGCAGGAGGTGAGGGCGGGGCGGGGCGCTCGATTGCGGGTTGCAGGTTGGGTGTGCTTGTGGGGCATGCTGAAATATAGCGTGCATTTCGTTGCAATTGCACCATGGGAGTCTGCATGCCTGCCCTGCTGTGGGCCTTGTCCCCAGCGCACTCGGGTCATGCCTATGATTGTGCAAAATACACTCGCACTTTTGCAGATGATCGGCGGCCTGACACCTTGTCCAGGAGCGTTCAGTGCCAAGCACAAGGGTCTAACGATGCAAACCTCGTGATTTGTGCAGGTCATCGACGGCCTGAACGACCTGGTTCAAAAGCATTCAGTGCCAAGCACAAGGGTCTGACACTGCTCATATGACGTATTTTTGTGCAGGTCATTGATGGCCTGAACGACCTCATCCAGGAGCTCAAGGACATTGATGATGCCATCGCATCGCAGGTCAGTGGGAACCGATATGTATGCTTTTTAGCGACGCCGCCATCGCGTCGCAGCTGGGCTGAGGGCTGAGCGAGGGCTGTGGCATGTGTGCCGCCATGTGGAGCACACTGGTGGCTGCATGCCGCGTCAGGCGCTGAAGACATAGTTTGGCCTTCATCTCCACAGGCCGCGGAGCAAATCTACGCCAATGAGGTCATCCTGGTGTGTTTGGTCGGGGCTCTCATGTCGTCTTTACCCTCCTTACTTGCTCTGTAGGCTGCGGAGCACATCCACGCCAACGAGGTCATCCTTGTGTGGGGCTACTCCCGCACCGTGCTCGCCTTCCTGCGCCGCGCCGCCGAGAAGCGCAACTTTGAGGTGCGGTGGGATTTTTCTGGATCGAGATTGGGTTACACTGGCTGCCCTCAGCTGGCCTGCTCACCTGGGCCAGATGCAAAAGCCCATTGATGAAGTGCATGAATGCATGTGGTTTGCGCGCGCACTGCCATCAACCTGCTGGTTGATGCCCATGGCTCCCAAGTCTGCTTCCTCACCATCCTGGTCCGCCCAGGTGGTTGTGACCGAGGGCGCGCCCACGTACCAGGGCCAGCAGATGGCTCGGGAGCTGGCTGCGGCCGGCATCCGTGCCACGCTCATCGCGGACTCAGCTGTGTTTGCCATGATGGCGCGCGTGAACAAGGTGTGCTCTGCACGCTTGAATGGCATGAGTGGGGCTGGCATTCCTTGTGTTGCATGGGCGTCGGTTAGCGGTGCCATGGTGCTGGCAAGTACATGCGTGGGGTGCACTGTTGCCTGCACCGTTGCTGCCCCCCAGTGCGGCGGCCCAGGCCGTGCTGAGCCGCACCCACGCAAGCCCCGCCCATCACTCAGCTCTCTCATGCATGCCACCCCCCCCCCTGCAGGTGGTGGCCACGGCGCAGGCGCTGCTCGCGAATGGCGGCGTTATGGCGCCTGTGGGCATGCACATCGCGGCCATGGCAGCCAAGTGAGGGAGGGGGCCTGGCTGGCGGGGTGTTGAGCGAAGCAGGTGGCGGGGATGTTTCCATGTTTGTGGCAGCCATGGCACCAGCGTCTGTGCCTCATGCCGTCCACCACATGTTGTTGATCGGCTTGCTGTGCTTGGTGTGACACCTGCCCGCCCCTGCCTGGACGTAACTCCCTCCCTGCCAGGCGCCACTCGGTGCCGTTTGTGGTGCTGTGCGGCATTTACAAGCTGTCGACGCTCTTCCCGCACAACCCAGGTGTGTGGGTGGCAGAGTCCAGCACGCTGGGGCGGTGAAGGGCACATCCCTGCAACTGCCTGGTTGCTAGCCATGCAAGCCATGCCTGGTTGACGGGACCCATTCAGCTTTCCGTGGCTTCAACCGCACCGCCTCTCACTGTCCACTTCACACTCCACCTGCAGCCGTCAACCTCAACGACTTCAAGGCCACCAGCACGTGTCGTTAACATTTCCTCATGGTTTGAACAATGCTTCCCTTCCCGCAGCCGTCAACTTCAACGACTTCAAGGACCCCGAGGACGTGCTGCCGCTGACGCACGAGGCGGTGGGCATCCCGCGCCGCATCGCCCAGGAGACGGTGGCGCGCATGCAGGTGGGCAGAAGGCTTGGGTCTGTTTGGTAGTTGGGTGCCACTGTTCTGATCGGGCAGTGGGCATCGTCGAGGAGACCGTGGCGCACATGCAGGTGGGGTCAGTGCTGCGCTGTGTTCAGGTGCCTCTGCGGAGGGCATGGCTGGTTGAGATGCAACTGCAGCATGCGCCGGCCAAACGTTTCACTTCTGCACTGGAAGGCGCACCATGCCATGGCTGCATGTCCCCTTCACTTTACCCCGCCTCACCTCATGTCTTGCCAAGCAGGCAGAGGGCGACGAGTCCTGGAAGCTGGGCCTGCCCGCCTCGCTGCCGCAGCTGACGGTGAGCTGTGGCTAATTGGCATGCCGTGTGCAGGCAGCACACATGCAACCATGCCATGTGCCGCAACAGCCATGCTACGTGCTGCAACAGCCATGCCATGTGCCGCGACACCCATGCCATGTGCCGCAAGCCATGCCATGTGCCGCAACACTCATGCCATGTGCAGCAGCACACATGCAACCCATGCCATGTGCAGCAGCACACATGCAACCGTGCCATGTGCCGCAACAGCCATGCCATGTGCAGCAGCATCCATGCACCATGCCATGACCTGGGGAATCTCACCAGCGCTCGAGCTCAGCCCCATGCCCAGGTCAAGGAGGGCGTTGAACTCCCTCCGCTTTGCTTCTCTAACTCCCACATGCTTCTCCTTCCTGTCCGCCTCAGATCGTCAACCCCTCCTACGACTATGTGCCGCCCGAGCTGATCAGCCTGTTTGTCACGGGTGCGTGCTGCGCCTGCTGTGGGGACAGTTGGCATCTGCAACTGCATTGTGCAAACTCCGTTGGCCGTGCTGGACTGGGCTCATCGCAGCGCACGCCTGACAACCAGTTTGCAGTCAGTCACTGACTGCCCCTGTTTGCTTGGCCCGCCTCCTGCAGACCAAGGCCATGGCTTCATGCCCTCTTACGTCTACCGGCAGCTCAGTGAGTGGCGCCGCCCTGTCTGGTGGCCAGCCAGCAACCCAAGTGCCCTCTGCATGGCATGGCTTGTTTCGCATGGAGCCTGTGCTGTTGCAATGCCCGGCATGCCACCTCTGTAGCAGCTCTGCCGCCCCGCCATGCCTCCCACATGGCGGCGGCCACGGCATGTCCATGCCACTGCCCTCCAACCCATGCGCCTGTGCTCTTGTGCTCTTGCGCCCCGCCTGCCGCAGCCGAGTTCTACCACCGCCAGGACTTCATCCTGGACAAGCGCCAGCTGGACCAGCTCATTGGATAAAGCGGCGGAGCTGGCGGGCGGGCTCCCCAGGCGGATCTGATGCCAGCCTGCGGAAACAGCCTGGTGGCCACTTATGGAGGACGAGGCACGGACAACCCAAAAGCAGCAGCTTGCACTGGTGGTCCTGTCTGTGTGCAGCAGGGCATAAGCTGTGCGGTCAGTTGGTTGCGCGCCGCTGTTGTAACCAGGTACTGCGGCAAGTTTCAATCTGGCTCGTCGGGGCGCAGAAGGCCAGCAGGCGGGTCCGCCAAACAGGGCGTGAACAAGGGTGTGCTGGTCCTTGGTCTCCCCCCATTATTTTGAGCTTAGAATTGGGAGCATATCAGGAGCAGACGATGCCATGGCAGATGGAATGGGAGGTAAAATATTGGGACCGGCGCCTCGGCGCCCCTGCCAGCGAGGCGATCGGGGGTCTTGGGTAGGCCTCATGCGGGCGCCAAACCCCGACCACTTGCGCTCCTTGTCCTTCCGACGCACTGGTGCCCGCAATCCAGCCCAAAAGCCGCTGCAGCAGCGAGCTGCCTTTCAGGGCTCGAGCTTTGTTTGCGGATTCCCCGCGAACAAGCCCCTGACCGTTCAACAGAGCATTAAAAGCACCTGGGAGCGGGCGGCGTAAGCCGCAGGCTCTGGGGTTGTTGCGCGCCAAAGGCGACCGCCAAAATGAGCCTGACGCCTCCACCCTCGGCCTGGGCGACGGCCGAGCTCCAAGAGGTGCGCTCGACACGCCAATCGCAGGCACTTCCCGCCCGCCATGTGTGGGCGGCGCCACATGCCCGCCGCCGCCGCCGGCGCACTCGACTCCCTGCACTTCCCCGATCAGCCCATGTCCGACCCCTGAGCGCAGGCGCTGGCGGGGCAGTACTACGTGCTGCCGTGGCGGGGGCCGCTGGCCTCCATGGGCCGCTCCCTAGTGCGCTCTGATGGCACATGGCTCGGTGAGCGGCGCCTCAGCGGTGGCCTGCACATGCCCCGTTTTTTTCCAGGCCCAGACTTGTTGCAAGCGCATTGCCTTGCACGGGCTGTACGGCTGCTGACACTGCTGCTCGTAATACTGGCATGGCGGCCCTGCTAGACGTCGGCAGGGGACTTGTGTGTGCATTTGTGGCATCGGCCGCCGCAGCTGGCCTGATCTGGCATGTGCATGTTCCTGCAATCCAAAGAGGCTGCTGATCAGTGTCCAATGTTGTGCCCATGTGCTATGTGCAGGAGGCGTGATCATCTTTCTGATCCTGGCTGGCATCCTGCCGCTCACTTTTGTGGCCATGGTGGGTGCAAGCCGGAATGGCCGACTTTGACCTGCGCTGGTTGGCTGGCTGACTTTTGACTGGCATGACTGTTCAGCACTGATCAGCAACATGTGCTCATTTGCTGTTCTTCATCCCGCCCCGCAGTCCATATTCTGCATGCTGGCCGTGGCCACCTGCCTGCGCGCCTTTGCGCTGCACGAGTATGCGCGGCAGCTCACCGAGCTGGCGGTGAGCCAGTAGATTTGTATGGGAATGTGGGCGCTCCACAAGCTGTGTGCAGGCATGGCTGTAAAGCTGCTGTTCAGCGTCAGCCTGCAGCTGCGTTGTGCGCACATCGCCCGACAGGAGCTGCCCTGCCTGCTGCCGCTGGTTGCCACTCGCTGCTATGCGCTGCATGCTGTCATATTGCTCAATCGCCTCCCCCAAACCCCAATCGCCTGCCCGCAGATGCAGGAGGGGGGCGAGCTGGACGCCCCCGAAGACGCAGCAGAGGGCACCGGCACAGCCGGCGCACCCGGCAGCTCATCGCCGGCTCGGCGGCGTACGCGGGGGCCGCGCCCTGCACTGCTGCGGGCCGTGGCCGCCGCAGGGCGCCCGCTGTCGCTGCTCAACCTGCGGCTCAGCCTGGTGGACCGCGACTTTACCGACCAGGTGGGCTGCAGGGGTGGCTGGGATCAAACGGCTAGCCCCTTGCCGCTTGGCACATGATGCTGTGCTATGTGCACGTTGCATGCTGTTGCACTGAATCACCTGCTTGTGGAGCAGCTTTGGGAACCTGACCTGCACTCAGCCTGGGAACCTTTGCTGGATGGCAGCTGCACATCCCACCACTGCTGCTGTCTATCCACGCCTCGCGCAGGATTACCAGCTGCTGGTGCGGCTCGACGAGCTGGAAGCAGGTGGGGGCTGCCTGCTGCTGCAGCTGCTGCTGCTGCATGCCATTCTCGGTACGTTGCTGGCATGTTGCGCTTACAGCACTGTGAAATGCAAAAATGACCAGCTCAGCTGCACATGTGCATGGTTCAAGCAGCGTACCTTGCCAACTGGCTGGGTTCCGAGCGCCCCTGCCTCCCCCCTCCCCGTCGCTCCCCCCACAGGTGCCGCCAGCCAGCCGGAGCCGGCGCCGCCACTGCCTGAGGACCAGCTTGCCCAGCTGCCAGTGCATGTGCACCGCACGCCCACCAAGAAGGGCCGCCAGATGGGCGGCAGCACCGGTTTCACCCCCAGCAGCACGCCCCGCAAGAGCTTATTCCCAAGCCCCAGCGGCAAAGGATCAGGGGGTGCGGCCGCGGGCCGGGAGCCTGCTGCGCCGCCCGGCTGCGTGCCAGTGCTTGTGGAGCAAGCGGCAGGCGGCGTGCATGCAGCGCAGCAGCTGCAGCTGGGCTCTGCCCAGCCCCCACGGCCTGCCGGGTGGGCCGCCAGCGCCAAGGTCGGCGCAGCGGCCGCGGCCACCGCGGCAGCCGACGCTGCCAACGGAGGCGGCATCAAGGCTGCCCGCCCGGCGGCGCCTGCTGCGCCTGGCGAGCTTGGGCAGGAGATTGTGCCTGCGGCTGCTCCTCTGGACAGCGAGGGCAGCGAGGGGGAGGAGGATGACCCGCTGTGCAGCGTCTGCCTGGAGCCATTTGCAGATGGCGCCAAGGTGCGCACGCGGTGTGGGCGCCGGCGGGTGGTGCAGCTGGTGTGCGGATCGCGGCTGCAGGCCAGGCTTCAAGTGCGTGCCTTGTGACATTGCTGCCTCCCATCTGGAGGGCTACCAGTGTTGAGTTCACCATGCTGCTTGCTGAGCGAGGCGCGGCCTTCTAGCCTGCCCCTGCAGATCCTGAGCCTCCCCTGCAAGCACATGTTCCACGCCGACTGCGCCACCCAGTGGCTGCGCTACAAGGGCTTCCACGCCACCTGCCCCAACTGTGAGTAGAAGGGTGCCAGCGGACTTGGGGATGCATGATGGGAGGGACTGGCGAGGCGCTGGCTTCATCAGCCGACTCGTAACAGTCGTTCTGTACCGCCGCTGGGCACTCAAGTTGCATCGTTTCCTGCCGCCGCCTGCCCCGCTCGCAGGCAAGGGTCAGGTGTTTACGCCGCCTGCCAACACGCCGCGAGCCTAGGCGCTCGTCGCAAATGCACGGCCGCACGGCAGTGTGGCGCGCGACGCAAGTGGTTGCCTGCTGAGCTGAGCTCAGTGGCCCTGCCCGCTTGCGACCCCAAACTGCAATCAGCGCGTCAACCCAAATCAGAAGCACTGAATGGGCCATGCAAGGACTGCGGACCCACTGGCCCTGCTGCGATTGCCCGGCAGCAGGCGTCCCTTGGGCCCATGCATCCCCTGCCCAGCGCTCCGCTTGCTTCCAGCCTCCTCACCTGCATTCCCTCGTGCTTGCCGTCAACTTATGCCCTTCTCTGAGCGACCTGTGGCTCTGCTGCAGCCCCTCCCTGCGTCTGTATATGTTCAATCCTGCATCTGCCACCAAATGCTACCCAATCCCCAACTGTACATGTTTGCAGCACCATTGCGCTGTCCTGCCCCGTGTTTTGCTTGCCCATTCATTGCACCTTTGCCAGATGCGAGCTTCCCTGGCGACTGCCTGCCAGGCATCCCTCGCCTTTGGCAACGTTGTGTCAATGTCACATGCTTTCAGAGCAGTCAATGTGAAGTCCAAGTCGATGCCAGGCAGGTGAAGGGCAGCAGGCTGCTTCCTCACAGCTGCAGGGCGCTCAGCACCGCCCACATGGCCCGTGCCCAGCCGCCTGCAGGCAGCCGCATGGTGCGTGCCCCTCGCTCCAGCAGCTCGGCCACCGCTCCCACCTTGCGGGCGTCGTGGGTGAGCGGTGCCAGGGCCTGTGGTGGAAAAGGGTGCACATGCGTTCTTCAATAAGTAGGCACAACATCATGCCACGCGCCAACAACAACACCCAAGAGCGAACCCCCGGAATCCTCAGAGAGGGACCCGAGAATGTCCCTGCACCAACCTGCAGCAGCCCGGACACCAGTGCCTGCACTGCGCCGGCATCCGCTGGGCTCTGCACAGCAGAGGGGACACGCAGATGTCATCAACAGTGCAAGGATTAATTGCTCACTCCTGTTCCAGCAGGCAAGTCGAATCACACAGCCCGCCTGCCGACCCAGCCCCGCTCACCAGCAGCTGCAGGCAGCGCAGCGCCAGCAGCTCCTCTGCGGCGCCTGCCTGCATGTGGGCCCGCATGACCGCCGCCCCCGCAGCCGCCAGCACGCCCGCTGCTGCCGCCTCGCGAGCCGCCTCTGGCAGGCCCCGTGTGGCATCCTCAAGTGCCTCATGCACCGCCGCCAGGTGTGCCAAGCCGGCGGCTACTGTGCTGCCCGCCGGTGGCTGGTAGGCGGCCTGGCCTGCACAGCAACAAGGAAAATGATGTGTTGCGGTGCGGTGGGCGGGTGCGGCAGTCACAGAGAGGCGCTTTGAGGGGCTGGTGCACGGCAGACATGCTGTTGCAGTCAGTTAGTCGCAGCTTGCACATGCCTGCTGCCCTCAGTCCCTCTTGCCTGCCAGCCCTGCGGGGCGCAGTGAGGGCACATGCGCCCACACGGCGTGCTCAAGCCATGGGAAGACGTGCAGCGCGCCGCTGGTGCTGTAGAAGGGCAGCGACAGGCGGACAGCCACCCGCTGCGGGGACGAGGAGGGCGAGAGGGCATTTACCATGCATGCTGCATGGTAAAGAGCCTTTGAATCAAGGGATGAAGCGGCACACGTCGATGCTCACATGGCCCAAAATTTGGCCTCACCTGCATGGCCTCGAGCGCCGTAAGGGCAGCATCGTCCGCGCGCAGGCCCGCCAGCACTGCGGATTAGAATGGAAATAAGTGGCGGAACTGCACTCAACGACCAGGGAGGTCTGCCAAGCTTGCTCAATTGTTTTTTCAGGCAGCTGCTGGCCACAAGCCACAAAGGTGCATCCCCATGCCCGTTTACCTGCATCCGCCTGCGCCGCGCAGTCGGTCAGCGCCCGCCGCGCCTGGGCCAGCCGCTCCCCCGCAAACGCCGGCTGGTGCAGCACGCGCAACGACAGCTGGTCCGACATCGAAGCGCCTGCAATGAGAAGGGCGGTGGGGGCACGGCAACCGTGATGGCACAGCAAGGAGCAGGCACTGAACAAGTGTGCCAGCAGCGCACCGTGTGCCCAGCCATGCTATGCTGAACCTCCCTTTGCAGCTGCCGCTCACCAGACAGCACACGCCCCAGCAGGGCCGTCCAGGCCTCCTGCAGCAGCCCAGCGCCACCCTGGGCGGCCGCCAGCGGCGGCTGCAGCACCTCAAACGCCTGGACCAGGCGGCGCACGGCGGGCGAGGGCTCCTCGAGGTCGAGCTCTGCAAGGATGGTGTGTGCAGAGTATGTAAACACTTCGCTGGCAGGTTCAGGTCGCTTCGTGGACCAGCTTGCTGCAAAGCACATTGTACTGCGCGGAAGGTTGCAAACGGCCCAGCACCCACCCACCCGTCTTGCGGTTGCGGGTGGCGAGGGACGGGTTGACAGAGGCGCCGCCGGCGCCTGCCGCCAGGAAGAGCGCGCCCTCCACGCTGCGGCTGACCCGGCCGCTAGTGGACGCCTCCCGAATGTCTGCTGCCAGCACGTGCACGCCTGCTGCGGCCCGCGGTGACGTGGCATCCTCGCTGGGCTCCTTGGCCTTCTCAGGCGAGCAGGCGGGCCAGCCAGGGAAGGGTGGTGCTGCTGGCTGGTACGGCGGCGGCGCCGGCAGCGGTGAAGCACCCAGCTGCCGCCAGAAGCCATAGGCCACACCTGGCTGCAGCGGCTGCATCAGCCGGCCTGGCTGCAGCGGGTCGGGCAGCTGCGGGTTGTGGGGCCGCAGCAGGGGGCGGGGCGCAGGCGGCGGCAGGAGGAGCGCCGGCGGCCGCTCCGGCGCACTCAGCCGCTTGGCGGCGCGCCGCTCCTCGCCCCCTCCATCAGGGCGCCGTCCCTCCATCTGCATCTGAAACAGGAAGATGGGGGCAGTGGGGTGAGCAGGACGACCAAGCGCGACTACCGGTCCGCGCGCTCTGCAGCTGGCCTGCTTGATGGGGGCCGTCTCGGCACTGCAGGCACTGGCTGGAGCGAATGTGATCGGCGCTGGAACAGCAGCGCGGTCAGCGCATGCGCCCGGCGACGCGCCCGCTGAGCGCTGCTGCCGCCGCAGCACCCACGTGCGGTCCGCCTCCCCAAGCGCTCACCCTGTGTCTCGTCCTTCCGTTGCTTGAGAGTCAGCAGCAGCACATCGACATCAGCGCACTGGAACACTTCATCCAGCTCCTCGGATGGCACTGCTTCGATGCAAAAGTGCTGCCCGGCCGCGGCGAGGAACTGCGGCTCCGCCTGCGGGGCAAAGGATGCATAAATGAGGGTTGCACTGATGTTGCATACACGTGGCATGGCTGGTACCAACCTAATACTGCTGCTACACGCCTTGGGCACGTTGGCGTGCATATGCAATGTAGCCCCGCCCTGCGCTGCGCCCCACCTGCCGGTTGCGGCCGTGGGAGATGTAGACGCGCGTGTGCGGCCCCGACAGCGCCCGCAGCGAGGCAACCAGCGGCTCGACCGCCTCTGCCACATCTGCAAGTGCCAAAAATGGACGATGCTTGTCAAACGAGAGTGGATGGCATGTGGTGAGGCCAGCCAGAGAGGATGCAGGCCGCAGCACACTGCCGGTGCCCCACAGGCGCAAGCATCAGCATGTGCGGCACGGCTCAGGCAGCAGCTACTCACACATCACATCGCACGCTGCCACTATGTCAAAGGGAGCTCCTAGGGGCGCAACATCTTCACCCCAGCTGTGTTCCAGCACTTGGATGGCGCAGCCTGCAGCGAATCGAGGTAGGCAGGGAGGGTGCGGACGTCGATGCACCTTGGCGCATGCTGCTTGGCGTGTGCCGCCTGAGCAAGCACATCATGCACTAAAGCCACGCTGCCCGGTCCGGCCCGTCTGTCAACCGACACGCACCGTTGGCAGCGGCGTTCTTCCGCAGCAGTGGGAGGTTGGGTTCCAGGTCCGTGGCCACCACAGAGCTGGCACCCAGCTTGGCGAGGACCAGGCCGGGCAGGCCGCAGCCCGCAGACAAGTCCAGGCAGAGCTTGCCCGCCACCGCAGCGGCCTGCCGCTCGAAGAACTTGGCAAGCACGATGGACGAGTCCCAGACTGTGGCACGGAAGTGTGGAGGAGTGCGTCAAGGTAACTTGCCGTCAGCGCAAAGCTCTGTTGGCAAGCAATGCGGTGTCGAGGCTTTCAGAGCTGGTGCTTGCCTGGCAGGCTCTTGCCTGATGCTGTTCTATATGCACAACTAAGATGAAGACCGCCCACGCTCCTACCCGCCTGCTTTGAGACATGCTGTCACCCAGCACCCACCTGTGGAGGCGAACCCCTGCTCCTTGAAACGCGCCTGGTGCACCGTCAGCTTGATCTCCTCCCCTCCCGGCAGCCGCATGGGGTGCAGGTAGGGACGGTCGAACCGAACCTTGTCGGGGCGGTGCTCGCGCTTCCAGGCCCTGCAGGAAAGAGGGTTCAAATGCAGGCATGAATGCAGGCGCAGGTGGGAACGCTGAAGCAAGGCACGGCCGCGCGGGACGTGCGGCAGGTCTACAGCGAGGCATGCGCCAAGCTCGACAGTGGGTGCAGGCATACATTCAAATTGGCACGACCACTCAAGGGTGTTTGCTGAGCACGCTCTGCAGGACGTCTTCGATGCATTCACGCATCATCGCTCACCAGCTGCGCAGCCATTCATTACCGCTCGTGCGCCGCTGGCGCTTGGCTGCTGGCTGCTCAGCGGCAGCCTCAGGTGCCGCGCTGCTGGCCTGGTTGTCTGCTTGCATGCTGTGGCGATGAGTACTGGGAGCTCTGCATACATAGGTAGGTGAGGGCAGGGTCGGGAGCCCTTGCCTAGTGCAGGTGGGAGCCCTTGCTTAGTGGGAGTGGAGGTCATTGCTTAGCTCTTGCCTAGTGGGTGTGAAAGCCCTTGCCTAGTGGAGGTGGGATCCCCCGGTGCTGGCCGCTCGGTGGCGCCGGCGGGCAACGCCGCCGCACCCCAGGAGGCACCGCATCAAACTTGCATTGCAGTGTTCTGAGCTGCATATTGCACGTGTCGCTCAACTCACGCACCCGGGAGGGCAGAAGGGCTGCGAGCAAGGCGGGCTCGAGTGGTGCCAGTCGCTGGGGGATCCTTTCCGGGCCTGTGCCGCTTGGATTGGCTGCGGATGCTTCTGACGTTGTGGCAGCAATGCCCGGGAGGCCTGAGCTTGTCTCCAGACGCTGCATGCGCAGTGCTCTGCTGGCAGAAGCCATGGGGTTCCCCTTGGGCCTGCTGCACAGCCATGCTCACTTGCAAGCCCCGTCTCTTTGGTCTGCAAGCGCCTCACGCCTGCCAGCTCACCGGTCGCAGAGAACGGCGCTGCCGCTGCCACCGCGGCGCTTCCGTGAGCCCAGCAGTCCTCTCACCAGCTTTCAACATGCAGATCTTCGTCAAGACACTGACAGGCAAGGTCGCAGCATCGCTCTCTGGGCAGGGAGGGTGCGGCGCGACGCCCTGCCGCCCTGTACTGGCCGCCCCGCCCTGCCAAGTGCCCAGAAAATCAGCAGTATGTCATATCCGGCCGGCAGCGGCCTGCCGGCCTGTTGGGGCGCTGCCGCCTGCGCCGCCGCGGCTCACCGCCTCCCGCTTCCGGGCTCCCTGCCACCCCTGCCCTGCAGGCAAGACCATCACCCTGGAGGTGGAGTCCAGCGACACCATTGAGAATGTGAAGGCCAAGATCCAGGTGTGGGGCTGCAGGTCGCTGCAAAAGCTCGCATTCCCAGTGGCAGCGTGCGCAAGGACTGCGGCTGCAGCCCGTGTTGCCACCCCTTCAGTTGCTGCAACAACTCCAATTGCTGCGTTTCCCTGGCGTTGTTCGTTATTAGAGTGTATGACAATGATGCCAATGATGCAGCGGCGCCACAATCAGCCGTGGTGGCTCTGGCTGATGGCACTCCTGCATGCTGCTGTCCCCCTTGACACCCGCAGGACAAGGAGGGCATCCCGCCCGACCAGCAGCGCCTCATCTTTGCGGGCAAGCAGCTGGAGGACGGCCGCACCCTGGCCGACTACAACATCCAGAAGGAGTCGACGCTGCACCTGGTGCTGCGCCTGCGCGGCGGCAAGGGCGGCTTTGGCTCGCTGCTGCGCGGCGCCGGCAAGCAGAAGCTGACGGACAACTTTGACGCGTGCCGCGACCTGCAGGGTGCGCCGCTGCCTGCTGCCTGGCTGTTGCTTTTAGATGGCCTGCATCAAGTGACTGCTGGCCCACTGCTGGTTGCTGCATGGTAGGCACCTGCAATCTGTCGCTGCCCTGCCGGCAAGGTTGAGCAGCAGCGCCGGAATGTGCAGATGCAATTGCAGCCCGTGTGCTTCCAAGCCGCACCAACAACGCATGCTCATGCACGCCACGCACCTCGGCAGCAGCACCAGGCAACTGCTCCCGCTGCTTTTGCCTGCCCGGCACCCCTCCCCGCCCACAGCGTCGAATGCCCTCCCCCCCACCTGCGCCCCCCGCAGGCCGCCGCGTGCGCCACAAGACCGCGCAGCAGAAGCTGGCTGAGTGGCAGGCGGAGGCCAAGGAGCGGGAGCTTGAAAAGCTGGCCATGAAGCACCTGAAGGAGGCGGCGCGCAAGCAGCGCCAGGAAGAGCGCGAGCAGGTGCGGCAGGCTCTTGCGGTGGGCATGCGGAGCTGGGGGGAAGTAATGCTGGACATCCTGTTAGCAGCCCAAATGAGCAGCGCAAGCCAATGCAAGGAACCCGGCGTATCCTCCTGGACTCCACGCCGTCAGCTGGGCCTGCAACATAACCCGTCTCGGCTCTCCTCTCTCCCCTGCTAGGTGGACATCCACTTGGTGCGGCACCTCCTCGTTATGCTGTTTCCCATGCTTAGCATAACCCCCTTCTCCCTCCTCTTCCTCCCCTCCCCTGCCGCCAGGTGGACATCCACGAGGTGCGGCAGGAGCAGGCGCAGGCGGTCAACGGCGTGCTGAGCGCGGTGCGCGACGCGGTGGCCACCGGCGTGGCATCCGGCAGCGGCACGGGCGCCGAGGTGGCGCGGCGCGCCGCGCCGCCGCTGCCGCATGCGGCCAAGAAGCGGCGCATCGACCCGCTGGCTGCCCTGGACGAGCTGAGCAGCGATGAGGAGGCCAGCGATGATGAGGTGGAGGAGGCGGAGGAGGAGGGGGCAGCCCCCGAGCAGCCGGCCGGCAAGGCTGGCAAGGCAGCTGGCAAGGCAGCCGGCAAGGCGGCGGCTGGCCAGGCGGCGGAGGGTGGTGACTCGCCGGCGGGCGGCAGCGGCGGTAGCGACAAGTCCACTAGTGAGGACTTTGCTGCCGCGCCCGCAGCAGCGGCGGCGGCGGCCGCTGCGCCTGCGCAGCCGCAGCCGCAGCCGGAGCCGGAGCAGCAGCCGCAGGCGGAGCAGCAGCAGCAGCAGCAGCCGGCAGCGGCGGCGGAGCAGGCACCGATCGACCTTGCGGAGTATGAGAGCGCCGAGGCTCTGGAGGCTGCTGGCCTGGACCGGTTGAAGGCGGAGCTGCAGCGGCGGGGGCTCAAGGCGGGCGGCACGCTGGCGCAGCGTGCGCAGCGCCTGTTCCTCCTCAAGCACACCCCCTTTGAGCAGCTGGACCGCAAGCACCTGGCGCCCGCGCCCAAGGCCTGAGGCAGCCCCTAAGCTCGTGGTGCGAGCCAGCCGGCGGCAGCGCAAGCGGCGATGCTCTAGTGCTTTGAGCTGGTGCTAAATTTTCTTTCTTTCCAAGCCAAGCCTGCAACCCCCTGCTGCTGTCTGGTTCATGTAGCATGCTGCTGGTTCAAGACGGCTGGCATGCAACCTCTCCCCTTTTATCTGGTGCTAACCTTTCCTCCGATTTCACAGTGTTGAGCTTGCATGGTGAATGTGAATCAGCACGAGTGAATGCAAGGCGAAAGTACGCAAACGGATGGACGATGAAGAATGCAGAGGGTACCAGGGTGTGTGAGCAGGGATAAGCTTGGCTTGCGTGTGGGTACACAAGGAGGTGAATGCAATGAAAGGTACAGGGTACAGGGGTGTGGATTCATTCATATGAATGTGAAGGAGCGGGGGCAGTCTACATGCAGGTGTGGGTACAGCGTGCAACAGGTGGGAGCCGCTGAACCAGAACGGCATTCATCGTACAATCGTACAAGTGCGGCGACTTTTCCAGCCGCTGCCCTAAGGGGCTTCGTGGCAGCACACCGCCGCACCAGCACTGCTTCAGTGGGCCTTGCCGGTCGATGGCTGGCTGCTCACTTGGCACCGATGTTGACGCTGAGCACGGCATTGTTGCCGCCGCCGCCGGACAGGGTGCAGGCGATGGCCTGCTGGCAGGCCTGGCCGCCGCCCACGGTGCAATCAAAGCTGTTGCCGCCCGCGAAAGGATTGTCTGTGGCAGGGAAGGGTGCGGCAACAGGACAACGGGTGAGTTGGTCGGGTGTGGGGTGCTGGCATGATGTGCAGCGACCAAGTGCCCGCCCACGCGGCAGCACAAGGCAGACCATGTCTGCTCCTGCATCACTGCATGCGCTTGACACCTATCTCTCAGGCATTTTTTAAACCAGCGCACGCACCGTAGTGCAGGTTCAGGGAGCAGCCGGTCGTGGTGCCGCTCTTGACGCTGAACTGCAGGTCGCCCTCCACGCCTGCAGGGGCGACAGGGTGGGAGGCAGGCGCAGCCGGTGGTCGATCAGGGCAAGCATAAGATGGTATGTGCGCAAGGCAAGCCAGCCAGCCTGTCCCGAGACTCCTTAGTTATTGCAGCAACTTTGCAATGATAAATCCCAACACCCTGCAGCCACGCACCTGTCATCATGCCGTTGGAGGCGGCGTATCCGGCCTGCAGGCCGTTTGTGTTGACAGGAATGTCGGTCGGCGGCGCGTTGTACAGCACACCGTGGGAGTTACCGGCGCCCGTGAAGTGCAGAGAGGTGGTGGCGTCAGTGGTCCACTTCAGGCAGGGTGGGAGGCGGGAAGTCGGTGAGACCGTTGGGCTGGCGAGGCAGGGGCCTGCCGTGAGGCTGCCGCCAGCTGTCGCCTTTCGCCTTCCAAGCGATGCCAGCTCGCTTGCCGCTGCACCCACCAACCACCTGACTGCACCTTCAGTCTATCAAGCGACTCACCACAAAGGCGATGGACCGAGAGTTGTCGTTCAAGCGGCGGCGGTGGGAGGGTGGGCGCTCGGCAGACGCACATGCCACCAGTGCGGCGGCAGCCAGCAGGGCCAGCAAGGTGTGGGAGGTGCGGCGCGGAGCCATTGTGCTTGGCTGGATGCGGGTGGGTGGAGGAAGGGAGGGTAGCGAAATAGCCAATCCGGGCGGTATTTATGCGCTGCCGGCGCCAGCTGTCGAAGCAGCTTCTTCATCTCCACCTGGCAGGCACATTGGCGCAGCTGTACCTGCAGCACACGCCTTCCATGCCTCCAGCTGGCCAGCTGTGAGATCCAGCAGAGAATGCCATCTGGCTGGCCACCTGGCTCTCACCAGGTCCAGCAGCACCTGCGGCACCGGTGCGACCGGTCGGCAAGGCGGCGGCGGCGGCAGCGGGCTGCTCGCAGCGCATTGCCGGAAGCGCTGATCAAAATACTCCGCCACATTCATTTTGGAGCTGCAAAGCATGGCGCAAACGCCCACTCCTTGACCCTGCAGAGGGGCCGCGGGCTCAAGCTCCTGAAACAGTCCGTCCCATTGCGTGCATTTGCTTGCATGCACCAGCAGGAGGCCGATGAAGGTATCGAAGGCAGGAGCGCAGCCCCCTTGAGCCGTGCCACTTGCATGGCCCGCGCAGCGTACTACGATAGTATCCCAGTCTGCTCTGCTGTCGGCGGCCGCCGCCGGCGGCAATGCAAATCGCTGCAACGTGGGCTCTGTGTCAGTCTCAGACATGCTCATCATACTTCTGCCCAATTTCTGTTTTTGTTGCTCAATGGCAACAATGGTGATGGAGCCTGTGCTCTGCTGCCTGCTGCCTCCAGAGGGGCGGTGGCGGCGGACGTGCCAGGTGGGCCGCCAGCCTGCAGCTCACCAGCTCAAGCAACAAGCTTGGACGCGGTTCTGCCGAAAGGCTGCCCTGTGACTATCAACCTCCCACTGGGTCTCCAAGAAACCTTGCAATGCTGCAACCGGCAGCTCCCATCAACAGTGTCACAGGTCTGCCCTCACCCTTCGTCTGTTGCTGTGTCTGGTGTGTTCAAATGAAATGAAAGAATGAAATGCGGAGCAATGAAAACAAAAGGACAATTGAGACATTTGGCAGAAACAGAAGGAACAACAGGGCTGCAACTCTCACGTACGTGCTCAGGAGCTCATGCGGCCGCCCGACCCTCCGTGGCTGCGCCGCTGCCACCGCCGCTTGCCTGGCCTGCCGCCGCCGCCGCTGTGTTTCTCGCCACGGCCCTCAGAGCCGTCCAGCGCGCCCAGCAGGCGGCTGCTCTGCAGCAGCCGGCGGAACTGAGCCTCCCGCTCGCGCCAGCCAGCGGCGCGGCACGCGGCGATGGCGGCGGCCAGCGTGCTGCGGTCAGGCAGCAGCCGCTCCTCCTCTTCAAGCGCTTGGAAGGTTTGCAGCACGCCCTCATGATCGCCAGCCGCCAGCTGTACCGCCATCAGAGCATTGTAGAGCCGGACATCCAGCGGCTGCTGCCGCCGGCCCCACTGCCCGCGCTGCCGCGCCACAATGACGCGGGCCTCCGCCACGCAGGCCGCCCGCTGCTCGGTTGCAGGGCCCGGCTGCTGCTGCTGCTGCTGTGCTTGCTGCGGCTGCTGCTGTTGTTCATGCTGCCGGTCGCCACTGGCCTGCGGCGCAGCCCCCTGCTGTTGCCTGCCCTGCCCGCTGCCTGGCGGGCTCCGCTGCCCCGGCTCAGCTGTGCCCTGGTGCCGCAGGCGCAGCGGGGGGGCAGGCGTGTTGGGCGCCACATGCTGCAGGCAGCACACCATGGCTGTCGCCAGCTGGATGTTGGGCTGCACATTGTGAGCCCCCATCTCTGCCTGCACCTCCCGCACCGCCGCAAGGCCCAGCTGAGCATGGAAGGCGGCCCGCAGCAGCGCCACGAGCGTGCGGCAGTCGGGGCGCAGCCCAGCGGCACCAGTCATGCGGCGGTATGCTGCGGCGCAGCCCGCCACGTCTCGGGCCTCGGCATACGCCAGCAGCAACGCGTTCCAGTGCGTGCGGTTGGGCAGCGGCGCGCTGGCTGCGGTGGGCGGGCATGGAATAAAGGGCAGCGCTGGTCAGCCAAGACGAAGAGCGGAGGGGTTGCCACGCATTGCAGGCAGGCAAACGCTTGCTCTGTCGCGGTTGACCGACGGAAACAAACAGCCCCACCATCCCAACTGCCCTCACCTGCAGCCATCGCGTCAAACAAGTGTTGCGCCGCGGCCGCCTGGCCAGCTGCCGCATAGCACGCCAGGAACTGGGTGCACAACATGGCGTCTGGCGTCACCCCATCCTCCTCCATCCATCGCTGCAGCTGCACCGCACGGTGCGGCCGCCCCGCCGCTTCTATTGCCGCAAGCGCGGCGCTGTAGCTGCGGCAGTCAGGCTGCATGGCACCCACTGTGCAGCTTGCGCTGCTCCTGCCACCGCTGCCTGCATGCCGCACGGCTGGCCGGTGTCCCTGCTGCTGCACGGCAAGCCCTGCCGCGGCCGCGCGCTCTGCTGCGGCTGCCTCTCGCAGCGTGCCCAGCAGGCGTAGCGCCTCATCGTCTGCACCAGCGTCCGCACACACCCGGATGGCGGCATTGAAGGCGTAGCGGTCGGCTGCCACGCCGCGCTGCCGCAGGTCCGCCAGGGCGGACATTGCTGCCCTGTGGTCTGCGGTTGAGCGGTAGCAGAGCACCAGCGCTGCGCCTGCAGGTGGAGAAGGGAAGAGCAGGGCAGTAGATGTTGGTCAGCTGCATGGGGACGGCAAGAGAGGTGCAGAGCAACAACGCCTGCCAGCCCACACACGCAAGGCAGCCGCTGAATGCCGGGGGGCAGAACACTCGCTTTGTGGCAAATTGTTACACCCTCCCTGCCACTCAAGCGGTGCGTACGACTTAGGCACCTGCCGCCCCCTCAACCTGTGCACACCAGCCTCACCAGCCTGGCTGCCCACAATGGCCCCAGCCTGCGGCATGCGCCGCACGGTGCGCCAGGCGTGGAAGGCTCTCCAGGGCTGCCGTGCCGCGCCGCACGCCTCACACAGCTTGACAAAGCTGCATGGGTGGGGTGGGGTGGGGTGGCAAGGCCTGGTGGGCTGCAGCGGCGCAAGCTGACAAGGGATGAACCGGCCTCTCCAAGCCAGCTGCAATACTGGGAAGCCACACATGTGTCCAACGCCGGCTGACTGTTGCATGGTTGATGGCCAGCACTGCACCAGCCGCCCTCCCAGCCTGGCTCATGCCACACCTGAACTCGTTGGCGCGGCCCTTCACCCGCATCCAGTGGAACAGCTGCTCAGCCAGCACCGGCTGCTGCTGCTCCCCGAGAACCTGCATGGCCGGGCGGCACCATGGCAGCAGCAGCACAGGTGACGACAGCGAAGGGAGGCCGACGTCCAAGATGGTAACGGTAAGAGTGAAGGCCAACTGCTGCATGTCCCTGCATCCCAGCATCCGACCTGGAGCAGGCACCTGCTCCATACTGCCAGAGGCTGCCACCAGCAGTGCAGTGCAGCAAGCCACACGCCGGGTGCTGGATCACAGGGCCAGCACCAATTTAAGCAAAACACGACAGGCGTATTGCTGCAAAGCAGTTGAAAAGAGTCTTATACACCGCAGCGGCGCACTTTGATGACCCAGTTCAGGGTGTGGGTTGGCACCGGCTCCAGCACTGCTTCGTCAAAACCGCCGCTGAGCAGGTGCTCCGCCACCTGCCCCTGCAGGCCCCGCCGGCGCTGCTGCGGCTGCTGCGCAGGCCCTTGTGCCGCCTCGCCGCCCTTGCTGCCGGTATGGCTGCCGCCGCTGCGGGCGCTAGGGCCAGCATGCGAGTGCTGCAGTGGCTGTCTGCTGCTGCTGCTGCCGGCGGCGTCGTGCCTGTTGCCATTGCTGGTGCTGCCATGGTCGCTGCGCGGACCCGCCGCTTGCCGCCTGCCTCTCCGGCTGCTGCCGTTGCCTCCGGCGCCGTCGCTGCTGCTGCCCTCCACCGCCAAAAAGGTGCGCAGGATTTCGTGTGTCACGTGCTCGCACTGCGTGGGCGTCAGGTGCTGGCGCAAGAGCTCCGGCCCTGAGGGCAGCGGCACCTGCGGCGGCACCTGCGGCGGCTGCGCCGCGCTGCCGTCCTGGCTGCCCGCCGCCCGCAGCTCGCTGCGCTCAGCCACCGAGATCGAGGCGCGGCTGCCATGGCGGCTGCCCAGGCCTCTGCGCGCTCGCAGGCTTGCCAAAAGGCTGCCCGAGAGCGTCAGCGCGAGCCTGGGCGGCCCTGCTGCCGCAGGACACATGCAATGCGCTTGCACTGCCTGCTGCATGCCTCTGACGGCCTGCTCAAGCGGCGTCCATAGCAAAGCTGATAGGCCAGTGCAGGCGCCACAGGGCCAGTCCAAACTATGCTGGCTGAAGCTCGGGAGGAAGGAGAACGCAGAGTGATAACGAGCAGCCCGGGCTGCTGCCCACCAGCACTGGCGGCGGCGGGCCCGCTGGGCTCCGCCCTTGACGCCGGCGGGCTGCACAAGAAGTCAAGCTTGGGCAAGTGCACAAAGCAAGCACAGTGTCGAATGCATCCTAATGTATAGCAGAGGGGGCAAATGGCGCCGCACACGTTCATGCGCACGTACACGGGCAACTTTGCGGCATTTGTGCGTTTGGCGCTGATGCCCGCAGAAGCACAGGCTTGATGTGGCTGTGTGTGGCAGGACGTGAAATAGCACATACAAGTACTCTGTTCTACATGACGGATGACATACTACTTCCAGCCCCCTACCAAGGCCGGGGGGCCTGCGGCGCATCTCCCGCTGCCGTGCCGCCGGCGCTCTGCAGCCGCCGCTCACCAGCCTGCAACCGGATGACTCTTTTACCATAAGCAGTCACTTTAACGCACCTCAGTGAACACAGACAGCAGCAGCAGGATGCCGAAGCGCAAGGCGGCGGAGCGGGACGAGGCGGCGGAGCGGGGGGAGCAGCAGGGCGACGGCCCGAGCACATCGCAGCAGCAGCAAGCCAGCAAAGTGGTCTACCTGGGGTGAGAGCCGCCTGGCGCGTCAATGCATGTGCCCGAGCGCGCCCGCTGACCCCCTGCGGCCCCCACTGGCTGCAGGCACCTGCCCCACGGCTTCTACGAGAAGCAGCTTAAAGGTGGGAGCGCCGCGGAACCCCTGCAACGCGCCGTCCTGCCGCCGGCGGCCGCTGGTGGTCTGCTGCCGCCAAGCCCTGCCGCCAAGCCCTGCGGCACCTTTGCTGTAGCCCTTGCTGCCCCTGGCGTGCTGCCCATGCAGAGTACTTCTCGCAGTTTGGCAAGGTGACCAAGGTGCGGCTGTCACGCAACAAGAAGAGCGGCAAGAGCAAGGGGTACGCCTTCCTCGAGTTTTCGTCGGCAGAGGTGCGGCGGCGGGGGATGCACACAAGTTGCCAGGCACAGTTGGCAGCAGCAAAGTCCGTGCATGCATGGCTGGTGTAAGGCTGCAGTGCGGCCTGCAGCAGCAGAGGGCTTGAGGCTGGCCGTTGCTGCTGACTGGCACCTGCATGCCCAACCCTCTGCCTACCAGCCACCTGCTCCTCTCGCGCTTGCAAAGCTCTTCTGCTTTGGGCTGAGCCCTTGCCGCCGCCCCTCAACCACCACCAGGTGGCCAAGATTGCGTCGGCAGCCATGGACGGCTACATGCTGTTCTCCCAGAAGCTGGCTAGCCGGGTGCTGCCCGCGGACGAGGTGCACCCAGACATGTTCAAGGGCGCCAACCGCGTGTTCAAGCAGGTGAGGCTGGGGGATTCCTTGTGTGATGTGCGAGTGTTGTGTCGCTGGGACAGGCGGGCGGCGCCAACCGCGTGTTCAAGCAGGTGCGCTCAATGCTTGTGCTGGGTTGCTGAATCTGAGCCGCAAACTGCTCAAGGGCGCCAACCGCGTGTTCAAGGAGGCGAGGCTCGGGGATTCACTGTGTGATGTGCGTGTTTTACATGGATGGGACAGGTGGGGGCTGACGCCCAGGCCTGTTCAAGGGCGCCAGCCACGTGCTGACGCAGGCTCACGCTGTGCACGTTTGGTGCCTGCACATCAGATGTAGAGCAGCCACAGCAACCGTGCCCCAATCGCACCTCCTGTCTGCTTCCCTGCTTGCTCTGCTTGCCGGGGGGTTCTGCCATGAGCGTGCTTGCCTGCGCCAGCAAGCATGCAACGCAGCTGCTGACCCGAGGCCCCCCTCCTGAACTGCTTGTTTGCAGGTGCCCTGGCAGAAGATCGAGCGGGAGCGGCAGAACCGCGACCGGACGGCGGCAGAGGCGGAGAAGCGGGCGCGGCAGGTGGGCCGGCAGGGTGCATTGTGTCATGGGGTAGGCAGTGTGCATTGTGTCGTGGGTAGGTGGGCAGGCAGGGTGCATTGCCTCGTGCACTGCAGCGCTGCAGCTGGGCTTTGCAGGTTGCAGCGGCAGGCGCTGGTAGGCCTGCCGGTGCGCGGCATGGCTGGTGGGCGGCATGGCTGCATGCTGCTGCACTCAGGTCACCCCAAGCTTTGAGTCGGCCACCCTGCGGTTGCAACAAGTGCATGTGCTGTCATTCTCCCCGCCCCCGGTCTGCAGGCAGTGGAGCGAGACGAGCGGCGGCAGCGGCGGATAGCGCAGGTGTGTGTGTTTGTGTGTGGGCGCATGCATCCGAGCATGGGGTGGGCAGGGCCGGGCAGGCTGGCCCTGCTGCCCTGAGTGACGCACCTGCCTGCAACTGCCAGCATCCTTCGCATGCCTCCTTCACTCCGGCATGCCCTGCTCAACCTCGGCATGCACTCCTTGGCCTGACCCTATTCCTCAATCCCAACTATGCTGCCGCCCCCTCCCCCTCTTCCCCAGGCGGGCATCGACTACCAGTACGAGCCGCTGGCCGCACAAGTGCCCAAGAAGGCCAAGAAGACTGTGTTCGAGGACTGACTGTTTTTCTGAGGAGGACTGAGTTGGCGCAGGCTGCAGCGCTTGCAGCCTGGCTGCAAGCTGGGCCAGGCTGCCTGCCCACCTGCAGCACCCGCCACCCTGCCTGATTTGTTTGTGCTCCTATGCTCCTGCTGCCAGCTCTACTGTGTGCTATTTCCAGACCCGACCTGTAAGCCTTCCAGCCATCACTGAGCCCTCTGTCAGCCGGCCTGGCGTGTCTTGCGCTTTCAGTTTCACACAGCACCACAGGAGAGCAAGACGTTTGGACAAAAAGGGGGGAGGCGGAGGAGGGGTGGGGAGCGAGGGCGCGCCGCGCGGGTGGGAGGGCGGCAGCAAAGGGACAGGTTATTTGGGGCGGGTTAGATTTTGGGAGACGTCAGCGGCCAAAGGTGCCCACACGTGATATGTCTTGGGGCTGGGACCAGCAGCGAACCTGGAGTAATGTCTCCGGGCAGAAGGGGAAGAGCCGATACGGTGCACGGGTGTGGCAGGCAGATGTAGAGAGCGCGGGGATGAAACGGGGCGCAAAAGCAGCCATAAGCAAACGGGAGTGTGTGTGTGTGTGTGGAAGCGTGGGCGCGTCGGCCGTGGGGGGTTGCGAGGGCAGGCAAGGGTCAACGGCGGCAGGGCCGCCGAGCAGGCAAGGGCGCACACGCGGTGGCTAGTAGCGGGGTTGGGTAGAAAAGAAGCGCATGCATTCAGCGTGGTACGGTGCGGGCGAGGGGGTGGGGCCGCCCACGGCGCTGGCCAATTAACACTGGACAGTAGCGGGAAAAGGCGCCAAGCGCGGCGGCGAAAGACGAGTCATTGGGCTGGCGTGCAGCGGGGGCGCGGCGTGGCGCCGTCGCCGGGCAGGGGGGCTTGGCTCCCCGGCGCTGGCGGCGGGCGCGCGCCGCGCAATTAAAATTGCAGGCCGGATGCAATTGAGGGCATAAAATGCAGGCGTGCGGGCGGGCCGCGGCCTCTGTTTGTCAGGGGACGAAGCGACGCGGGCAATGAAATACGGAGCGCCGGCGGGGCAGCGGGGCCCGCCGGGCGCCGTAGTGTGCAGGAGCGGTGTGTCAGGAGGGGGATAATAACACGTTGAAAATGCGCCACGGGTGAGTGTAATCCGCAGCAGCCCAACAGATGGGGAGGGGAGAAGGCCAGTTCTGTAGGGAAGGGAAGGGCGCACAAGGAGGGTTGGGGGCGCCGCGCCCGCCTGCCGCGAAAGCGGCAGCGGGCGGATGGAAAAGCAAGGGAGAGCAGAAGTGAGCCCAAAACAAAAGGGGACCGCTCAAAACGGTCGGCGGCCCGCGCGCATGCGGCGGGCGCGCCGCCAGAAAGGGTGCTGATGGCTGTGGCTGAGGCTTTCGTGTGTTGCCGGCGAGCGGCGGGCGTCAACCATCATGTGTTATGCGGGGTGTCTGTGCAGGGTGGCAGAAGCCGCCGGGGCGGGCTGCAGCGGCGTACGACAGCCAGCGCCGGCAGGCGCCACACATGGGGTGGGGCGCTCACACAGCCGCCGTCACGGCGCGCTTGCGCTTGCTGCCGCTGTCCAGCAGACCGGCCAGGGAGGGCGGCGGCACCTGCACTCAGCAGGGTGAGTGGGATGGCAGGGTGAGTGGGGTGGGGATTTTGGGCGATGCAGCCCTGGAGCAAAAGCGCTCTGCACAGCACACCGCCTTGCAAGCGCAGCAGCCTGGGTGCGGGCAGCAGCAGCATCAGGGGTGCAAGCCGCATCACGTCCTCAAGGCTCCCAAGGCGGCAGCAGCAGCAGCATGGTTGCAGAACGCACAAGCCCACAAGGCTGCAGCAGCAGGGGGCAGCAGCAGGGCAGCAGCAGTAGCTGGGCGCCTCACCACTGCGTCAGAGCCGGAGGCGAGCGAGTCTGGGGACTCGGGCGTGTCGCAGCCCAGGGGCGGGAAATCCGACAGCGGGCTGAGCAGGAGGGCGGGGTCAAAGCCGGCGGCGGCGTCGGCCGCGCAGGAGGTCGGCCTGGAGGGGGGCAGGGTGGGCAGGAGGGGTGCGGTGAGGAGGTGTAAGAGGCAGGCAAGATTCACCAGCGGCATGCAGCGAGCGGGTGTAGGTTGGAAGCATCAGCTGCCAACCTGCCAACCCCTGTATGGCGTGCTGCGCGCTGCTGCTCCCTCCTGCCATGCCACACCCACAGCCCGCCCGCCTCACTTGCTGCGCCCCGACAGCAGCTCCAGGTTGATGCTCTCCGCCGCCTTCTCGTAGTTCATGTGCAGCATGAGGCCGCGGCCCGGCGGGCTGGCCAGACCCTCGCTGGCCTGGCGCTTGAGGCCGGCGCCGGCGGCGTCCGCCGCCTCGCGCACGCACCCCTCGCTGCCCTCTGCGCCCGCCTCGCTCGACGTGTCGTCCGCGGCGCCCAGGGGCCCAGCACCCAGCAGGTGCAGCTCCAGGGCCTCCAGCGACGGCGCGTGCCTGCAAGCGGGGCGGGGCGGGCGGTGGGGCGGGGGGAATGAGTGGGTGGGGCGGCGGCCTCCAGCTGGCAGCCCAGCAGCGCAGCGGTGCAGCAGGAAGGCAGGTGCGTCTCGCCTGCAAGTTGCATCAACCTGCAGCTTGCACCGCAAGCATCTGCAGTGCCAGGTGTCGGCTGGGGGTGCCAGTGCACTTGTGCCCCCTCGTCAGCGGCTCACCGGGACTCCCCAAAGAGCATGGCAATGTCGTCATCGTCCTCGGGGTGTGCCGGCTGGCGGCTGGCTGCCTCCACCTCGCCCACCGCTGCAGCAGGCTCCTCAGCTGCAGCAAGCATAGCATAGCGGGCAGGGACGCTCGATGCTGCATGCGGGCGCATTGGCGCCGCCTGTGGCGGGGGGGCGCAATGCGGTGCACAGCAGCAGCACACCGCCAACAGCGGCAACCTTGCCCCAGCGGCATCTGCTATTGCCCCTGTCTCACCGTGGCATGCGCTGCTCTTCTCAGAGGCGTTGCCGCTGCCGGCGGCCGCGGGGGCGGCGGGCGCGCCGGTCTGAGCGGCGGCGGCAGGCGCCGCCGACTCGTCGGCGTCCTCGCCCAGCAGCAGGCGCAGGCAGTCATCATCCAGCTCCGGCAGGTGCAGCTGCGCATGGAACGGGTCCTCCATGCCGCCCGCAAGCTCGTGCTTGGCGGCGTCTGCGGGGGCCGGGGCGGGACCGGCGGCGGCAGGGGGCGCCGCGCCTGCGGGAGGGGTGCAGCAGGGGCGGCGATCGTGGGAGATCGCGGCACAATTTGCGGCGCGGGTGCCGATCGAGCGCTCCGTGCAGGGGGCAGGGCCCAAAGGAGGAGGACAGAGCCCGAGGTAGGGTTTTTGGTATCCGTGGAGGCGCGAGCGCGGGGCCCCGGCAGCTCCCACCGCCCCGAACAGCACGCCCGATCGATGCTAGATCGAGGGAGGGCAGCGGCGGGGCGGTGCAGGGCACGGGAGCTGCGCCCGCAGGGGCTGCTGCACAGGCCTCACCTTGCAGCGCGGCGGCGGGCCCAAATGCTCCAGCCAGACTGCCAGCGCCGCTAGCGGGCGCCCCAGCCTTGCTCAGCTGCCGCTGCAGCCGCTGCAGCACCGCGGCGCTCGGATGGGCGGGGTAGGCGTAGTCCTGCGGCCTCAGGCTGCAGGCCTGCTCCGCCGCGCTGCAGGGAACGCCCAGCCGCGCTCCGAGTGCGCCCATGGTGGCAACCGCTGTTTGCACGCTGCTGGCTGCTCAAGGCTGGCGCCGAACGGCTGCTGGCTGCTCCAGGGGGTTCGATGGACGAGCGATGAGGGCGAGCGGGGCTTGGGGCGCCTTCGCGAGGTCAGCGGGCCTGGGGTGCAGCGCAGTGCTCAAGGCGCTCGAGAAGTGATAGGGAGTGTGCAGGGTGCTCACAAAGAATCGGGGAAGAGACCGGGTCGGCCCAGGCGCTGCGCTTCCCGCGCCCCAAACACTCGAGGGGCCAATGCCAGATGCATCCCCTCCCACATGGCCCATGGCTGCCACAACGGCGCTTGTGAGGCGATCGCCAAGCTTTTTGCACGCTTGCGGAGCCAGGGCCGGCGGTGCCGCGACTCGGCGAGGCCGTCTGGTGCCGATTTTTCCGTGTGCGCTTGCCTTCCCGAGGCCCGGACCTCAGGCCCCAGCCTGCACAGCCCACCTGAAACTCAGGGCCAGTATGCAGCAGCACAGCTCCACGCAAGGCCGCCGTGCTCCCGCCGCCCAAGAGCGTCGAGCTGACACCTGCCTTGCAATGCCCCTTGTGATGCCCTGCCTGCCGGGCTGGTGCTCCAATTCACATCTGCACAGGGGGCCGTCATCGATGAATGAGCGGCGCCGCGCTGGGGCGTGCGCCTGGCTGGCCAACAAACGGGGGGCTGGGGTGGGATGAGCGGAGGGATATGGCGAGAGCATAGGGCATGTAGGGGGGATGAAGGCGGAGGGCGCAGGCGAGGCTGGGGCGTGTCAAGAAATTGGCAAAGCAAGGCAGGCTGCAGCAGGGAGGCACAGCAGGTGGAAGAGAGAGGGAGGCACGACGACGGTGTATGCGGGTGTATGCGGGACGGAAGGCAATTCAGGCGGGGTTGGTAGCGCCGCGGTAAGGGAGGTGGTAGAGGGGGTGAGATGCATTGAGATGCAACGACCGGGGTAGCGGTGGAAAAAACAAAAGGAAAGCGGGGGCAGCGCCGCAGAGGGGCGCGCGCCCCGGTGCAGGAAGGCATGCAAAAGAGGATCCGGCCGGCGAGGCGGGTATTCCTGGCGGCTGTGCATGGGCTCAACTGAGCGCGGGCGCATGCTGCCCGCGCGGTGCCCCAGCCGCCGCTGCTGCGCCGCGTGCCTCGAGGCAGCGGAGCCCGCGTGGAGTGCCGCGCCGGCCGTTATTGATTCAGTTTTGCCGAGGGGTCCTGGGTAGAAAGCATTGCTGATGCCGGGGCCGCCTCTGGTCGGTCGCACGGCTTCGGGGAGGGCTGCGTCTCAACGGCTGCAGCGCTCGCCAATCAGTTTAGAAGGGGGTGGGGGCGAGCGCGCGCTTGACTGCAGGGGCGCATAGCGGGGGGAGGGGAGGGTGGAACAGGTTTCAGAGCAGCGCAAGAGGGGCAGGTGCCGTGGAGGAAGGGAGGCAGGCCGGCAGGCGGGCAGGGCGGCGACACAGCAGGTGTGCACGCGCAGGCGCAGCTGCTGCGGAAGAGCGCCAAAGCTCGCTCAGGATTTGCTCACCCGTCAGGAACTTGGTGTTGCAGGGCTTGCCGTTGAGGTTTTGGATCACGATGTCGGTCACGTGCACGTCCATGAACTCGGCAAAGGCGTAGCCCTGTTGAGGGGGTGGAGGGCAGGGTGGGGGACTGGATGTCAGTGGAGGCGGAAGGTGGTACATGAGGGGCCGATTGGACTGATCCCACGGAGAAGCGTGCCACAGTTTGTAGGGGACTTCCTCAAGCCAACCCACCACCTCGCCACACTCCCCTTGCACCTCAGAAATGCCGGTGCTGCACTGCTGGAGGCGGGCACACCGCTCCTCCACACAAAGTGCAGCCCGCCCAGCCCCTGCACCAGGCCCCTGCCCCGCCCCCACCTTGGAGTTGCCGGTGCCGCGGTCCATGACCAGGTTGAACGCCTTGAGCTGGCCAAAGGGCAGCAGCATCTCCTTGACCTGCGGGCGGGGTGCAGGCAGGAGGCAGGGTGAGAGGGCCGGCACCGGAAAGCCCCAACGCCTGCGCGGCTGCTCCAGCAGCAAGCAGCACAGCTGCAAACTCAGCCACCCAGCAGCAAGGAGCAGCAGCACAGGCTGCCACTCGGCCACACCCAGCGGGCGGCGGGCCAGGAGTTGCGGCTGTCGCAAGCTGTGGGGGTCAGGCCAGCTATTCGATTCACGCACCTGCTCCTCGCTCCAGTCGCAGGGCAGGCCGCCGATGAAGAGCTTGTGGGGCGAGTCCTGCACCACCGTCTTCACAACCTCCAGGGGCACCAGCTGCGAGGCAGGGGGCGGGGTTGAAGAGGCAGGTGGGGTGAGAGCGAGGGCAGGCGGGAGCGGAGGCGGTTGGCAGGAGCCTTGGGTGGCTTGAAAACAAGCCAGCTGGTGCCACTGCCAACTGCAATGGCCAGCAAGGACAGCCGCAGCCTCGGGCGCCAGGCAGGCAGCAGACTTTGCTGCGCTTTTGCTGAGCAGGCAAGCGGGGAGCAGCGGCCTGTTGCTCACATCCATGGTGGGGTTGGGGTCGGTTGGGCCCAGCATCAACGCCAGAGTTATGTCGTAGTTGTTGGGCCGCCGAATCTGCGCACAATCAAGCAGGAGTGGCGCCCATTTCAGCAGGGGCGGGAGTAGTGCAGGCGGCATCAGCTGAGGGTGTGCTGTGGCTGGCTGTTGATTGGCTGACTGTGGTTGGGCCGGCCAGCTCAGGAGCCTGCACAGCCGCCCAGCCCAAGCCAGCCTCTTCACCCACCTTGAGGTGCGCGTGCCTGCAAACGCCTGCTAAGCCACCAAGCAGGAACCAAACCCAAACAGCTGTCCGCTGCTCCCCCACAGCTGCCCACCTTGAGGTACGCGTCCCTAAACTTGACGCCGTCCAGCGCCATGGCGTTGGAGGCCTCCTCCACGGACCGGAACTCCACAAAGGCGTACCCCTTGTCCTGCACCTGGTGCACGCCGTTGAACAGCAGTTCACCGTTGCCCTGCGACAGCGGCGGCGGCCGAGGTGGGCGGGGGGCGGGCGGCATGTGTGCACGTGCAACCCCAAGTGGGCGCATGGGTGCAGGCGGGCGCAGACAAATGCAGACGAGTGGGCTGCACAGGAGCAGGGCTGGTGCAACTGCAGCCACATGGGCGGGTGCACAGGGCCGCCGTTGGCAGACATGGGGGAAGGCCTGGTCCCACCAAACCCAGCGGCCAGCAGTGCCCCTCGTCCTGCCAAAAGCCATCGCCCCCAGAGGCTGATACAATGCCTCGTGCTGCCCCTCCCGCCTGCCCGTGCAGCCAACCTGGTAGAGCTTGCAGGAGGTGATGGGGAAGCCGGGGGCCGCGGTGCCGCCCGTCTGCACCATGAGCTCGTTGATGGCCTGTTGTGCATCGGGGTTGGGGCAGAGGGGGGCATGACGGGTGAGGGTGAGAAGCGGTGTGCCTTAGTTGCAGTTCGGCAGCAGCCAGGACGGCTGAATGTGCGGCATCCCCTGCCACAACAGAACATCCCGCCGCCCAGTTGTGCAATCAGGCATGCCATCCGGGCAGCGACAGCAGTGCACCAGCCATGCGGCTCAGGCAGCAGCCCAGCAACGCACCTGCCGCAGCTCGGTCTCGCTGACGCTGCTAGGCAGGTTGCCCACGCTGCGGCGACACAAACGGGCAGGCAGGCGATATTAGTGGCCGTCATGAAGCTGCGCAGCTGACAACACCCCCAAAATGAGCATGCTACATGACGTGCAGAGGCCAGTATGCAGCAATGACAGCATCCTGAAACTGCAGCCGCCGCCATGCCCGCGGGTGGCCGCCCAGCAGCCAGCAGGCAGGCGAAACGGAAGCACCTCCTGCCCACCGGCAGCAGCCTGCTGCCCTGCCCACTCACTAGACGCGCTTGGCGGGGCGGGCGGCATCGGGGTTGAACAGCTGGTATCGCGCCTGCAGCTGCGCCGCCCAGTTGCGGTAGTGCGCGAGCGTGCCTGCGGGGCAGGGCGCATCGGTGGCGGCGGCAGTAAGCATGGGGGCAACAGCAGTGTTGGCATCAACTCGGCGCCGACTTGCAAGGCGGCTCGCTCGTGTGCTGCGCGGCTGCCCTGCCCAGCAGCAAGAGTCTGTGTGGCAGACCACCGCTGCCGCGGCCACATTGGCAGGGCATGAGAGCAGTTGCACCGACCCACTGGCGGCAGTCCCATGTACAACCGAGGCTGCCTCTGGTGCCGCTGGCTGGCGCTGCGGGCCATGCCCATGATGGCTGCCGCAGCCATGAATTGCCGGCTGCTCAGGCCGGCATGGAGGGCGGGAGATGCAGCTGCTGGCTGCCGCCGCCACAACCACCCCTCAAGTCAATTCAGGCAGCGCGGCGCCTCACCCTGCAGCCGCGCGATCTCTCGCGCCTGGGCCTCCAGCTGGTCCCTCAGCCCCTTCTTCTCCATGTCTGGCAGGCAGGCGGGGCAGGACGGAGGGGGGCAGATTGACGGGTCGCACCGGGAAGGGGGTCGCACCGGGAAGGCGTGTGCGGCTGGCGGGCAGGCGGTCGGGCGCGCCGCCGGCGGCAGAGGCAGGCGGGCTGGGGGCGGCGCTCACCCGACACGGCGTCTGTGGCCAGCAGCGGGATGCCGTGGGTGTCGGTGTAGGCGGGGCTCGGGCCCAGCCCCAAGTGCTGCGCGCCCATCATGTCTGGCTGCTGCTGCTTGCGGCCGCCAGCCGGGTTCTGCTATCAGCGCGGCGCTCCGGGCATGCGCTGGCGCGGGAAGGGTGGGCCTGCGCTGCCTCCTGTCGGGCGCCCCCGAGTGTGGCCGTCTTGACCGCTGGGGCAAGCGCGCCCGGGCGGTGGATTGGGCTGCAACGGGCTCTGCGTCGCTGCCTGGTGAGCGTGAGCCCTGCCTCCCGAGCTAGCTTCGCCGGGGTTGCGCGACGGGGGCCAAATTTCACTGGCCACGGCTGGGTTTGTCCGCGGTGCGCTGCTTGCTGTTGGAAATGCAACGGCTCGATGCTGGGGGCAGCGTTAGCTCATTTGGGCTCGCAAAATGCATGACCACCCACTTCAGCATGAGCGACCCCCGCCTCCCCACGCTTTCGCAGCGCCTGCCCCGGGTTTCTGCATCCAGCTGGGCATTCTCGAGCGCTCCGGGAGCCCATCTGCGCTCCCCAGGTGCCCACCCCGAGCCAGCCGGCGCAGCCCGTCGACAGGCCTTGCGCCCCCTTTGCCCACACCGCGCGCACGGCCAGGCCGTGCCGCCAGCGCGCTGCCGAGGCGCAAATGAGTATGCCCTTATGAGCCTCCTGACGGCTGCCCAGCCGCCGGCAGCTGCCGCTCTCACGAGCGCCAGGAGCGCCAAACGCGCTCATTTACAAGCTGGCAGGGCAGGTGTGACTGGATTGGATGAGAAGAACAGCGCCATAGCGTGGGAGGTGTCATCGGTGCGCTGTGCCGCCCTTGCCTTGACTATCGCTGCCGCAGCAGCCTGCAGCCGAGGCTGGCCCCACGACGGCGAGCACGCGGCCTCTCCAACTCGGCGCATTCCCAGCCTCATGCGCCGCCGCAATTGCCAGGCCGTGCGGCCAGCTCAGTGCTGGCGCTGCGGGCCCAGGAACTCCTCCAGAGCCGTGGAGAAGACTTCGTAGATGAGCGTCAGCGGCTCCTGTGCACAGGCGCCGGAAAGGGGAGGACGGGCGTGAGGATGTGTGGCACACCTACGCCGGCTGACCCGAGCCACATAGGAGGCTTCAAAGCTGCATGGCAGCATCACACGAGGCATAAATGGGTCGTGCGTGCCAATCAAACGAGTCAGGAGCAGTGTGCTGAGCAGGGTGCAAATGCCAAGCCTGCAAGGGCTCTGCCACACACGCCCACAAGATGCACCGTCATGCAGACCTTGCAAGCCCCCCCTCCTGCCTGACCTGCTTGTGCCAGAAGAGGTATTGCCGCCCCCAGAAGGGCCCCTTTGCCTGGAAGCGCCTGCACCAGGGAGGAAGCCGTGACAGGGTGGGCAACTGATGTGGGGTTGTGACAAGTTGGGCATCGGGTGCCCAGCTCGCGCCACCCAGTGTGCGACTGGATGGCTCCCAGCACCACCTTGCAGGAGACTGGGCTCGCACACACATGTTGGCTGAGCATGCAGGCACAGAACGTGCCATTGCCAGACCAACCCTGTGCGGCGGCCCATGCTGCTGCACTCCCCCCAGGCAGGGGCGGTTGCCCAGCCCCAGCTGCAAGCTGCCCAGCGATGTTTCAGCACCAAATCCTGATGCACAAATGCACTCACTCCTCCAAGTAAGGGCAGTTGCCCAGCTCCAGCTGCAGGATGTCTCGGTACAGCTCGGTGCGCCCCTGGCTCAGGCTCACCCAGATCGGCTGGCTGCGGTCTCTGCTCAAACGGGCAGGCGTGGGGGCCAGGGAGGGGGCAGGCGCCTCAGGGCAGCTGGCCTGGAGATGCACGCAGAAAGTGGCAGCGAAGAGGGCAGGCGGCTGCAGCACATGGCTCGCAGGCAACATGCCGCGCGGACCTGCTGGCAGCCAGGCGTGTAAAGTCAAGCCGCCTGCCCCACCCCCTTTATGTCCCGGTGCTGCAGTCAACGCCATTGCTGCTTGCTCACCTGACTTTGCACCAAATACAGCAGCAAACTCCAGTATGCCGGGTGTGCAGAGAGGCTGACACAGCGCGCCAAACCTAGCAGATTCTCTGAATACAGCCAGCCATGCACAACTGCCCACCTGAGGTACTGGTCAACTGTGTCGGCATTCCACCAGGAGGTGGCATACACGTACGCCTGGCTGTGCGGGTCGGGGATGTGCAGCATGACCTGGCCGGCGGGCGGGCAGCAGATGGACGGCTGGGGTGAGCTTGCGGGTGGGCAGACATGCCAAGACCACAGCCCAACACTGTGGCGCAGCCTGCTGTTGTTGGACGGCCCAGGATGCAGCTGCCAATGCCGGGAGGCTTGAGCACAGTGATAAACACCTTGCAAGCAGGCCACCCGATTGTGAAGCATGGTGGCAACAACGCCCATGCATCCCCCGCTTGGTAGTCCCAGCAGCCCACCTGGCGCTGCACCAAGGGCCCGGCAATCTGGGCAGTGGCCGGCGGCAGCCCTGCCCGCTCGTGCCCAATGTTGCGCATCTCCAGGCACTCAACCTGCAAAGGCACAGCAGGCAATGCCGGACAATTCAAGCTCTGAAACCATCACCAGCGGGCCTGCAGGCTCCCGGCAGCGTGTGCAACCTTATGGCTTTTGAGACTAGTCGATGCAAGCTGCGCATGGCTGAGGGATCACCATACTGTGCCGGGCGGCAACTTTGGAAAGTTTTCCAAGCCGTGCGCACCTCCACTCGCTGGTTGGTCATGAGCTGCAGGTGGCGCGTCACCGAGCCGTCGCTCAGCAGGATGACCTGCAGCCAGGCCAGCGAGGCGGCTGGTGACGTTGAATGACAGGAAACGTGAGCCAGGGCTAGCGGCATTGTGAAACAGGTTAAACTCCGCTCAAACCAGGCTAGCTGCAGCTTCATGCGAGTGTAAATGCTAAGGCTGAGCACACGAGGCAGCAAGGTGGGGCACCCCTGCCCTGCCTAGCTGGCAACAGAGCGGCAGGCAGCAGCTGGGCGCACCTTCCAAGAAGGGGTGAGCGGGTAGGGCGTGGCCTGCCTGAATACCGCCTGCTCCTCAGTGCCCTGCATGGAGGGTTGGAGGACACAGAATGATCAGCAGCAACGTGAGCTGCAGCATAGCTAAAGCAGCGGCGGCCGGGAGATTTGGCGTGAGCACCAGCAACACAAGCAAGGCTGCCTGGTAGGGATGCCAGGTTGAGACTGTATAGCATCAGAGATTACAGCCGCAGGGACGGAGCACCGACCGCCCACACAGACACCAACCCACCAACCCTGCTGCCTGCCGCCTTGCCTTCCAAATGGCAGGTGCATCCAAGGGGTGCCAGCCGGTGGGCGTGGCAAGGCTGCGGCTACTCAGGCCTGTGCTGCTGCTGCTGCTGCTGCTGCTGCTGCTGCTGCTTTCCGTGCTGCTGGGCACACTGCTGCTGGGGCTGATGGCATCGCACCGCCCCCTGCTGAGGCCCAAACGCTGGCCTGGCAGGTACAGACTGCTAGATGTGCTGCTGCTGCCGCCTTGGCTGCTGGGAGCCTGCCATCCACTCCCTGCCGAGCTGCAGCACAGAATTGCTCTTCGTGTGTGGCTGCTGGTGGGCTGCTGAGGTCTGCTGCTGCGTCTGCAAGGTGCAGCGGCCCTGGCGGGGCCCACTGGCGCTCCAGGCGGCGGCGGCGGCGCTCGTGCCGCCGCTCCCGCCGCTGCTGTCCTGCCGCACAGAGCGGCATTGCAGCCCGCGTGCGACATGCTTCAGGCCTTGCTGCGTTCAATGCAGGGCCAGGAAAGCTTTGGGTTTGCTGCAGGGAGGTGCTTGACGAGGGTCGGCTGGGCGAGAGCCTGGGGTGCCTATGCGTGCTTGGATCACAAGAATGGATACGCCGGATGTTTTTGGAGAGGTAGGAAGCCCCTAAAGCTGAACTGCCCTCGCTGCATTTAGAGGCCTGCACACCAAGCCCTCTGGGCGCGCCACAAGCGCTGCATTCGGGTCACTGCCCTCTGCACATCAACAGCAAGGGACAGCCGTTCCGAGAAATGGACTTCGTCGAGCGCTTCTCGGGCCTGGCCTCTGGCCGGGCCACCGTGCCCGCCGCCAAGCTGCTCAGCTTCACGGATCTCAGCCCCCGCATCCAGTCCCACCTCGCCCAGGCGCGCTGGGGGTGCCTGCTGCTGGTCGTGCGGCGCTCCGCCGCACGGCGGCTTCTAGGCACCTTTTGGCACCAGGAATTGCCATGCTTGAAAGCTGGACCTTTTGTCCATTTCCTTGCTCTGCAGGTCTATGTCACGCTGGCCCTGGCCCTCCTGCTCTCGGCCGCTGGAGTGTGGGTGTCGGCCGCCACGGGCTTTGGCTCAGGGCTGGGCATGATCGGCTTCATGGTGCGCTTTTGGTACAAGTTGTTCCGTTTGGAGTTGTGCAGAACGTGGATGCCAACGCCGCAGCCACGTGATGCTTGGAGGCAGACATCTGCAAGCGCCTTTGCAGACCTGCCGCATGCCTGAATTTCTGAGCGGCCGCTTCCTTGCGTCTTGCGCCCGCCATACATGTTGTTTCGCACCCCTCCCACACCTCTATTGCGTGTAGGTGTGTGTGCCATGGATGCTGTCTACGCCAGCGACCGCCGACAACCTTCGCAAGCGGCGCCGCCTGTTTGCGGGTGCCGCGCTGAGCCAGGTGCGGCAGCTTGATGCCGCAGCAAGCTTTGTGCATGCCCAGCTCGGAGCTCTGATGCCCTGTGCTTGCTGAGCTGCCCGCCATCTGCTTGCCCCCAGCTGCTGGAAATTTTCGTGAAAATACATTGCATTGCTTTGCAGGCCATGGGCTGCTGCGGGCGTGCCTCTTTTGACCACTCAAACCCCCCTCTAACCCGCTGATCGCCACCTGCAGGGCCTGCTGGTGGCGCCCCTGGTCCGCACTGCGCTGGCCCTGCACCCTGGTGTCCTGTTCACCGCCTTCGGTGCCACGGCATGTGAGTGCAGGGAGTGCATGCGCTGTCCGCCCGCAGCCCCTCCATGCCGCAGCTGCTGTTGCTGCACCTCGCTCTCTTCCCTGCCGAGCTCCAAACTGCAAGCTTCCTTGCGCCTGTTGCTGTCAAACCCCATCTAGCGGTTTGTCAAACCCACTGACCCATCCCGCCCCATGCCTTGCCCCGCAGGCGTGTTTGCCTGCTTCTCGGCCGCCGCGCTGCTGTCCCCCCGCCGCTCCTACCTGTACCTGGGCGGCCTGCTGTCCTCGGTGCTCACCACCTTCATGTGGTGCGCTGCGCTGTGCTGCGCTGCGCTGCGCTGCGCTGCGCTGGGAATGCAGGGGTGCGATTTTGCCAAGTTCTGTGTCAGGGAAGCACAGCCGGGCTGCAGCGTTTACATGTGCGGCTCGCAGCAATGCAAGCCAGGCCTTGGCTAGGCTCCGCCTGCTCTATGTGCTTCCCCGTCGCTCACCCCACACCCGCACTGGACGCCTGCCTTCCATCTGCGCCCTCGCAGGATGCGGCTGGCCACCTTTGTGTTTGGCGGCGGCGCGCTGCTGTACCAGGCTGAGCTGTATATCGGCTTGGCTGTCTTCTCCGGCTATGTGGTGTACGACACCCAGGTGACTGGCTTGGTTAAGACGGCGGGCAGCAGCATGCCGGTGTGGGGCAGCGAGTTGTGGGTGTGCCTGGGTAGTTGGGCGCAGCCAGTTCGCATGGCCTGGGTCTGCCCAGTGTGTGCGGATGGCAACCAGCCGGGCTCCTTGCCATCGAAGCGTCAGCTAGTCAAGGACCCCATGCAAGCCAAACACATGACCAGACGTGCGGCATGACGTTGACTGGGGCGCGCTCTTCTGCATCCTCATTTCTCATTGCCAGGTGATTGTGGAGCGCGCCGAGGCTGGTGAGACCGACCCTCTGAAGCCCGCCCTGGACCTGTTTGTCGACTTTGTGGCCATCTTTGTGCGCCTGCTGGTGAGTTGAAGTAAGGTTGAGCTTCGTGTGTCAAAAGAACGCCTGGTTCACCTGCTGGCCTGCCGACGGCTGTGAGCTGTGCCCGGCTTGGCCCTGCGGGCCGACAGGGCGGCGAGCGGCTTTGCAAGCCATGAGTGCAGACCTGGGCAGCAGGCAGCGGCTGCGCGTTCTGCTTTGCGACTGCACATCACAGCAAATCACCTGTGCAAACTTGAAAACTTTGAATTTACACACACACTCCCGCCACCACTGACTGGCAGGTCATCCTGATGAGGAATGCCGAGAAGCGGGAGCAGGAGAAGCGGGAGCAGCAGGGGCGCCGCAGCAACCGCGGCATGCGCACCACGCGCCTGTGAGCCACGGCTCGAATGTCCGCTGGCCTGCACTCACCAGGCATGATGAAGCCCCGCTGTACAATTCGACGGTTCTGTCGACGCCTGTCCGCCCACTTGGGCCGCAATTTTGTCCCGCCCCGCCTGCTGATCAACACGGCATGTAACTGTGACAAACATGTGCGTTCAGGCCCTGCAAACTAGCACCGAGGTCACCAGCAGAGGATCAGGTGCAGCCACATGACGCTGAGCGGAAGGGGCGTCGCCCCGCTGCCGCCGGCCCAGCACCGCTCCTGCTCTCTCCGCGCAACCTCACCGCACTGCGATCACTTACTGCGGCATTGCGAAAGCCCCTGCTGCCCTGCAGCGGCTCAGTATGTGGTGAGAGGCCCGGCTTCTCTGCGCGTAGGGTGTGAACGCGGGCAGGATGCAGCCTCAGCGCAAGCCCAGCGGTGCAGAAGCGGAGTTTAAAAGTCCTGGCAAGCGCCAGCGCCGCGGCGCGGGCGGCAGCCCTTCGACCGCCCAGCAGCAGCCCTCTCCCAGCCCCCAGCAGCAGCAGCAGTCGCCAGCAGACGTGCCTACATCCCTGCAGGAGGCCGGCGGCAGCAATGAGGGCACGCTGGCTGCTGCTGTTGCGGCGGCGGTGGCGACAAGCCCTGCCGTTGCCGCCGGCGAAGCAGCAGCTGCCACTGTGACGGGTGCGTGCTGGTGCTTCTGCTAGCTTGCAATGTGTGCATCAAGCAGAACTGCGACTGTTTGGTTGTTCTAAAATTGCTTACCTGCAGCAGGCTGGGCAGTCGTTTTGCAACAACAGGCACCTGCCCACCCGGCTTCCGCCCACGCTGGCCCTCCTGCACCACCAATAGCATCGCCTCACTGCCCACGCACACCGCTCTCCTGCCCGCAGACGCGGCAAAGGCTTTCCGGGAGCTGCGCGTGCGCCCCGGGCGAGCGGCCTCCCCACTGCGTGCCGGCGGCGGCGGCGAGCAGCGGGAGCAGCGGGAGCGGGGCGGCGGCCTGCCTGAGCGGCCGCCCTCCCCTAAGAAGCGAAAGGCCAGCTACAACATCGACAAGGAGTTCATCCTGAAGGACGACAAAGTGAAGCGCAACACGGGTGCGGGCGGGGCGGGGCGCGCAGATGGGCTGAGCGGCCGCTGCATGGACGGGCGGGTTGTGGGCATGGAAGGCGGGGGCATGGCTGGATGCGGCATGCCTCTGCTTGTGGCACAGCAGGCGGCTGCTGGACAGCCAGAGGCGGGCTGGATTGGGTTTCATGCCAGCATGGCTGCTGGCCAGCCGGTGTGACTCACCAGGTTCCCTGGCATGTGTTGTGCACGGCCCACAGCTCCCCTGCATGTGTTGCTGTGCCGTGCCGCAGACACCCAGGGCGACATCAGCCAGGCGCGGGGCCAGCTGGGCCAGCTGCTGTTTGAGTTCTCCCAGGTGGGGCGGCAGCCTGCTGCTGATGTGTTGTCCACCACTGTCTGTGGGGCAGCATCAAAATGGGTCCTGGGTCGTCATGATGCCGCTGGTCTGTTGTAGCCTGCTGTGCTGCTTTAGGACGGCATCTCTTCCGCTGCATAGGATTCACCCGCTTGCAACCGCCTGCTCACCCGCACCCCTGAACCATTTGCAATCACTGGCTCTCCTGCACCCCTGACTCATGTGCAACCGCCTGTTGTCCCGCACTCCAGATTGAGCTGAACCGCGACCTGCTGGAGGCCATCAAGCGCACCGAGTCCAAGACAGGTGAGGCATTGCAACAGTGTGAAGCGGCTAGCGGCAGCTGGATTGATGGCATGCGGTCGCCAGCAAGCGCAGCGAGTCCGAGAGAGGACGGGAAGGCGGCCTTTGTGGGCATGTGCCTGCTGTGGACTGTGACGCATTGCATCAGGACGTCTGATGCATTCGGCTTGTGGACATGGCATGCGGCACGCCATTCACGCACTGAGTCACTTGAGTGCGCCACGTGACTGCACCTCCGCCTGCCCTCGTGTGCTTCACAGGCCGGTCCTCGGGCCGGCCGCCGGCGCCAGGGCAGCTGGACCGTGCTGCTTTTGAGCTGGCGGTTGCTGATGCCACGGAGCTGCTGCAGGCGCAGCTCAGGTGGGGTAGCGTGTGGGCCGCTGCCATGCTGTGGATGTTATCGCCACAAGCGTGACTGCTTGTGTTGATGCCGTGCCCAGCTTGCAAGTTGAAATGCAGTAGGGCTCATGGCCTTCCAACCTGTCTGATGTTTGCTGGTCAGTGTGTCCGGTCTGAATGGCCCCCTTCATGCATGCATGCCCCTCCACCATTGTGCGTGCAGCTCCCTGGAAGCGCACTGCCAGGAGCCGGGGCTGCGCGCCGCCATCCTGCGCTCGTACGCGGTGCAGGCCATCGCCACCTTTGCCGACGAAGGTGGGAGCTGGGCATACAAGGAAACAGGGCAGGTGTTGTGAGCCCCGAGGCAGCACTGGATCCCTGTCCAGCAGCAGGTGCCACGCCCCTGGCTCTGCGTCGCCTTCACATGCATGTCTGCAAGCGTGCCAAGCCGGCTATGCCCTGCTTTAGTTGCATTGCCCCATGTGCCCTGGCTGGCCTTCTGTCATGTGCTTCTGCAGACGGGTCGAGCGACGATGAAGACGAGGCCAGCCCAGGCGGCTCCTCGTCCGATGACGAGAATGCAGACAGCAACAGCCGGCGGCAGCAGCGCGCCGGCAGCAGCAGCCAGGACGGCCCTTCGCAAGGCGCAGCGCTGGGCCGGCAGGGCGCGCTGTCGGGGTCGGCAGGCAGCCAGGATGGGATGGCGCCTGCAGCCGCCTGCGACGTGCGTGGTGGGCGCAGGGGGCGGTCGGACTGGCCGCCCAGCAGCGGGGCAATGGCGTCTCCCTCCCGCCACGTGGCCATTTCCACTGCTGAGCAGGCCAGCAGCTCTTTCCTGCCCGATGCACCGCCCGAATCAGCGCTGGAAGACACGGCCACGGCAGGGCAGCGGGAGCAGCCTGCAGCCCTACAGCAGGGGCAGCAGCAGCAGCGGGAGCAGCAGGGGCAGCGCCCGGGGCCGCTGCTGGGCCGGCGGCAGATGGACGATGGCGACGGCATGCAGCAGCGCATGCGCATGTTGTCGTTGGAAGCTGAGGGTTCGGTGCAGCCACAATCTTCGGCAGCTGGCGGCGATGATGAGGACGGCCCAACCGACATGATTCGCTCGCCTGCGCCTGTGACCAGCCGCCGCATGCCGCTGCCACCCGCCATGCCAGCCTCAAGCGGTGCGGCGGGGCCAGCCGCCGACCCGCTGCTGCAGGGCTCGGGCAGCCGCCGCCTGCCGCTGCCGCCGGCCCCTGAGGCAGGGGCGGAGGGCGGCGCTGGCTCGAGGCGAGCCTCTCCGGCTCCCGATGGCGAGGCGCGCATGGCAGCTGTGCTGGCGGAGGCCCGCCAGCTGGCATTGGGTGTCTCCAGCTTCAGCCAGCAGCGCCAGCGGCGGCAAACCCAGCATGCACAGCAGGCGCAGCAGGAGGAGCAGCAGGCGCAGCAGGAGAGCAGCGAAGGTGGCAGCGCGGGGCAGGCCTCCAGCGCGGCGCCCGAGCCGCCGAAGCGGCAGCGCCGCAGCGGCGACCTGCTGCCACCGGTGTTTGAGCACTCATCGCAGCAGCGGCGCGCCACCGCGCCGCGCCGTGCCTCTGACCCCGGCGCTGCGGCCGCGGCGGCCGAGCAGCGGGCTGCCATTCTGGGCAGCGTCATGCTGCAGGCGGCTGGGCAGGAGCAGCAGCAGCAGGAGGAGCAGCAGCCGCAGCAGCAGCCGCAGCAGCAGCAGCAGCAGCAGCAGCAGCAGCCGGGTGCTGGGGCGCCGCCAGCTGGTGTGCAGCAGCGCGCAGGCGAGGCTGGGGAAGGGCAGGAGGCTGCCCCAGATGGCCTGGCCTCGGACGCCACGCTGCGGCAGGGCCTGCCGCGCGCAGCGCACAGCGGCAGCAGCGTGTGGGGCAGCACACTGGTGTGTGCCGACCTGACGGTCAACGATGTGGCCAGCCAGTACTGGCCCTTCCTGCGGAGCGCGATGCAGGGCCAGGTGAGGCAGACAAGGTTTGTTTGCGTCATGTGGCAAGGAGTGGGCGGACTGTAGTCTGGGCAGGCATGGCGACAGGCTTGCAGAGTGAGCCCAGCTTCAGCTCGCCACGACCCTGCCAGCTGTGGTGTCGCTGGCTCATGCGGATATTCAAAGCCGCCGTCGCTGCCTTGTCAGGCTGCGCGGCTGCAAGAGGGCGACAAGGCGCTGGTGGCGCACCTGGTGAAGCGGCTGGGAGAGACCATCACAGGCAGGCTGGGAGCTCAGAGTTGGTGGCTGTTGTGGAACATTTCTGCGAGGGTTATGTCTTCGGGGGATTTGCAAGCCTGTGTTTTGACGAAACAGCCTGAGCATGCTGCCCAACATACCCATCCTGCCATGTGGCATCCAACCCCTACCATCACGCGCCCCTCCCACCCCTGCCATCACCCGCCCCGCCCCACCCCTGCCATCACGCGCCCCTCCCACCCTGCCATCACCCGCCCCGCCACTCCCATGCAGACAAGGCGGCGGTATGACACTCTCGAGGGCTCGCTAGCATCCCTGCCGTAAGGCATGCTCACCTGCCATTTACAGTCTCCTCTCCACCCCACCCCTGCCCATGCAGACACGTACAAGGCTGCGGCGCACAGCGGGCGGCGGCCAGCCTCCGAGGTCTGCTCCCTGGTGGCTGCCACAGCGTTTGATGAGTACTTTCGGCAGACGGCTGCCGAGTCGTCAGGCGCGTCCCTGTGAGAGCGGCACCCCCTTACAGCGCCCTTCTGCCCCGGAGCGTGCGCCTCTGGGAGCCCCCTGGTCATGAGAGCTGAAGAGCGTTTGGCACGTGGCCTGTGAGATGACAAGCAGATGCCGCGAGCAGTGCAACGCCCTCGCACTGCTCCGGAGCCGCTCGGAGATGGAATGTAGCCATCGCCGACCCGAGTAGCCGGACCATGTACCATATTCCGACGACCTCTGCAACACCAATGCAGCCCCTTTTTCATCCCCTGGTGTTCCTCTGTCACAATGC